>WPCK01217445.1_pt1 | contig 14368 bp, 13 predicted proteins | sample 5399851 | NCBI WGS metagenome assembly WPCK01 (sample SAMN12869471, study PRJNA574797) | sludge metagenome | isolation source: wastewater treatment of pH11 | place: China:Beijing | collected 2019-05-20
CTCACTTCTGATTGTTTGGCTCGCTCTCTGGCGTTACTAACTCTCTGGCGATTGCTAACTCTCTGGCGATTGCTCCCCTCCATCGATTTTTCCAACGCTATCGTGATACGTTCACGTCTCGGGCCGAACAGTATTGGGACATCATAGAGCGGCTGAAAATTGTTGTTGGCGTCGAGGTAGGACACGCTTAGCTGGTCGTTGTCGTCGGCCTGAACAATGATGCCGTCAATCATGTAGAGTCCGCCGAGTTGAATTTCGAACACGGTCGTGCCGTTCCACCGAAGCGAGCCGTTGACTGCGGCCGCGTCGCCATAACTTGTATTCTCAGCCAGAAATAGTCCATCGGTGACGACGCCAGTCGGTGTAGGGCTAAGCAAGTTGCCCGCGCCCGAAACGATCGTGACCGGTTTGTTGAAAGCCACGTTCAGACCGACACCCCGCTCGTAGGTGCCAAGGTCATATGTATCGAACTCCAAGCTACCTTCGCGATCGGAAGCTTGGTCGTTCACAAAGTCGAAACCAAAAGCCGGTAGTGCCATGGTGAGAATGACCATCGCCGTCGCGGTGGCTATCGATGAATTCAGTCGGCTCCACAAATCAAGTATCTCCGGTCATGGGTTTGCGACAACCATTGCAATGCCCCTCGGCGAACGGCCCAAGCCAAATCAAGTAAAGAAGTTCAGGGACGACTCCTTCAAGCCTGCAAGGTCGTTTTCGATGTCTAGTTGCCAGTAATTGGTACTCGCCCAACCCGCCCATCTCTCCGCTAAAACGAGAAAATTTTTCCGAAATGCTGGACTTCGTCGTAAATGGCCGAAAAATTAGACGGCGGCATCACCATCCGCTGTCTGTCCTCGAGAAAAATTTCGTTGCTGATATTCGCGCGCCTGCTCGAATCGGCAAAACCCCCGCGTGTCCTTACCGTCGGCAACGATAGACGAGCGCGGGAGGGAGATTCTTCCAGACTGTGGGTGAGATCACAACTTCAGAAAAATAATAATCCAATCTTCTTCGGAACCGCTTGGCCGCCGGCAGAAAGAGAAAGTGGGTGTAGGCAAACGACGCAAACTGTCCGCCGGGCGGGAGGACTTCCATCAGAGCGTCCATGCACGAGATCTGCAGCGGCTCAGGAAACGCCGCCCACGGCAGGCCGCAAATGACGGCATCGATTCGAGGAAAATCACGCTGCTTGCAATACTCGACAACGTTCTCTACGCTGCCCTCCGCCAAGTCAAGATTGGGAAACCGCTCGCGAAGGGACTTACAGAATTCCGGATTTCGCTCCACCGCAAAGAACTTTCCTTCGGCGTGAAGACTCTTGAGAATGTGCGGCGTCACCACGCCTGTTCCCGGGCCATACTCGACCGCATACCGAACCGTATCCCAATCAAAACCATCGACCAACATTTTGCACAGCCCTTGGGAGCTCGGCCATACGGCTCCAACCTGCGTCGGCAAATTGAAGTAGTTTTTCAAGAAAGTCAATGACATTCAGTATCCCGCTTGATGAATTCCGTCAATCAATGGATGAGATTCAATGAACTTTCTATCGGAATCTAGCTGGCCCAGTGCAACCGGTTGCCGCCGCGAGCTTGGCGATCGAGTTCATTTACGTCTCCGAAGCATAGAGTTTACGTCGATTGTCTCCTTTCGCAAATATTCGGTTCGAGTGGCGTAACCAAAATAGAATGTTGCGTGCATAATAGGAACGCAGAAGCTTGATCCTAAGTACGTCATCCGGAGCTTTGAAAACATGTCCCGTGCCTCCTCCCCTGCCCCAACAAGAATGAAACAGTCCGTGCTGCTTCGTCTGCTGTGCGTTGCCATCGTGTTGGGGCTTACATTTCAACCGGTATTCGCTCAGGAGTCGCTCCGGACACTCGATTCACATTGCCCATTTACGCCGGCTGAATCGCTGGATGCATGGCAAAAGCGAGCCGACGATGTGAGGCTTCAATTGCGAGTGGCTTTAGGCTTGCTGCCTTATCCGCAGCTTGATCCAGTTCAGCCACGTATCTATGGCAAGCGAGAAATGCGGGGCTACAGCGTCGAGAAATGCACCTTTGAATCGTTGCCAGGATTGATCGTTACGGGCACACTTTATCGACCGGCTACTGTGGCCGAAGGCCAAAAGATTCCCGCAGTTCTGTGCCCCCACGGGCATTGGACCGATGCTCGATTCTTTGCGACCAATGACGTATCGCAGTTGTTGGCTTCGGGCGCGGAGCGTTTCGAGAATGCAGCCGCCAATCATTACCAGGCCCGATGCGTTCAACTCGCACGCATGGGCTGCGTCGTCTACCAATACGATATGCTCGGCAATGCCGATAGCCAGCAGATAACTCTCGCCCGCGCTCACCAATTTGCCAAGCAATCCACCGAGGATGAACGCAACGATCAAGGTTGGTTGCTCTACAGTCCGCTGGCCGAATCCCACGCGCAATCCGTTATGGGCCTGCAGACCCTGGCGACCCAACGAGCGATCGACATGCTGCTGAGTCTGCCTGAAGTCGATGCGAATAGAATTGCCATTACGGGAGCCAGCGGCGGAGGTACTCAAACATTCATCGCTGCCGTTATCGATCCGCGCATCAGCCTTGCTTTTCCGGCGGTCATGGTTAGCACCGGCATGCAGGGCGGATGCACGTGCGAGAATTGCAGCCTGCTCAGAACTGGAACGGGCAACGTCGAGATGGCCGCGCTGTTCGCTCCCAAGCCACTGGGCCTAACCGCCGCCGATGACTGGACTCGGACGATGCCTGAAGACGGTTTTCCGCAACTGCAGCAGCTCTATGCCTTGTATGGAAAGAAGGAGAACGTTGCTCTGTTTCCTTCGCTGCATTTTGGGCACAACTACAATCACGTCAGCCGCGTTTCGATGTACGGCTGGATCAACGATCACTTTAGCCTGGGATTGAAGAAGCCAGTCCTGGAATCGGATTTTGAGCTGCTTAAGAAAGATGATTTAACGGTGTGGAACGCTGAGCATCCGACGCCCCCAGGCGGAGAAGTTTTCGAGCGGCAACTCCTGAAGCTTTGGGCCGACATCCTCGATTCGCAATTGACCGGATTGAAAAACGGCGACGCAAAACAAAATCAAGAACTTGCGCAGATCCTGCGCGATGGCTGGCGAGTTGTCCTCGGGCTTACGACGGGAACGGCGCTTGAAACTCAGCCTGCTCTGCTGGAAAAGGTCGCCGATGGAGCGGATGGCGACGATGCGGCGAAGGCTGCAATCCGCCTGAGCATTTCTGGAGGCCCGGTATACCGCTACCAACCGACAATCACCGAACAGCCCTTGGTGCGCACCGACCGTCTCGCGGCAAGCTACACGTACGGATACAACCTCAGTCAATTCTCGCGGCGATCGCAACAACTCGCATTGGCGCTATTGGGACTTGCTGACCAGCACTCCGATGCCACGATTCAAATCCACGCTGATGGAGCCAATGCAGCGCTGACGGCGGCTGCAGTTTTTTGTGCCGAGGAAATGGCTCGAGAAAGCCAGCGTACCAATCTCGCTTTCGAATTAACGCTCTCCGGCGACGAATTCCGATTCGCGAATGCTCCTTCGATCCGCGACCCCAATTTTCTGCCAGGCTCGGCGCGTTTTTGGGATTTTCCGGGGTTGGTGTCGACTTTGAAAGCTCCCGTTCAATGGAAAAAAATTGCTGACAATTTGCCACAGAATGCGGATTCATCAACAAACTAAAGTCATGCGGCTAATGCTTCATGTCTGGCTGGGATTGATTTTCGAAGCTCTGCGTGAATTTCTCCCACCTGTTGGACATTTCCTGAACTCTTTCGGGCATTTGCTCCGCCAAATTGTCTTGTTCCGTTCGATCTTTGGAAAGGTTATACAGCTCCCAGGCTTTATTGGAATCCGACACCAGTTTCCAATCGCCGACCCGTATCGCGCGGTTGCCATTGTGCAACCACCACAAGTAGTCGCGGTCGATCGTTACGTCGGATTGAAGAGCCGCGACTAGACTTTTTCCCGGCGCGGGCGGAGCCTTTTCAACTTTGGACTGCGCCGCGCGTGTCAGGCCAGTTAGTTCCAAGACGGTTGGGACAAAATCGATCACATGAGCCGGCGTGTGCCGATAAGCGTTTTTCTCAGCGATCCCGGCAGGCCAATGAACGATGAGCGGTGTGCTGATGCCGCCTTCATGCACCCACGTCTTATGCCGGCGAAACGGTGTATTGGCAGCCGACGAGAATCCAGGCCCAAGGCAAAGATGAGTCGCCGAGCTACCGGTCGGGGCGTTCGGATCGTGTCCACCATCGCGGACGACAATCTCCGCACTGGCCCCGTTGTCCGAAGCAAACAGGACCAACGTGTTGTCAAAAACGCTCATTTGTTTGAGCTGATCCACAATCCGGCCAATCTCGCGGTCCATGGCGTGAACCATTGCCGCATGAATGGCCATCTTGGTCGCCTGGAAACGTTGCTGTTCCGACGTGAGCTGCTCCCAAGGCAATGGGCGGTCGACTTCTACTGAGCCGAGTTTTCGCATGGACACCGCAGAGGGATAGGGCGACCCGATTTCATATTCGATACGCGATAGCGGAGCATTCAACAAATGGAGTTTGACTTGTCTCGCGTGGCGCTCGGCGCGAAGCTTCTCCCAGCCATCCAAGTATCGGTCTTGGTACATCGCGATGTCCGCAGGCCGGGCGTGCAATGGAAAATGGGGAGCAATGAAGGCGACATAACTAAAGAACGGTGCATCCGGATGATTTTTGGCATGGTCCGCCAAGCATTCAATTGCGTGATCGGCGGTGGCTGTCGTTACGTAGAAGTCCGGATCATCCGCCGGCTCTTCGATGGGCTGGTCATCGATGGCATTGTTCTTGTTGCTGAAATAGTTGCCTTGATTCCGGACGTCGTAGGACCGGGCAAAACCTGCGTCGAGGACGTTGCCGTCGATGTGCCATTTGCCACTGTGGTAGGAGCGGTAGCCAGCCGTCTTAATAATTTCGGGCAGTAACTTCGCCCACTCGGGTCGTTTGCCGACTTTAACGTTGGGCATTGACGGGCAAGTGTCGCGATTGATCTGCTGAGCATAATAGCCGGTCAACAATGCGGCTCGCGTCGGCCAACATCGCGACGTGTTGTAAAACTGAGTAAATCGCAGTCCGTCGGCTGCTAAACGGTCCAGATTCGGAGTATCAATTTCGCCGCCGTAACATCCCAAATCGGAAAACCCCAAATCGTCTGCCAGAATCACGACGATATTGGGTTTGCTCGATTCATCCCCCTTGGCATGCAAACAAAACGACGAAAATGCGCACCAAGTTATCGCAACTAGAAATGCTCTCGATGGTTTCATATCAACTGGCTTCCTGAACGAGTTTTGACTATGGGTGAGCGCGAACGACCTGGGCGAGCACGCATATTCTTGTGACGCCAATTCCTGCGCTGAAGTGAATTTGACTTGATTGGACTTCAGTTCCTCGCTTCGGCACTTGCCTGATCTAAACAATTGATTTCCGCCGTAGTTAGGTCAATCTGTGTTGCCTTCGCTAATTCCGAAAATTGCTGGACACTGGTTGCACTTGCAATCGGTGCGGTAACGCTCTTTCGCGCGATGAGCCAGGCCAACGCGATGACCGCAGGAACCGTTTGGTGGGCGGCGGAAACTTGATCGAGCGCGGTGAGAATGCGCAAGCCTCGGGCGTTGAGATACTTTTGACCGATGCTCGTACCTCGGACGCTCTTGCTTAAATCCGACGGCGACCGATACTTGCCGGTCAGAAAGCCGCTGGCCAGTGGATAGTAATTGATGACTCCGATTTGACGCTCCAAACATAGTGGTTCGAGTGATTCCTCAAACGCGCTGCGAGAATACAAGCTATACTCCGGCTGCAACGAAACATAGGCTGGCAGATTTTTGGCGGCGCTGACATCGAGAGTTTCCCTTAAGCGAATTGCCGCGTAATTCGATGCACCGATCGCGCGAACCTTGCCGCTCTGGATCAGCTTGTCATAGGCCGATAGAGTTTCTTCGAGCGGTGTGTCCAAGTCGTCTGCGTGCGACTGATAGAGGTCAACAAAGTCTGTCTTCAATCGTGCCAACGAGTCCTCAATGGATTTCAAAATGTAACTACCCTTGAGTCCCTCTGAACCATCTCCCATCAGCTTTCCAACTTTAGTCGCCAGGACAATCTTGTCACGTTTGCCGGTGGCCTTGAGCCAATTGCCGATGATCGCTTCCGATTCGCCACCCTGATTGCCTGGGACCCAAGCGGAATACATATTCGCCGTATCGACCAGATCGAATCCAGAATCAACAAATGCGTCCAGAACGGCAAAGGATGTTTTCTCGCCGATCGTCCAGCCAAAAACATTTCCGCCAAGTGCGAGCGGTGCGATGGAAATGCCGGACTGACCTAAAGGACGCTTTTTCATGACCGCAAACCTTTTCGTGCTCGGTGAGCTGGAAACACTCAAGCTCAAACTGGTGGTTGATTTTCGGGGGTTCGATATTGTACCAGATCGAACGAGACCATACCCTATGTCTGGGCATATGCGATATCCCGTGAGGCTTGGACTGATCAGTGAATTCAAAGGCATTCGGGCTGTAAACTGCATTCATCGCCCGATACATCGTCGGTGGCATAGCCAGCGTGATAGAAGCCCACTCAATAGGCGTGAGCCAGCACAGGGCATTTGTTCAACGAAAGGCAGGAAAAATTCGGATTGGACGGCTCTCCCGCGATATAGCCGCACACTTGGCGAGGGAGATTGCATTTGATAGGATGATGCACTTCGTCCCCCAGTTCGATCGAGCCTTATTAACCAAACGCCAAGCCGTGAGTTTCGTCCGAAAATTTTTGCTGCGATCGACTTTCCTGAAGCCATCGGTGGTGATCCCAGTCGTCGCAGGAGCATTCGCCGGACTGGCTTCGTTTCTAATCGGCGGCAGCGTCTTGCTGACTTCGGCCGCAGTCATCGGCATCGGCGGCGGCTTAATTTGGATGATCGCTCAAACGGCCAGGAATATTGAAGGGTTAACCGCTGAAGCACTAGTCGAGCAGCAACGTGACATGCGGGAGGCCGAAAATCGGGAACTGGATAAACTCGCTCGGAAATTGCGGACCGACCGCGACTATCGCACGAAAGAAGCGCTCAACTTGTTGCGGTCGTTGCGCGACGACTTCGAAAAACGTGCGGCCAAATCCGAATCAAAGTTGTTGAGCGCCCGATTTACCGATTCGATCGGCCAGATATTCCAATCTGCAGTCCATCAACTGAGCCAAACCTATCACCTGTTCGAGCGAGCGGAAAGTTTAGTAGGGGCGGATCGCACAAAAATCATGGCGGAGCGCGAGGCGATCGTCGTCAAGGTGCAGGAAACTACAAATCGGCTACAATCAGTCATTCGCCAATTTGAAGGGCTGCGGCCCGATAGTGAAGAAGTCAAACTCAACGAACTTCAACAGCAGCTTGACGCCAACCTTGAAATCGCGCGGCGGACCGAAGAGCAAATGCGAGAGTTGGAACAGAGTCCAAGCCAACGATACGAATCCTACATCAAAGAATAATACAAGTTTTCGAAAGGAAATTCCCCTATGTTCAAAGCCATCGGCAAATATGTGCGTGCTACGTGGTATTTCTTAACATTCCGCATCGACAAAGCGGGTGAGACTCTGCAATCCAACCCAGGTGTGATCTCGGCGAGCTACGACAATGTCATCTCGGAGAAACGCAATCGGTTGAATCAATACAAAGACGCCGTGGCGGCGATGATCGCTCAGGAGGAAAGTAAAAAGGACACTCTTAAGAATCTCACCACCGAAATTGAAAACCTGGAAAAACTCAAGACAGGCGCGGCCGCCAAGGCCAAGAAGCTGGTTGAACGTTACAACGGCGACATCGAAGCCGTCAAAGCCGATCCAGAATATCTCAAATGTCAGGCGGCTTTCAAAGATTTTTCCAACACGTTGAACGAGAAACGCAAGCGAGCGGACGAACTGGATGCCGACCTCAAACAGTTGATTGCCAATGTCGGAGGACACAAGACTCAGATCCAAGCTCTGATGCGTGAACTGGAAAAATTGAAGGAAGAAAAATACGATGCGGTCGCAGAAATCCTCTCGGCCAAAGAGGAAAAACAGATTGCCGACATGATGACCGGCTTGTCATTGGACAAATCCAGCGAAGAATTGCGAGAGCTGCGAGAATTGCGATCCAAGTCGCGAGCCAGCGCTCGAATCAGTCGCGAACTCGCAGGAATGGACTCGAACAAAATGGAGGAAGAGTTTCTCGAATACGCGCAGTCGAGCCAATCCGATGACGAGTTTGACGCGTTGATCGGATTGACTCAAAAGGAAAAGTCCGAACCCGTCGAGAAACAGCGTGACGCACAGATCCCCGAGTAACGGGACGATTAACCATTAGGCTCGCTCATGACAACCCAGGCTGACGCCTTGCGGATGATCCGCATGCCTCTGCGAACTCTGCCAACGCCCTTGCGCCAAACCGGGATTTTCATCGCGGTTCTATGGGGCGTTTATTTTCTGGACTGGATCGTGCCCGGACAATTCGCCAACTGGGGAATCGTGCCTCGAAGCTTGAAAGGCTTGATCGGTATACCGCTTTCGCCGCTGATTCACAATGGCTTCGGGCATCTGCTTGGCAATACGATTCCGCTGGCAATCCTGCTCAGCCTGTTCGTAGCTTCGCGCAGGTCCCCTTGGGTCCACGTTGCGGAAATCGCGTTGCTCGGCGGCGGCTTGCTCTGGCTCTTCGGTCGCGGCGGTGGTGAAAACGCGATGGCAGTTCACGCGGGAGCAAGTGGACTGATCTATGGGCTGATCGCGTACTTGATCGTGGCCGGCTTTCGCGAAAAAAATCCACTATCGTTGATTATTGCCTTGGTCGTCGGCTTCTTTTACGGTGGAACGCTGTTGTGGGGAATCTTGCCAACGGATTCAAGAATTTCCTGGGATGGACACCTGTTCGGAGCCATCGCTGGCGGTTTGCTTGCCATGTTTGCCGACAACGAACCAACCGGCAAAGTTTAGCCAGGAAGCCGTGTCTCGGCATTCATTCGAAAAATCAGAAGTCTTCCTAGCCCAGCTTTAGAAAGCTCAGTTCTTACTGCGGATCGGTAGCGGGCGCGCCCACGCCTGCCCCATGCGGCATGTATTTGCACAGCAGGATGCCAACGAAATACAGCAGCACGAGCGGCGCTCCCAAGCCAATCATGCTGTAAGGATCCGCAGGCGTTAGCACCATCGCCAAAAACGAAATGCACAGCACGGCAATTCGCCATTGAGATTGAAACGTACCGACCGATACTACCCCAAAACGATGCAAACCCAACATGACCAGCGGCAGTTGGAACGCCAGGCCGAAACCCAGTGGCAACAGAATCGCAAACGACATGTAGTCGTTTAATCTGGGAGTAAATTCGACATCCAAACTCGTTGTGTAGCCGATCAGGAACGAGAGGATGAGCTTGAAAACTACAAAGAAAGCCAAAGCGACGCCTGCGAAGAATAGCAGCAGGCTCAGCGGCAGATACCAATAGACGTAGCGTCTCTCATGAGGATAGAGTCCCGCCGCGAAGAACTGCCAAATATGCCAAAAAATGCCCGGTGCAGCGATAATGAAGCCGGCTACCAGGCCAGCCTTCATCCACATCATGAATGGTTCCATGGCCGTGAGCGTTACCAGCTTGTTGGGGATCGGTTGCCACAGGATGAACGGTTCAAGGCGGCCCAGATGCTCCAAGTCGACGCCTTCCCACGCACTCCCTGGTCGCGTGCTTGTCGCTGAGTCTGGCTCGGCAGATCGCTTATCCGTCCCACCGCCAGGCGAACCTTTAGACATGAGTGCGATGACTTCTGGGTCGATGAAGACGCGCTCGGGCATCATGTTGTTGTTTCGTATCCAGGTGGCCAGTTCAATGGGCGGTTCGACGCCGTTGACGGCTTTGAACTCGGCGGCAGCTCGCGCAACATAGTATTCTTCGATGGCACCCTTGAGCGGCGTTTCGATAAATTTCACCAAATGGTCCGCGACCAACAAGCCGAGCGCCGTCCCGATCCCCCACCAGATCATGGCCTTGACTAGGGTCTTGCGCAATTCATCCAAATGCTCCCCAAACGTCATGGAGCTTTTTTCGAAAAGATCGTCGGCTGCTTGCTTTCTCAGCACTAGCGTTAACCTCTTTGGACTGGCGAAATTACGTTAAAATTGGAGTTCATTCACTATAGCTTGAAGGCTCCAATTTGGGCAGGTGAATAAGTCGTAACAGCCGCATCGAAAACTTGAAACTTTCAATTTCCTTCATGCCTTACCCCTTGCGCTGTCAACCGTTTTTTCAAGATTACCTTTGGGGTGGTCGCAATTTGGTGACACGGCTGAACAAACAACTGCCTGCAGACGGAGTTTGGGCTGAGAGCTGGGAAATCATCGATCACGACCATCACCAAAGCGTGGTGGTCAATGGTTCCAAGGCCGGAATGACGCTCAGGGAAATCGCCAAGCAGACACCTGAGTGGTTGCTTGGTCCTGGGAATGGTCCTGGGGACAGGTCATTGCCACTACTCCTAAAGTACCTCGACTGTCAGAATATGCTGAGCGTGCAAGTTCATCCCGACGATAACTTTGCGAAAGGGATGTCACCCCCCGATCTTGGAAAGACGGAAGCCTGGTACATCGTGGACGCCCAGCCCGGTGCCACGCTGTACGCCGGTTTAAAACACGGGGTGACGCGGTACGATTTGAAAACAGCGCTTCAGTCCGGTGAAGTCGAATCGTTACTCCACGCAATTCATCCAAAACCTGGTGATTGCATTTTCATACCTGCGGGCACGGTTCACGCCCTGGGTGCTGGGTTGCTCGTGGCTGAGATCCAGCAAGCTTCCAACACAACTTTTCGGCTGTTCGATTGGAATCGCGTTGGTCCGGATGGAAAGCCTCGCGAGCTGCACATCGATAAGGCTCTGGAGGTCATCGACTACGAAAGCGGCCCGCGTCCGATTCAGATTCCTCAGCTAACAAATCAAGAGGGCCGTCGGCGGCTCGTTGCTTGCGAAAAATTCAATCTGGACTTGCTTGCTCAAGTCGATTTGTTAACGATTGCGGATGATTCAACGTTTCATATACTGACGACTCCAACCGGCGGAGTCGAACTCGTTGGCGACAACTTTCATGAAGAACTTCGCATTGGCGAAAGCGTCTTGTTGCCCGCCGCGCTCGATCGTTGCATCGCAAAACTGAGTGCCAAGGCAGTTCTGCTGGACATGTACCTGCCCCGAGGCGCCCATGCGTCTCGCAGTTCCTAACGATTCTCACTTTCTTCGAATTTCTTTACATGGATTTCCAAGATGGCCAAGACAGTTGTACGATGCCCGTGGTCGGAAAAGGGCGATGCCGACTACATACGTTACCACGATGAAGAGTGGGGTGTTCCCGTTCGAGATGATGGCAAGCAGTTCGAGTTCCTCGTGCTTGAGTCAGCCCAAGCCGGGCTGAGCTGGGCGACTGTACTTCGCAAGCGCGAAGCGTACCGGAAGGCCTTTGCGAACTTCGATGCCCAGCGCGTCGCGCGCTTTACCGACAAACACGTCGAGCGATTGCTTGGTGACTCGGGCATCATTCGCAACCGGCTCAAGATCAAAGCGGCAATCACCAACGCGCAAAGATTCCTCGAAGTGCAAAACGAATTTGGTTCGTTCTGCGAATTCATCTGGCAGTTCGTTGACGGTCGCCCTGTCCGAAATCAATGGCGCTCACATGCAGACGTGCCCGCGACCTCACCGCAATCCGATGCCCTCAGCAAAGAACTGAAACGTCGCGGTTTCAAATTTGTGGGCAGCACGATCGTCTATGCCCACATGCAAGCTGTTGGTATGGTCAACGATCATTTGATGGCGTGCTTTCGCTTTAGGAAGGTGTAAGAGTAACGATCGCTTCCTCGACGGCCGTGGCATGGACGAGCTGTTACTGGACTAGTAAGAAGGGTGCAACGCGAGCGACACGTCACTCGTTTGTGGTCTAGCGATCGCGCTTACTATGACGTAGTAGCCATCGGGATCGCGCAGTGCAACTCTCTGGTGCCTGTATTGGAATTGACATGAGGCTCGTCCTCAAGCACCGTGACCAGAGCACGCGCCCGAGATAAAGCTCCGTCAAAATCCTCTACGCGAAAGAACAGCAGCAGCCCGTTACCGGGCTCGGCACGCCCAGGACTGGCGAGGGTCGGGTGAGCATGGTCTCCCCACCGATGAAGGCAAAGTAGGACAGTTCTATCCAATTCGATGGTCCCAAAATAAGCATGCGCAGGCTGCGTGGAGGGCGGCCTAGCAGCGATGAGTTTCATTTTCTGAAACGCCCGACTTCGCAGCAACATGTACGACAGGTTGCTATTTGTCGGAATCTGGATCGATTTTCATGCCTGCTAGGATTTCATGAACTTCCTTGCGGGTCCCTGTGGCCTCATCCTGCCGCGTGCCGGCTCCAAGCATGAAAACACATTGCCGTGCGGAACAATCCAGAGTTCCGAGCGGGTTGGAAACGCCCATCCGTCAGGGGTCTTCAGCGTATAGTCGAAGCACATGTAGGCAGCCTTCATGCCGGCAAGCTCGACCTCTTTAGGCTCTGTAGCAAACTTGAAATCCGCGAACACCTTGCTTTGCGGTTTTGAGATAAACTCCAATATTCTCACGGGATCGTCGGGCGAGAACTTACCTAACGATCTGATGTTCACCTTGATGGTTGGATTCAGATCATCGTAAGGATCGTCAAATCTCGTCAGCGCAACGGTTGGCGCGGTCGCTTGTTTCTTCATGAAGGCTTCGAAGCCTTCATCGTTCAATTCAACATGCTCAAGGTTTTCGGAAACTTCGGCGGCAGTGGCGAAATGCCAGGCCTCCGGCTTGATGATGGTGATTCCCAAAGTGGGATTTGAATATTCATTCTCGTCGGCGGCGCTCAGATGCGATAAAACCAGCCAAAGGAAAACTGAGACAATTCCGCGAATCTTCATTGAGACACCTAATGAAAGGCTGAACTTGGATGTAGCCATACCAATATTGGCTTGAAACCGTACGGCCTGCGAATTTAGTGTAAACAGGTTGCTAAACGGTGCGTCTCCACTGGAGGCCGGCCGGAAGCGTTGTTGGGCCGAACAAGAAGTGGAGCACTGGGCGACTTTCCATTGTACGCGATTTGGATGATGCGTGAAGTAACAAGGGCCGCATCACCACAAGGCCGCCCTTCTCAACGATCAAGTGATGCTCATCGGCTGAGTCCCGCAGCTTTGCGGCATCCTCAGGCGACAGCGTTCCGGCGCTGTGTGATCCGGCAATCACACGGAGTGGTCCATTGTTCACAGTGGAATCATCTAGATGTAGCCGAACCGCGATCATTTCAGACAACAACTCGTCGGGACCATGGACGAATGTAGTACCTTCCTTCTGGGACCAGCCCGGCCAATCTTCCGACGAGACGGATGATAAAACCGGAATGCTTCGGTCTTGATGGTAAGCCACAAACCATTTGCTATTGGGTGACTTGTTGAAAAACGTGCACTGCACCGCGACCAGCGATGCAATCTCAGGGATCGACTTTTCAACTCGACCTTTCAGGGGCGTTGCGAGGGATTGACACCATTCGTAGTCCAACAGGCAGCGGGTACCTATGCCAAAGATCGCGTCCAGTTGCTCAATGATCGCGTCGCACGCCGGCTGCGAAAAGCAGTTCTCGATAACCGCAAAACCTTGATCGAACAACGTCATTTCGGCGATACGGCTGTCTGGAGTCGTGTCACCATAGGTTTATTCAAGTCATCGCCAAAAAAGTGTTGATTTCAAAAACCGCACCACCGGCAACTTCGGATCGCCGTTTTGTTAGGGATATATGATAGGGATTTATGATTCATGAGTGCAGACCGAAATGTTGGCTGGGCCGACTTGATCCAATATTTGTAGTCCGTTCCCGAAGCTGGATCTCTTGCAAATTCATTATTGGCCCACGACTGAAGTACAGGTGGGTTCGCATCGCAGACTTCGTTACCGACGATACTCGTTGCGTCAGTCCGCTCGACAGTTGCACTCAGACTAACAAACCTACTCTACCTGATACGATCAAATGGCCCTTCTTGCCTACATTGCAGGCGTCCGCTTGAACAGACCAAGCTGAAGCTGGTCGCAACTTCGCAAGGTCCGCAGTTATCGACGGCAACAACAGCCACTAACAATCCGGTTGCATACCAAAGATCGGAGAAAAATTCACTGAGAATCCCCTTAGATAGGCGAACGACCGACTATCCTCCCACCATCGAGATCTTCTCCCGTGGCCCCTTCATCGTCTCCTTCACGGGGGAGTTGGTGACATCACGGGGGAGTTGGG
>WPCK01122178.1_pt1 | contig 14344 bp, 9 predicted proteins | sample 5399851 | NCBI WGS metagenome assembly WPCK01 (sample SAMN12869471, study PRJNA574797) | sludge metagenome | isolation source: wastewater treatment of pH11 | place: China:Beijing | collected 2019-05-20
GTCGGAAGAGAAGCGGGCATTTTATGAGTACCACAGCGCGGTCATGGAGCCTTGGGATGGTCCAGCGTCCATTGTTTTCACCGATGGACACTACATTGGCGCGGTACTTGATCGCAACGGTCTGCGCCCGAGCCGCTATTACATCACGCACGACGATCGCGTCATCATGGCCAGCGAGGTCGGGGTGCTGCCTATAGCGCCCCAGTTAGTCCGTGAGAAAGGCAGACTGCAACCCGGCAAGATCTTCCTGGTCGATTTTGAGCAAGGTCGCTTAATCCCCGATGAAGAGCTCAAGCACGAATTTGCATCGAAACGCCCTTATGCTCAATGGCTCCGCCAACAACGCATCACCCTAGATCAACTGGCTCCAGCAGCGACCCTCGAATATTTTCCTGAGACGTTGTTCCCTCGCATGTTGTCGTTCGGTTACACCAGCGAAACGATGCACTTCATGCTTGTTCCCATGATCGTAGAGGCCCGCGACCCGATCGGTTCGATGGGCAACGACGCAGCCCTGGCCTTTCTGAGCAACCAGCCGAGGATGATCTATGACTATTTCCGGCAACTGTTCGCGCAGGTGACGAATCCAGCCATCGATGCCATTCGCGAAGAGGTTGTTATGTCGCTGGAATGTTACATCGGACCAGAGCAGAATCTACTGGACGTGATGCCTCAACATGCCCATCGATTGCTGATCCCTCATCCGATCCTGACCAACAGCGAGCTTGCTAAGATCGCCGCCATCGATCATCGCGGTTGGAAAGCCAAGAAAATTGACATCACGTTTGCACGCAGCGAAGGCAAGACCGGATTGACCTCCACGCTAACCCGCATTCGGACTGAATCGGAAGAAGCCATCGACCAAGGATACTCGATCGTCATCTTGACCGATCGCAACGTCGGCCCCGATCGCGTGGCCGTCAGCGCCCTTTTGGCAACCGGAGCCGTGCACCATCATCTCGTTCAGCAAGCCAAGCGCACACAAGTCGGACTGATCATTGAAACCGGTGAAGCCCGTGAAGTTCACCACCATTGCTTGCTCGTCGGCTATGGAGCAGATGCAATCAATCCGTATTTGGCCTTTGAAGCACTGTGGTATGCCAGAATCGACGGCCAATTGCCCGCAGATCAGTTCGAAGATATCGACACGATTATGGCCTCGTACCGCAAAGCGGTTGCCAAAGGCATGTTGAAAGTGTTGGCGAAGATGGGTATCAGCACTTTGCAGAGTTACAAAGGCGCACAAATCTTCGAGGCTCTTGGACTGAAAAGCGAAATCATCGATTTTTGCTTCGTCGGCACGCCCAGTCGAATCCAGGCTGTCGGATTCGACGTTCTTGCGGAAGAAACTCTGCGGCGTCACGCCTTGGGATACCCCGAAGACGCGACGCGGCAATTAACGACGTTGCCCAATCCCGGAGAATTTCATTGGCGGTCCACGGGCGAACGCCACGGCTGGGACCCTGCGGCCATCGCCAACTTGCAAGTGGCTGCGCGTGCTGGCGACAAGGATGCTTATTGGCGATTCGCGGAGCACATCAACAACGATAGCCAAATGAAATGCACTATTCGCGGACTGCTCGATTTCGACTATCAAAAGGTCAAAGCCGAAGTCCCGCTGGATGAAGTTGAACCGGCTAGCACAATCGTTCGCCGATTTTGTACGGGCGCGATGAGCTTCGGGTCGATCAGCGCTGAAGCTCACGAAACTTTGGCCATTGCCATGAATCGACTGGGCGGCAAGAGTAATACAGGCGAAGGCGGCGAAGACCCAGCCAGATTCTTGCCGATGGCAAATGGTGATTCGCGGCGATCGGCCATCAAACAAGTTGCATCGGCGCGTTTCGGGGTAACCATCGACTACCTGACCAATGCCGACGAACTGCAAATTAAGATCTCTCAGGGTGCGAAACCAGGCGAAGGTGGCGAGTTGCCAGGTCGCAAAGTCGATTCGACGATCGCGCGCATTCGTTACTCGACTCCGGGGGTCGGTTTGATCAGCCCTCCGCCGCATCACGACATTTATTCGATCGAAGATTTGGCCCAGCTCATTTACGACTTGAAGAACGCCAATCCAAACGCTCGCATCAGCGTTAAGCTCGTCAGCGAAGTCGGCGTCGGCGTGGTAGCTGCTGGAGTCGTTAAAGCCCATGCCGAGCACATCGTCATCGCTGGTGATGTCGGCGGGACAGGCGCCTCGCCGCTGACTAGTATCAAGCATGCAGGCTTGCCTTGGGAACTTGGGCTGGCAGAAGCTCAGCAGACATTGGTACTCAACAATCTTCGCAGTCGAGTCGTATTGCAAACCGATGGTGGACTCAAAACTGGCCGAGACATCGTCATCGCAGCCTTACTGGGCGCTGAGGAATTCGGTTTTGCGACTGCACCGCTCATCACACTCGGCTGCATCATGATGCGCAAATGCCATTTGAATACCTGTCCGGTTGGCGTCGCGACCCAAGATCCCGAATTGCGCAAAAGATTTTCAGGAAAACCCGAGCACGTGATCAATTACTTGTTCATGGTTGCCGAAGATGCCCGCATGATCATGGCCAAACTCGGCTTTCGATCGATCGACGAGATGATAGGCCGGGTTGAATATCTTGAACCGACCAAAGCCATCCATCACTGGAAGGTCCACGGGCTCGATTTGACCGATTTACTGACGCGAGCCAGCGACTTGCGTCCCGATGCCGAGATGCGCCAGACGATTCCGCAAGAATTTGGCCTGGATGAGTCGCTCGATCGACGGGTGATTGTTCCAGCGGCTCAACCCGCTCTCCAACAGGGCGAATCGGTTATGATCGAATCGGAGATCACCAATATCGATCGCACGGTAGGAACGATCCTCAGCCACGAAATCACCAAGCGATACGGAGCGAATGGCATGGAGGATGATACGATTCGCGTCAAGTTGACAGGATCCGCTGGCCAGAGCCTAGCGGCGTTTCTGGCTCGAGGCGTGACTCTGGAAGTCGAAGGCGACGCCAACGATTACGTTGCGAAAGGTTTGTCCGGTGGTCGTGTGATTGTGTATCCCCCGCGGGCCAGCCGATTCAAACCCGAAGACAACATCATCGTTGGCAACGTTTGCCTCTACGGAGCCACGAGCGGTGAAGCGTACTTCCGAGGCCGAGCCGCCGAACGATTCGCTGTTCGCAATTCCGGTGCGAGCGCAGTCGTCGAAGGCGTCGGCGATCACGGCTGCGAATACATGACGGGCGGGCGGGTCGTCATTCTCGGCCCAACTGGACGCAATTTTGCCGCTGGAATGTCTGGTGGAATTGCGTATGTCTGGGATCGCCTGGGTGATTTCTCGACGCAACTCAATCTCGAAATGGTTGCCCCGGAGACGATCGACTCCGAGAACGAAGAGCTAGAAGTCAAAAAGCTGATCGCTCGTCATGCTCAGTATACCGATAGCGAAATTGCTCAGCATGTGCTGGACCACTGGCACGAGTTCTTAGATCAATGCGTTAAAGTCATGCCGACCGATTATAGGCGAGTCTTGGAACAACAAGCCGAAAGACGCGAGGCAGTATATGTCACGAGGGACTGAGAGTTATGCGTGCGCAGAGCGCGCACTGCGTTCCTTGGCCGTCAAGTCATCTGCGGACACCCTGAACAATCAATGGAGTCAGCGGATCCAATAGCTAGGATTCATCATTATGGGCAAACCCACTGGATTCAAAGAGATCGATCGCAAGAAGGTTCCATGGCGATTGCCGATCGTCCGGCTTAGCGATTACGCTGAAATTTACACGCCGCACGATCCCGCTCATCTGTCTCAGCAAGGCGCACGCTGCATGGACTGTGGTATCCCGTTCTGCCAATCCGTAACAGGCTGCCCCATCGACAATCTCATTCCGGAATGGAATGACATGGTTTATCAAGGTCGTTGGCAGGACGCTGTCGACCGCTTGCACAAGACGAACAATTTTCCAGAATTCACCGGCCGCGTCTGTCCGGCTCCATGCGAGGGCGCGTGCGTGCTGGGCATCACCGATCCCCCAGTAACGATCAAGAACATCGAGAACGCCATTATCGACCGAGCCTTTGCCGAGGGCTGGGTTCACGCACGCGTTCCAAGCCAACGGACCGGCCGGCGAGTCGCGATCATCGGGAGCGGACCGGCGGGTTTGGCGGCTGCCGATCAATTGAATTCCGCCGGCCACCTAGTTACGGTCTACGAACGCGCCGACCGCATCGGTGGTCTGCTCATGTATGGCATCCCCAACATGAAGCTCGACAAGCGCGTGGTCGAGCGCCGCATCAATCTGATGCGCGACGCAGGCATAACTTTCGTGACTGGTGCCGATATCGGCAAGACAGTAGACGCAAAAAAAATCTACGACGAATACGATGCGATCCTGTTGGCCACCGGTGCGACCAAAGCTCGCGATCTGCCAATTCCTGGCCGTGAACTCGCAGGCATCCATTTGGCAGTCCCCTTTTTGACGGCGCACACGAAGAGCTTCCTCGACAGCCACCTAGCGGATGGCCACTACATTTCGGCTCACGGGAAAAAGGTTGTCGTCATTGGCGGTGGTGATACGGGTACGGATTGCATTGCAACCAGCCTAAGGCATGGCTGCAAAGGGCTGATTAATTTTGAGGTGCTCGATCGCCCGCCCGAAGTCCGCGACACCGACAACCCGTGGCCACAATGGCCCCGTATTTTCAGAATTGATTACGGACACGAGGAAGCTACGCAGCGGTTTGGCCACGATCCGCGCGAGTATTGTATTATGAGCAAAGAGTTCGTTGGCGACATGCAGGGCAACGTCGTTGGTATTCGGACGGTTGGCGTCATGTGGTCCAAGAGTGCCAATGGAAAAATGACTTTTTCGGAAGTGCCTGGATCGGAAAAGGTCATCGAAGCCGACTTGGTACTCTTAGCCATGGGTTTTCTGAGTCCAGAGGACTACGTTGCCCAATCGCTTGGTGTCCAGCTCGACGACCGAAACAACTACAAAGCCGCGCATGGGGATTTCGCCACCAGCGATCCGCGTATTTTCGCAGCCGGAGATTGTCGTCGCGGTCAATCGCTCGTCGTTTGGGCAATCAACGAAGGGCGTGGAGCCGCGCGGGCTATCGACACGCACCTTCAAGGGACGAGTCTCCTACCCGCCCCCGGCATTACAATGGGGACAGCAACCGCTGCGACGGCAGGGTAGCTTGCCGTTGACCCAGCCTCATTGAGTCAATTCGTCGGGTTAACTCTCAACGCTCAACCCTTCAAATTGGCGAATCGAGATCCCGGACGATTGAATCGTTCATTTGCGCATTGCTAACGTGGCTTGCGTTTGGATACCGCATTCTTTTCGGGCAATTTTTTGGGAGCAGACTTTTGTGCTGGCGGTTTCTTGGCCGTTGGGCTTTTGCGAGACGATTTATCTGCAGACTTTGGCCCCACGACCTTCTTTGAGGTTCCGACCTTCTTGATCGCACCGGATTTTTTCTCGGTCGGAGACTTCTTGGGTGCAGCCTTCTTGGAACCCATGTCGCGAGACGATCGCGTTGGAGATTTGGTGGACGTCCGACTCTTGGCAGGTGTCTTGTCGACGGATTTCTTGTCTTTGGATTCTGCAGCAGCTTTTTTGACTTCGGCTGCACCGGCTTCCTGCATGATGGTTTTGGATTGCTTGCCTCGCGGAGACTGCGCCACCAGCAATCCGAGCTGATGCAAGCCCGAGCTGAACTCGGGGCCTTTGCTCTTGGGTACCGTCCGATCCAGTCCGGGAATTTGACCTTTTTCTACTTCCGCTTCGGTGACAATGCCTGTAGCCAAAAGGATGTGCTGGATGTTATTGCTGACAGGAATTGCATGTCCCCCCAACGAATTCTGCGTGACGTAGGCCAACACGAACCGCGACATGCCGGCCAACTTCTCGAGCTCGGCGATTGCTTTGCCTTGATTCAGCTTGATCAGGTCGTTCAGATCAAAATTGTAACGAGACTCGAAAACCGATTGCAAATTCTTTTTGACGCGGAGCGCAGCGGCCTTCGGATCGGGCAAAGGCTGCAAGTGTTCAATGAGTTCCGTTACCGTGGTGACTCGAACTTCATTCCAATCAAAAAACGAACCTTGCAAGCGATGGAAAGCTTCGTCTGCAGCTTCATAGGGAGCGTCTTCTAGAACTGAGGCGTAGACTAGATGCTCAAATAAATTGCGATCGCTGGGCGCGAGAACTGGCGTAAAGTGCTTGCTGACTACTTTGACCAAGAGTTGGATTCGATCGCTGCGGCTCTTATTGCTCATGGGGGAGAGTGTAGGATGGGTGGATAGGTAGATAGATGGATGTAAAACGAACGTTGCCTTGCGTTGCCCGTCGACGTGTCTCAATCGGAGCGAGAATCTGCAGCCGAATCGGGATCTGTTTGGGCAATTTGGGCTTCATGTTCAGCCCGCTCTTTGGCTAGGTCGGAAAGAATCTTGCCGACTTCGATACTCTTCTTGACGCCCATATCGAGTTCAAACGAAAGCCGAGGCGTATACCGCGTGTCGATTCGCTTGGCAATCTTGGACTGGAGGAAGCCGGCCGAGCTCGCTAGTCCGCGCAAACAAAGCTGTTGTTTGCCTTCGTCGCCCATCACGCTGATCATGACTGTAGCGCTCCTCATGTCCGGAGCGACTTCGACTCCGGTAACGGTCACGTTTTGGACGCGCGGATCGCGAAGTTCCGTCAGGATGGCCATGCTGACGACTTCGCGAATCGCTTCGGCGGCTTTCAAGGTTCGGCGGCTGGACATGGCGTTGGTCTTAGTCGAGAGTTCGGGCCACTTCTTCGATGCGGTAAGCTTCCAAAATATCATCTGCTTTCAAATCGCTGAACCCAGCCAATCGAATACCGCATTCCATGCCACGCGGAACCTCTTTGACGTCATCCTTGTGGCGGCGAAGTGATTCGAGCGCGTAGTCTCCGATGATTCGATTATCGCGGCTAATTCGAATGCGACAACCACGCTCGATCGCGCCTTGTGCGACAAGGCACCCGGCGACTGTACCCACCTTGCTGATATTGAACACGGCTTTGACCAAGGCACGGCCCAATTCGACGATCCTCTCCTCGGGTCGCAAGCGGCCTTCGACAATGGCTTTGATGTCTTCAGTCAATTTGTAAATGATATTGTAGCGGCGAACTTCGACGCCTCGATCTTCAGCCAGCGTTCGGGCTTGCTCGTCCGGAGTGACATTGAAGCCCACGATCACGGCCTGTGATGCGTGTGCCAGCGTCACGTCGGCTACCGAGATGCCCCCAACGCTTTTCTGCAAAATGCGAATGACGACTTCCGGGTGTTCGAGCTTGGAGAGTTCCTTCTCGATGGCTTCGAGACTACCTCGGGCGTCAGCTCGAATAATCAGATTAAGCTCGACCTTTTCTTCTGTCTTGCCAAGTCGACCCGACTGAAGTAAGTCTTGGAAGGTCTCAAACGACACCTTGGGTGAAGTTCCAGCTAGCGATTCAGCGCGAGAATGGTGTTCGCGAACTTCGGCCAATTCTCGAGCTTGAGCGATGTCGTCCAGTACATAGAATCGATCCCCGGCTCCTGGAGCGGTATCTAGGCCAGTGATGTTGACTGGAACGGACGGACCAGCCGACTTGAGTTGCTCGCTGGTGTTGAGTGTATCGTAAATAGCTTTGACGCGGCCATAACTCGAACCGCAAAGGACGATGTCGCCCACTTTCAGCGTACCGGCTTGAACGATCAATTTGGCGATCACGCCCTTGTCGGCTTGTTGCTCGGCTTCGAGGCACACGCCGACTGCCGGGCGATCCGGGTTCGCTTTGTACTCGTTCAGCTCAGCCACGGTCAGCAACGTTTCGAGCAATTCATCCATGCCTTGTCCAGTAATCGCACTGGTCCTGACGACTTCGACATCGCCCCCCCATTCGCTCGGCGTCAGTCCGTATTCGGTCATTTGCGTCAGCACGCGATTTGGATCAACACCGGGCAAGTCGATCTTGTTGAGCGCGACGACGATCGGAACTTTGGCGGCTTTGGCGTGGCTGATGGCTTCTTCCGTCTGAGGCATAATGCCGTCATCCGCCGCGATCACCAAGACCGCGATATCGGTCACGTTGGCTCCGCGGGCGCGCATTTCGGTAAAGGCTTCGTGGCCCGGTGTATCGACAAACGAAATCCGCTTGCCATCCTTCTCGACTTGATAAGCACGAATATGCTGTGTAATCCCGCCGGCTTCGCCTTTGACGATACGCGTGCCAATCAAGAAATCCAACAACGATGTCTTTCCGTGGTCGACGTGGCCGAGGAAGGTAACGATCGGAGGTCGCGGGACGAGCGAACCTTCGGGATCTTGCCAATTGTCCAAATGCTGAATTAAATTCTCTTCGAGGCTCTCAGCGTCTTTGAATTGGAGTTCTACATTCAACTCAGCGGCAACAAGCTCGGCGAGTTCCCGATCCAGATTCGCGTTGATGTTCAGCATGTGTCCAAGCTGCATCAGGGCAGCAATGACTCGCCCCGATGCAACGCCAGCCGTCTCAGAAAAACTGCGAACTGTACAAGGTAATTCCAAAACAACGTTCTCCTTCCGAGGGGCGGCTGTGTTGGTACCTTTTCTGGTGAGCTTCTTGTTGTAGGAGCCACGTGGCCGTCGATCTTCATCCTCCGATTCGACGGGTCGCTTGCGGCGTTCGGCGCGAGCCGCAGCGATGCCTGTGGCTCCCTTTTTCTTGTTGTCGTCTTCGTCATCTCCAGGGCGATGTCGACCCTTGCGATCAGCCGCTGCTTTAGCGAAGCCTTTGAGGCCGCCCTCGGTTTGCGGTCCGCGCGGACGAACATCCTTATTGCCTCGAGAACCATCTTTTTCTTGGCGCTGCTGAGCTTCAAGTTGCTCAAGCGGAGCTTTCATACCTTGTTTTTGCCCGGTGATATCGTCCTTAGTGAAACGGATTTCAGGCTTTTGGGGCGCAGGCTCTTTGGATTTCGGCGGTGGAATGGGCGCGGAAGTTTTGGGAACGCTGGCCAGATTGATTACGGGGGCCCGATTCTGCCCCGGGCGCTTGCGAGAACCACCAACTCGATCCGCTCTCGGACCGGGTCGTGGTGCATCGAGACTTCGAACCGGTTTGGCTGTTGCCGAGGATGGCGGCGCGACATAGTCGTCGCGCGATATGCTCCGACGCCTCTCGTCATCACCACCGCGCGTCTCACGATCGGCTTCCGACTCATCCAATGGAGCATCGTTGGTTTCAGGTGGTTCCAGCTCAATGACTGGTTCGTGCACATCAACTTGCTCGGTCGCCGTACTCTGGGTTTGCCGAGAACGAGACGACACCGGCGTTTTCAGGTCCCGCGGCCGCCCGCGTTCGCCCAGCGGACCGCTCTTGGCAGAGGTCCGAACAGGCGGTGCTTCGACCGTCGTTCCTTTGGCCTTATCCTGGACGGAAGGTTTGTCAGCCGCAATCGCCGCAAAATGCCTCTCGATGCGCGCAATCTCCTCGTCTTCAAGGCTGGCCAGCGGCGAACCTTTGTTTGGGATGCCTATTTTGGTACACAGGTCGGCAAGGTCCTTGCCGTCCATCCCCAATTCTTTTGCCAACGCGTAAATGCGTTTCGCCACGTGCTTTATTTTCCTGCTAGTAAAAAACTTAAGGGTCGGATATTGGCGGGGCGCTCATTAGACGACCTCTTCACGCACGTGGAGTGTCACCTACATCGGAATCACCTCACCCAGCGAAAGTGATTTCGACTGCAACGCCGTGTCCCGAATTACGCTCCTAGCAGCGGCTAATCGCCCGACTGCATGTCGCATAATGGCTAGTGTCAGAGCGTTACTTCTGACCGGGCGCATCGTCTTGGTCCATTTTTTCCTCGAATTCACCATCGGAGGCTGGACCGTTATCCAGCGTCTCCTGATTCACCTCCGAATCGCTCGCCGGCAATTCGGTTCCAATGTCAACGTTTTCCTCAACAACTGCCGCTCCCGATTCGGCATGGGCAATCGATGTTTCGGTGGCCACCGCTTGGGGCGCCGCCGATTTCGAGCCGGACATTTTATCCAGCTCCTTCTGCAATTTTTGCTGCGCGGCTACCCGCTCCGCTTCGGCGACTCGTTCGTCGGCTTGTTCAACGATCAAATCCACCTGCTCAACACTAATTCCACCCATCTCCATCAGGTGGTCAGGTTCGATTACAGAAAGATCATCGTAAGACAAATATCCTTGTTCGACTAGGCGTTGAGCAAGTTCTTCGGTCATGCCTTGAAGTTCCATGAACGAAGTGGTTGCGCGCTCAATTTGCTCCTCAAGTTCGCCGCTGGTCATGATTTCGATGTCCCAGCCGACTAACTTACTCGCAAGCCGAACATTTTGCCCGTACTTACCAATGGCCTGCGACAGTTGATCGTCTTTGACCAGCACGATCGCTCGTCCGATCATATCGCACAACAGGACTTGTTCGACCTCGGCTGGCTGCAGCGACGCCGGTATTAGCACTTGCGGATCGTCGGTCCACCGAACAATATCGATCCTCTCGCCAGCCAGTTCGCTGGTGATATTTTTGATTCGATTGCCGCGAACTCCAACGCAAGCCCCCACGCAATCGACTCGCGTATCCGAACTGTGCACGGCCACTTTGCTTCGCTGGCCCGGTTCTCGGCTGATCGCCTTGACTTCAATGACACCGTCGGCAATCTCAGGAATTTCTTGCTCGAACAGCCGCAAAACCAACTGAGGCTTTGTGCGACTGAGAATGACCTTGACGCGATTGCCTGAAGCCTTGACTTCGTAGACGACGGCCCGCACTCGGTCGCCGTTGTGGTACGATTCGCCGGAAATCTGTTCCCCACGCGGTAAGATCGCTTCCACACCTGGCAATTGAACAGTGGTGACCCCGCGCTCTGTGCGCTGGACGGTTCCAGTAATGAGCTGACCAATCTGATCCTGGTAGTCATCCATCAAGGCATCGCGTTCAGCTTCCTTGATCTTCTGGATGATGACCTGCTTGGCAGTTTGCGCACCGATTCGGCCAATTTCCGCTTGGTCCAGTTCCAATTCGTCGCAAACTGCGGTGATGTTGCCGTTTGCTCGGTCGATTTGGACGTCGATTTGAGCCTCTTCGCCCTTGAATCGCCGAATCGCAGTCACAAGTGCTGATTCGATCGCAGAGAATACGATCTCGCTGTCGATGTTTTTCTCGCGGTGCAGCGAGTCTACCAAGCGAAGGATTTCGTTAGGGTTCATAGGTGATGTTTGGGGGGAAGTAATACTACACTTTCGACTATTCGCACGCGGCCTGCGGCCTAAGTCCCAGACCGACAGAGCTCTTAATTTTTGAGCGCCAGCGAGTTGAATGCGTCGAGAACGGCAGTACCCCTAAACTTCCCTAGAAATCTCCCAATCCAGTACCTCGAAAGCCCTAGTCGGACACCATCGAGAACACAAATTTGACCCTAGAAACCCCTAGAATAAAGGCACACCCCCCAAAGCATGGCGGATTCGGCCGACAAGCCCCGCAAGCAAAAGCCGCTAGGGCTAATCAGTAAACGGAAAATAGTACTGGATAGGCCTTGAACTGTCAACGCGACCTTGAAACCAATTGAAATGTCGTGATCCGATCGCTTAAAGACGGCAATGCGAATTGAGAGAAGATGGGCAAGGCAAACCACGTTTTCGCTTTTCGGCATCAATGGGACTAGGCAAAAAGGCATCGCACCGCCAATATTCACCGCGCAAGACTTGAGCTGCCCCCTTACGGCCCACCAATCCGATTTGGTTATACGCAAATGCTCTCTTCCCAGACTGACGCAATCGTCCTTCGAATGCACCCTTGGAGCGAAACGAGCTTAATCGGGTCGCTCTACACTCGCCAATACGGAAAAATCTCGGTGATTGCGAAAGGGGCTCGCCGCCCTAAAGGACCCTTTGAAGCTGCCCTTGACCTGCTTTCAATCTGTCGCGTAGTGTTCATTGCGAAGTCTGGGGATTCGCTCAATATCTTGACCGAAGCCAAGCTTCAACGGCGATATCGCAACACCAGTCGCAGCTTGCTGCGTTTGAACTGTGCGTATTACGTCGCCGAATTACTAGAAAAGATGACCGAACGCGAGGAGGGTCACGCCGAACTATTCGACCTGGCAAGCGATACGCTGCAATTGCTCCAGCATTTGAGCCTAGATGCCCGAGCCGTGGTGCTCCGCTGGGAGCTCCAGCTACTTCGAATGACAGGACACTTACCGAGCCTTCGCCGTTGCGCAAGTTGCGGTCAAGATACCTCGCTTGCCGAGTGGGTTCACTTTGGTCCGGACGCTGGAGGAGTTTTATGTACACGATGTTCCGCAGGTCTACGCGAGCTTGTTCGCGTACCTGATGCCGTTCGAACCTTTGCTGAAGCCTATACGATCGAAAATTGGCAATCCATTCCGCTGAACGAATACCTAGAATCCCATCAAGCCGTCATGCGTGCCATGATGGTCCGCACGATGACAAGTTTGCTCGATCAAAAATTGAAATTACAAGCCTACATCGAGGAGTTAGGGCGTTGACAGCCAAGTCCCCGCCAAATGTGGCTCAAGTTGCGATCATCAGCCTGCTGGCGACGTTCGTCGGATGCAGTGCCTTTACGCCGTGGAAGGACAGCGACTATGATGCTGCCAAACGCTCCATCAACGGCGGCGAGTATGGCAACGGCATATACCGGCCAGAAGGCACCGCTGCCGAGAGCGAAAGCCCGCTGAATTTCCTTGAACAATTCGGCATTTCTCGCCACAAACGAAAGGATATCGACGCGGCCCGTCAGGCATACGCATTAGGCGATGAAACCTTCGCAAAAGCCAAAGAGCTTGAAGGCAATGACCGAGCGGTGGCCTTTCGCACCGCAGCACAACACTACAAGTTAGCCGCAGAAAATTGGCGCAGCTCGCAACTCGAACAAGACGCGCTGTTGATGCAGGCGGAAAGCGAGTTTTTTGCGGAAGACTACTATTTGGCAGAACAGACCTACGCCAAATTGGTTAAAGAATATCCCCGCAATCCTTTTCTCGATCAGATTGACTCAAGACGGTTTGAGATCGCCGACTACTGGTTGAAGTATCATTCCGCCCGACCGGCCTCGTTTGCACGAATCAATTTTTCGGACAACAAACTGCCTTGGAACGATACCGGCGGACACGGCAAACGCGTGCTCGAGAATCTGCGGCTCGACAATCCCATCGGCAAGCTAAGCGATGATGCAACCATGCGATTGGGGACCAATTACTTGGAGAAAGATGACTACGAATCCGCCGCATCGACCTTCGGCGAGCTGCGGATGACCTACCCCGACAGCGAACATCAATTCAACGCACAGTATCTCGAACTGCAAAGTTACCTCCAGTCCTACCTCGGCCCCCAGTACACCGATGTACCCCTCATTGAAGCCGACAAACGCCTCAAAGCCATCGTTCGACTCTTCCCCAACGAAGCTGCAGGCAAACAGGTCGAATTGCGAGAAGCCGCCGCCCGAATCAACTTCCAACGCGCCGAACGCGAATGGGAAAGCGCGCAATACCGTTACCGCCAAGGTGAAAATCTCGCCGCCCGAATGTACTTCGAGCGATTGATCGACGAGTATCCCGACACCCCGTTTGCTGAAGCATCCAAGGACCTGCTCACTCAACTCGAAGGCAAACCGGACCGACCGCCACAACGCTTTTTGCCGCTCGTAAAAATATTCAGAGCCGACACCGACATACCCGCTTGGCGAACGCCCGCTGCTGAGACTCAATAGTCACCTCGGCCAAGAGAAACGGGCGCAATTTGTACTGGGACAGATGAACAATGATTCGAGCTAATTTTTGGTTCGCTGTTCTGCTCATTGGGCTGTCCGGTTGCGCTGCCTACCAATTCGGCAGTGAGTCGCTTTACAATCCCAATATCCGCACGATCCACGTGCCGGTGGTCCGCAACGATACCTTTCGGCATCAGATCGGCGCACAACTGACCGAAGCTCTCGTCAAAACCATTGAGCAACGCACTCCTTACAAAGTCGTTTCCGATCCAAATGCCGATAGCACGTTGACATGCCGAGTCTCGAACGAAGCCAAACGCGTCGTGGCCGAAACGGTCAACGATGATCCTCGTGTGTTGAACACAACGATCAGCGTCGAACTGACATGGACCGATCGGCGCGGCAACCTGCTTTTGACAAATCGATTCGTACCCGCCGGCGAGCTTTCGTTCTATCTCATCCAAGGCAGCGACTTTGTACCCGAAGGCGGCCAAAGCATGGCTACGGCTCAACAACAAGCCGTCGCGCGCCTAGCCGATCAAATCGTTAGCCAAATGGAATCTCGCTGGTAGCAATCCCGAGGCAACTCCAGGGTCGAATTCGCCGCTTC
>WPCK01356186.1_pt1 | contig 14338 bp, 10 predicted proteins | sample 5399851 | NCBI WGS metagenome assembly WPCK01 (sample SAMN12869471, study PRJNA574797) | sludge metagenome | isolation source: wastewater treatment of pH11 | place: China:Beijing | collected 2019-05-20
CGTCGCTGGCCGGGTCTTCCGTCAACTCTTTGACCATGTCCGTGACAACGCTCGTGTATTGTCCACCGATATACGAAAACAGCACGCCGCGCATCGGGTCGTATTCCGCTGGCGATTTGACGACTCCGGTCGTCGGTTCGCTCATCGTCCCAGCGCCGTGTGTCAGCGCGTAGGGCTGGAGTGACTGACCTTGCAGGTCGCGGTCGGTATATCGAGACTTGCCACCGGGCAGGCGGTGGCTATCCGCGGTCGCCGCTGTGTTCTCGCCTTGGACTTCGGAACCAGCGACCGGAACTGAGCCATCCGAGCCGCCGGCACTAGTGCTGGAGGAAGGCAAGCCGGGCGGCAAATCGATGCCTTGTTTTGACGCAGGGCTATTTGCCGACCGCCCTGAGTCAAATGCAGACGGCCAAACCGGTTCGCTTGATCGTAGGGCCGGACTGACGGCTCGTTCGAATCCGGCGGTCGCTCCCGGTAACAGGATGGATCCATCGCCGGAACTGAACGTCATAAAGCGTTGAGGGGGCGCTAGAGACTGAGAAGCTTCGAGCAAGGATCGCGCGAGCAGTTCTTCGGTGTCAAGGCTTCTCCACTGAATGTTCAAAGGAGCTTGCGCTGTCGGGTTCTCGACTTCCATTGGACCGAGTGGGGCTAAATCAGTCATGTAAGATTCAAGTGCCTGGGCCAAAGCCGTTGTATCATCTGGGCGATTTGACCTGACGCTAGCCAGCGTCGGTAGTTTGCGCGGGATGGTACTAACTTCGGCAGGTTGTGCGGAGTTCGACAAGTCAGCATTGCTCCACACGCGATTTTGTACCGCCCCACGATCTTTGGACTCTCCCAGAGCAACTAATCCCAATGCATCTAAAAATGAACCCGGAGCCAAGCGCTGTTCTAGTGTTTCAAAACGCAATTGCAAAAAACGTTTGGTGAGCATCGTCATTGGCTGACGCCGTCTTTGCGGTCGCGACATATTCGTTGCCTCAGGTTGAATCGTAGACTAAGTACTTCAACAATCGGCTTCAGTATAGATGCGGCATGGTCTCGGTCAACCGGATGCGAGTCGCCGCCATTTCGAATCTGGCCAGAATTGCCCAGCGAACCCCGAATTGCCTTTGGACTACCTCCAATTGCGTCAGGCTTGGAATATGCGTTACAATTCCGCTTGAAGTGGATTTCTACCAGTGTCACAGGCTATCTGTTCAAGGAAGCTAAACGATGTCGAATGCACCCAACAATCCCTATGCACCCCCAGCATCGAATTTTGGCCAAGGAAATATCGATTCGCCACCAGGTCCCATGCTCGCGACTAGGCTGCAACGGTTCTTGGGTGCTTTGGTGGACGGAATTATCTTGTTCCCGTTGTCTTTTGTAGCAGGCATGGGCCTCGGGTTAATTTTGACGGGGATTGGCTTCGACCCTTCCAGTCCGGCCTTTTTTGTTGCTGTTAGCGTGCTCGGATTTTTCTTGAATATCGCGATCTTTCTGGGCATTAACGGCTACCTACTGGCAACCCGAGGGCAGACAATTGGCAAGGTGGTCCTGAATACTCGCATCGTCTCGGACGAGAATGGCGGACTTGTTCCAATGGGACCACTGTATGTCAAACGCTACTTGCCGATTCAAATTCTCGGCGCGATTCCGTTCGTTGGCATTGTCGTCTTAATCGATGCACTAGCGATCTTTCGGGAGAATCACAAGTGCATTCACGATGATATTGCGGGCACGAAAGTCATTCAGATTGGTTCCTAGATCGGCAAGGGCCTTGCCTTGCTGGCTATTTCGCCAAGTCGGCTTGAATTGAGTGGCTTACTTTAGCTATAGACTCTTGGGATTCTTAGTTTTCCAAGCAAGTCGTTAGGCTAGTTTTATGGCCGATTTCAAGACACACATGATGGTCAGCACGGCGACCGGGGCCGTGTTGGGCTTTGCGGGCTATCGAGCGAACGTACCGTGGGACAGTTGTTTCGTAGCCGGCACGTTGTGTAGCGTTAGCGGGATGTTGCCCGACTTGGATAGCAATTCGGGCCGTCCCTTGCGTGAAGCCACTGCCATGGGAGCTGCCGTCGTCCCGATGCTGATGGTCGATCGCCTGCAGCGATTGGATCTCAATAACGACACGATGGTGCTGATTGCGATCCTGAGTTATATCGCAATAAGATTTGTGTTAGCAGAGATTTTTCGCCGTTACACGGTTCACCGTGGGATGTGGCATAGTCTGCCGGCGGCCGCGATTTGCGGAATGGTTGCATTTCTGATCGTCTCGCATGAAGATCTTGGAATCCGAATTTTTAAGACGGTTGCAGTTGTGCTTGGATTCATGAGCCATCTAATCCTGGATGAAATTTGGTCGGTCGACTTCAAACGCGGCTCATATCAATTCAAAAGCTCTTTTGGCACTGCCATTAAGCTTTGGGGCAACAACCGCCTGGTCAATGTGTTGGTGTACGCAAAAATTCTGGTTCTGGGTGCACTTGTGTATGGTGACCAGAATTACATGTCGCACTACAACTGCAATCCACTCGTTCCGCACACCGTTAGCGAATTGGTCGCATCCATCCGCGACGGCTTCAAAAAAACATACGGAAGCACGGATACCAAGCTCGATCCGATCGTCGAAGCCGGTGTTGGGGCGGTTCAGGAGAGACTTCCGCCAGGCTATCCTACTCAGCTTGCCCCCAGCGGGTCTCAGCCCAATGTCCAGAATCCTGCTAACGCTTATCCGTCGATTCCAAATTTGCAACCAACCAATGGCAATTGGCAACAAGCTCCTCCAAGGTATCAGTAGGCGCGTTAATCGCGTGCCGCTAGCCAATTGAATCAATAGAAGCGGCACTTCCGGCGCGCCCGAAGCGGCTAGGCATCCCGTAGACGAAGCCGCCTTTGCAATTCCGCAGCCAGCTCGGCTAACTCGCTGAGCGGTCGAACTTGCAATTGTTCAGGCTTGGCAACAGGTTCGCCGAGCAGTTCTTGCAGGGTTAGCACTCGTCCAATTAGAGTCCCTTTCTCGATACCTTTCTCGATACCTTTCTCGATGCCCTTTTCGATACCCTTTTCGATACCCTCGTCGCGCCCCTGATTCAAAAGACGATCTACAATGGAATTCGGCTCGAATTGCGTGGGAAAAACTTCCGAAATAACAGAATTCAAGTTTTGGACGGTTAAATCGTTGTCGACTGCCATTGCATAGATCCTAAATGCGATGATCCACTGGTTAATATCAACGGTATCGTGCGCGAGCGCCAAGGCCTCAAGCAAACGCTTTAATAGATCGAATTGCTGGAAGCTTCGCCTATATTTTAGCACTTTCAACGTGAATTGCAAAATCGGATCACCCACGATCTGCGATTCCGTCAAGAGGCTTAAATCCAGGAGCGAAAACTTGAATTTCACTTGGAATTCATCAAGCTCCGACGGCGTGCGGATTAGCTCATTCATGCTGCGAGCTGCGGACCAGGGGCGATCGCCGTGGTAGATCACCAACGGCAGAATCGGGCACGGCGTCAAACCATCGCGAATCAATTTCTCCCATATTCGCACTTCGTAAGATAATACTTGCACTACCGTCATCGGGTCCGCTTCGCTCTTGTGCTCGAACAAGAAGTAGAAAAAAGCTCGTTGGCCAATGCCGCCGTGACCATCGGTGTATTCGGCCGACAAGAGAACGTCGGAATACTTCTCGCGCAAGTTGGAATCCACGAAGCTGCCCGGTTCAACTCTGAGCGTTTCCAGTCTCAGCCTACTCAGCGCCGCTCGAGACAACTGCGTTTCGATCAGGCTGCGAGCCACCACCGTGTGTGAAAATGCGAACGTAAAGAAATTATTGTGCGGTGTAGGTAACGACGGAGATTCCATGTTTGCAATCCAATCCACTCCATTCAGATGGAACGGCGAACCGTCCGGCCCATGCGACCCGAGATAGACTGCCCAACATCCACCATCTATTATTGGGCAGTCATCTCAACGAATTCGATGGCCAAGCGAGCAAACAGAACTTCGAAAGAGCTTGAGTTCGTTTAGTCCCTGGCACCAAAGGATCCGAACAGCGCGAGCAAGGTTTTGAGTTCTAGCGGGCTGATCTTGCCGTCGCCGTCGCGATCGATCATTTGAAAACGTTCGGCGATCATGCTCGGCGATTCTTCCAAGGAGACCCCGCCGTCCTTGTTGGCATCCAGCATTTTCAGCACTTTCTCAGGTGACAAATCGGACAATCCAAAGCCGCCTGAAGGTCGTTTGGGCATTTGACCTTTGGGAAACACTTCGAAATAAAACCCGATCATCATCTCTTCGAATGTCTGATCTCCCCAGGTAACCGTTTTTGTGGGATCGGGATTCGAAAGATTGTCTTCCGAGTTGTCCCATCGAGCGGTGCAAACAAGCTTCGATCCCTTAGGTAGCAACTTTGGTTCGTCAAACTTGTAGGTCGTTTGCCAGTTGAAATCATACCTCGGAACATCCAGCAGGATTTCGCGATCGCCTGTCGGGTATACGACTTCGTAACGGAAAGATTTGCCACGCGTATGCATGTGCGGCGTGAGACTGTCAACTAAAGTGTCGTTCTCGAAAGTTCCTTCCGAGGACACCTCGTAATTACGTTCCCCAGGCGGAATCGCGAAGAATGTGGTCAGAACCGATGTGCTGCGAGTCACATATTCGATCTTGTCGGGGTCCGCATATTTAAAGGCCACGCAACTGAGGTCTGTATGAGGAGTGCCATTGGGCGTGTAGTGCATTTGAAAAATCAACTTCGATCCCGCCTTGACGAGCATGGCTGTCTTGCCGTCGGTAGCAATCATCGGGTTCGCTCCCGGTGCGTAGCCGGCGATTAAATTGCCATTACCGACCCCGCCGCCTCCACCGCCTCGACGATCACCAGATCGTCCGCGCTGGCCGCGATCACGCTGGCCCTGCTTGCCATTATCAGGTTTCGCGTTTTCGTTTTCGGTGCTCGCAATGGCCGCGTCTTTGTTTTCGGCGTGGGCATTTTTCCGATTGCGTTTCAGCCGGCCGGAATGAGGCATTCCGTCGTCGCTGTCTGGTGGCGTGACGAACACTAGAATATGATGCACGGTTTCGAGGCTGCCCGGTTTTGCTTCCGCAGCCATGATCCACTTGTCTTCCTTCCATCCAGGATCCACCACGAAGTATTCGTAGTCGATCACACCTTCGGCGGGGACATCGATCGGCGTATCGTTCATGTAAAAGATTTCATCGGGTTGGCCAATGGCCCAGCCTTCGGAAAACTCGCGCGGTGCCGGTAAATCGGCGGGGTCGCCTTCTGGGCATCCGCTTTCAACCCATTGAGCGATCAGATTCCTGTCTTCATCGCTCAGGCTCAAATCATTGGAGAACGTGCCATGTTGTTTATTGGCATGCCAGGGCGGCATACGCTGCTGCTCGACGACTTCACCGATCATCTCTCCCCAGCCGACCACTTCGTCATAACTATTCATCGTAAACGGACCGATTCGGCCCTCGCGGTGGCATTCGACGCAGTGGTTCTGAAAAATGCGGGCAATCTCTTTGCTGTACGTGACTTTCGCATCTGCATCGGGCTCGCGGACTCGGCCGATTTTACAACCGACAATTGACGTAGCAGGTACTTTGACTTCATGGCCTGCCAAGAGCTCGCCAATGGCTTCCGCTAAATCGTTGCGAGTCGGATCGGGACGTTGATAGCCGACACCATCGGTGAAGCCGTATTGATCATCGACGCGTCCGTGATAGCGCACCCGACGGTCTTTGTCGAGGACGAAGACTTCCGGAGTTCGCTCGGCGCTGAACAAGTCGGCAACTTGATTGCCTGCATCCTTGAGAATCGGAAACTCGATGCCATGCCGAGATGCGTAAGCTGCGATTTCTTCGATCGAGTCTTGCTGGTTCGAGTCGATGGCCAGAAAGGCGACCTTGGATGAGTCAAACGTCGTGGCCAACTGCGCTAGACGCGGAGCATAGAGTTTAGCTAGCGGGCACTCCGTGCCGACAAAGGCTACCACGACGACCTGCGCATCCTTAGCGTCAGCCAATGAATACTCTTTGCCGAACTGATTCTTGAGCGAAAAGTCAGCGATCGACGTGCCGATGCTATCCGAATCCGCAGCTGCGGCCCTTTGACAAACGCACAGATTGATCGCACAGAGAACCCCAAAACTAAACCACAAAGCATATTTTGAACTCGGCATGGTACACCTTTCTCATGCAAACAAAATTGGTTAGGGCAACGGCAGCAGGTTTATATTCGCACTTCCAAGCTAAAGATTCATTTTTATCGCAGATTTATCGCAAGAAAACGAAAGGGCAACGGCCAAGCTGTCGCAAATCACGTTGTATCGCGACTTCTACTCGGCGACTAGATCCATCATACCATAAATTCGAGAACTTCCTAAGCGTCCGAGTGGTCGGATTGCCGTAGAAATGCCCTCCGAAAGACTAAACGATCATTTCCAACGCTGGGGGCTTTGGGCCAGGCAGCAATTTTTCGGTACTCCGGCTTTCGAATTGCCCCTTGTCTAACGCAGCGATGGGTCAACTATATTCTGTTGGTTCCCCTTCGTCGAATGCGACGACGCGGTTCGTTCCATGTTCCCGATTCCCATGAGATCTTGATGCACCGACCTAGCAATTTGGCTGAGCTGCAAACCAGCGGCTGGCGATCCAAGAGCGTTAAACAAGAGCTTTACGATAACTTCGTTAAGAAATTGGCTGCCGATGAGCCACTTTTTCCAGGCATTGTAGGCTATGATCACACGGTCATTCCCGAAATCAACATTGCTCTGCTCGCGGGACACGATATGTTGTTTCTCGGCGAGAAAGGGCAAGCGAAAAGCCGATTGATGCGATCGCTCGCGAGGTTTCTCGACGAGTTCATACCTTACTTGGACATACCAAGTGTCCCTGTCCATGAAGACCCGCTGAAGCCCATAACCGGTGCGGCAAAGAAATTTTTAGCCGAGCATTCGCCGCAGAAGGTTCCCATCGCCTGGTGGCATCGCGACGAACGTTACTCCGAACGACTCAGCCCTGGGACCAAATTCGCGGACATCATTGGCGAAATTGATCCGTCGAAACTCACCGGCGGCGTCAGCATGAGTACCGAAGAAGCTTTGCACTTTGGTTTAATCCCGCGAATGCACCGCGGTATCTTCGCCATGAACGAATTGCCCGAGCTGGATGAACTCGTGCAAGTTGGCCTGTTCAACATCCTGGAAGAACGCGACGTTCAGATTCGCGGTTATCCGATTCGTTTTGATTTGGATCTCGTGATTCTGTTTTCGGCCAATCCGAGCACTTACAATCGCAGTGGCAAAGTCATTCCGCAGCTCAAAGACCGTATTGGCTCGATCGTCCAAACGCATTACCCGGCAGACCTTGAAGCGGGCATTGAAATCCTGCAACAGGAAGCCAAGATCGAACTGGGTGGCGAGTATCCGGTTCAGGTGCCCTTTTTCATGGCGGAAATCATCGAGGAGATTACGCGGCAAGCTCGCAAGAGCAAGTACGTCGACCAAGCCTCGGGCGTTTCGGCTCGATTCAGCCTATCCAACTACCGCGCGATGATCGGCAGTGCTCGGCAGCGGTCGATTGTCCTGGGTGAATCGCCGGCTGTTCCACGCATCAGCGACCTTGGACACTTATATGCGTCGAGTTTGGGTAAACTTGAACTCGACCTGATGGGCAGCCATCAAATGACGGAGCGGCAAGTACTGGATTCCGTCATCGCGGATGCCATCAAAATCGTGTTCCGCCAGTACGTCGAGCAGCATGGATTGGACGAGATCGCAGATATTTTCTCAAAAGGAGTTCGCGTCGAAGTGGGCGACATGTTGCCGAGTGTCAGTTACGCAGAGCGTTTGCAAGCCGTCCCGCCTGCTTGGACCAAAGCCCTTGATGTCAATGCGAGCCAACATCCAGCCATTCGCGCTTCATGTGTCGAATTCGTTCTGGCGGGGCTGTACTCGATGGATCGCGTCAGTCGAAGTCAAAAATACGGGCGGATCGAGTATGAGTTTTAAGGAGTAAGCATGTCTCGTAAATCCAAACTCGGTGGAGTCGTTCACACGTACCAGAAGTACGATCCAGCGAAATTCCCTAGCCCGACTCAGCCGCCACCGACCGACCTTTTGTCCCACGCGTTTGAGCATGCGCTACAGTACGGCCAATACCGGGAGCTGACCGAAGAAGAATTGGCTCGGGCTATTCATTTGGATCCAAGCCAACTAGCCAACTTAGGTCCAAGTATTGAATACCTTCGTCAATTGCTCGAAGAACGCAAGCGAAAGATCCTTGAAACCTACGAAGCCGATTCCGTTGAAAAGCAGGCCCGCAAGATCTTTAATAAGAAGTCCCAAAGTCTGAAACCGCCGCGACAATTCCGCGACATGTATCAAAGCGCGGTCAATGGGCGCCAAATCTATTTGCTCGAGCGACTGTACTTTGAGATTGGCGATGACACCGATCGTTTTTCGGCGCAGCTCGTCGGATTGATGGAAGACCTCGGCAATTTCTATCAAATGGAGGAATTGAACTCGAAGTACCAGTTCACTGGCGACCAATCGATGACGATTCCAAAAGCCCTCGAAATCAAAGAAGAACTCGAGAAAATTGATGAGTTGCTCAAGCAACTGGACGAGGCTGCCAAGACGGCACAAATTGGCGTGATCGACATGGAATCGCTCAGCGAGTTCGTATCGACCGAGGATATGAGTTCGTTGGAGGCCTTGCGAGAACAAATTGAAAACATTGTTCGCGAGCTCGCGGAGCGCCAGGGGCTCGACCGGGATCCCAAGACGGGGGCGTTCCAACTCACACCTCAGGCCTACAAAATCTTTCAAGGAAAATTGCTCGAACGAATTTTTTCCAATTTGCAGGCCGGGCGATCCGGTCGTCACGCCGGTCGTGTGGTGGGCGAAGGCAGCGTCGAATTGCCGCAAACCAAAGCCTATGAATTCGGCGATAGCCTGGCCAACATGGATACGACGCAAACCGTGATCAACGCGATGCTGCGAGATCCCGGCGGGGCGAGCGTGCAACTCAAACACGACGACATCGAAATCCATCGCACCCGCAACTCACCCAAATGTGCGACGGTCGTCATCATGGATATGAGCGGCTCAATGAGGCACGAAGGGCAATACATCAACGTCAAGCGAATGGCCCTGGCGCTGCAAGGTTTGATCACTCGCGAGTACCCAGGCGATTTTTTGCGGTTCATCGAGATGTATACCTTCGCCAAAGTGACGCCGCCGGGTGAAATCGTCCGGTTGATGCCCAAGATGGTCACCGTCTACGATCCAGTAGTTCGACTACGAGCCGACATGAGCCGCGAGGACATTAGCGAATCGCAGATTCACCCGCATTTCACGAACATTCAGCATGCGCTGCGGATGGCCAGACAGAATTTGGCTTCGGTGGACACTCCCAATAAGCAAATCATTCTGATCACCGACGGCTTGCCGACTGCGCACTTCGAGGATTCAACCCTCTTTATGATGTATCCTCCCGATGGTCGAACCGAGCGCGCCACGCTGCGAGAAGGTGCCAAGTGCCAGCGAGAAGGCATCGTCATCAACATGTTTCTAGTCCCGAGTTGGTCGCAATCCGAAGAGGACATTCGGTTTGCCTATCGCCTAGCCGAAAGCACCCGTGGGCGGGTTTTCTTTACCGCAGGCAAGGACCTCGATCGGTTCGTCGTCTGGGATTACATCGATCGCAAGCGGGAGATCCTAGGCTAGCATTGGGAGCCCGAAATGGTTCGCTTGGCTTTTTTTGAAAATTTTTCAAAACTCCTGTAATCGGCGGCCATTTTCTTCGGCCAAGAATGTAGTCCAAAGATTTTTTTGAAAATCGATGGACTTTGACCAAAGGTGTCAAGTCGCGACCGTTTAATACTAATGTTGAGACGCTGATCCAAGCAGTAGGGCTGCTTGGCCGAGACAATGGGATTCAAAGAGCCTTGTCACGGCTATCACAGCAGCAGTTTGGCGTGCAGACCAATTCAATGTGAGATGCAAATCTCAGCTTGAAACGAACTTGACTTCGACTTACCAAGGATGCTAGCAAATACATAACGCTAGCGTTTGGCTAGCGGACGAGGCGGCTCGGAGGTCGGACGGTGCTCTCCAAGGTGGTAAATCGAGAGTTTCGGTTGCCTTGGAAGGCTGGGTGGAATGGGGCAAGTCAATTCCCAAGATATTCGGGAAAAATTACGAAGAAACTCAAGTTCGGTACACATATTGCGAAAAACTTACATGTTCGCGTGTACTGACGCTTGAACATGGATCGTGTGAACCAAGTCTATGAGTTTGGCGTAGTAATGAAAGTCAAACTCGTTGGGATTGGATTGCTTCAAAGATGTTGCTAAGGATTCCTACAAGGAGGAACATGGTATGTTGGTACTAAGCAGGAAAGAAGGCGAGAAGCTGGTTATTGGCGACAACATTACGTTGGTCGTATCCAAGATTTCTGGGAATCGTGTAACAGTCGGCATCGAAGCGCCTGTTGACGTGAAAATTCTTCGCGGCGAATTGCAATTCGATGATGGACGCTCGCACCAACCCAGAAGCGTTCCGATTCGTCGCGCGGCAGTGTCAATCGATCTGAGCGACTTGCAGTCGGCGGAGCTGGAACGTCAGGCGATTTAAAGCTTGCGAGCGCGTCGCATTTCCCTAGAAGTAGAACGGAGTTCATTTCGTTCTGCTCAGGAACCTGGCAAAATTTGCTGAATAAGCCGAGTTTGCTGGCCGATAGAACAGTAAGGAACAGCAGTGCCCATGCTAGCACTTACTCAGGGAAATCGGCGATGCAATGTAGGTTATGGTTCGCGCTCGGGATTTGTGTGCTTTCGGCTTTCGCATCAGGCTGCGTTTGTTGTTCTGGCGGGGCTTGCGGAACGCCGCTTGCTGGTTGCCAGCAGCCAGTGTGTGACTCGGGTTGCAATGATGATGGCTGCTCGTCGAGCGCTTGTGGCGTCAGCGATTGTAGCAATTTCTACAGCGGTCAAGGACCGTTGGCGCGGTTCTTCGGAGTGACCCAATGCGCTGGCGGTGGATGCGGAGAGGTGTATGTCGACGAATGGATCAATGAACCTCCGACCGATGACCATTGCGGCTATGGCCAGTGCTTGAATTGCGGACGCGCGCCGATCCGTTCGCTTTTTCATGCCATTCTTGGCGAACAATATTATGGTGGCTGCGACACTTGCAATTCCGATTTTGCAGGCGGTGCGGATCATCAGACCGTAATCGATGGTGGCTATGGCGAAGCCGGCGTTTCGATGGGGCGCAGTTGCAATTGCGGTGGATCACACGCGAATCACCCGGCAACGATTTCGAATGCCCCGAGCTCGATCGGCAGCCCGGCGAGAATCGAAAGCACTAATCCGCAGGTCGATCCATCTGCGGTACCAAGCCCGCCGATTCCCGGTGAATCGATCATGGACGGAAACATCAATCGCGGCAACAGCGGTTCAGGTGCGAATGGTCCCGCAGGCGGCGGTAGTTCGTCTCCCGCCGGTATCAGAGAAACACCTACGCCTGCTCCCAAGTTAAACCCAAGTTCGGCCTACCGCCTTAATCCTGCGACCCGACGCGTAGTCCGATAGCCGCCACTTACAAAACGTTTCTGAGGCGTAGCTTCCCAACTAGGGAATGAGCCTATCGAAAAATTGCCTTACGGGCTATGAAAGGGCTTCGCTCCTTCTCCGCCTTGGGGCTGAGTGGCAACGTTAGAATCGTGAATCGATTCCAAGTTATCGGGTGTGCAAACTTCGGCGGCGACGTTCGTCACGACGGATATCGTCAATCAAACTGGCTACGTCCGGAACCTTGTCGATGCCAGTGAGTTCCAGCTCCGGATGCGTTTGATCGCGGCCTGAAATGCGAACTGTGCCAACTCCAAGTGCGCGCTGAATGATTCCCTGTGTGTAGCTGACGTCCTCGATGTCGATCACTTCGATGCGATCGGTACGGCGCGTAATCACACCTTTTTGGTGAATGAATCGTTGCGTCGTCAACTCATAGTGCACGCCTAACCGCCGGAAGATATACGTTGTAATGACAAGTGCCCAAAGGCCCAAGAGCGCGGCTCCGACGATGTACCAAACCGTGGACTCGTTTCCTTTTCCGGCAATGTAGACACCGGCGATGGCGGCTATGGTGAGCAGGGTAGTCAGCAGCCACGTGCCATACATGGCTTTCGGCGAATAACCGCCTTTCCACAGCGAACGTTCGGGTGGTGTCGTTGCGTTCGCAGTTTCCAACTTGGCCTGGGCTTCCGTCTTGAACCGTTCCGTCGGCGACAACTCAGGAACGGAGTCGGGTTTCGATTCGGTTGACATAGATTTTTTCCTTCGGCAGAAACTGGTAGGGTTGACTGATTGCTTGAGCCAAACCTCAATTGTTGATAAAACTAGAGTTTAGGGAATAGGGGTTTGAGGATCGAGTCAAGATAGCGAGCCAAATATGATGTGCCCCAATTGCGGCGCGGACAACGATCGAGTCTCCGATTCACGGGCAAGTGATGACGGACGTACGATTCGCCGCCGACGCCTCTGCAATCAATGTCGAACGCGATTTACGACCTACGAACGCGTTGAGCAATATGCGTTGAAGGTCATCAAAAAGGACGGCGTCCGAGAGCCGTTCCTGCGAGAGAAGATTGAACGAGGAGTCGAGCGAGCCTGTTGGAAGCGTCCCATTAGCAGCCAGCAAATTCAGGAGTTGGCTTCCCAAATCGAAGCCGATATTCAATCGGAGCAAGAAATGGAAGTGCAAAGTTCGGTCATTGGCCATTTGGTGATGCGGAAATTGGCTGACTTGGATCAAGTTGCCTATGTGCGATTTGCCAGTGTATACCGTGAGTTCAAAGGCGTGGAAGATTTTGTCGCCGAATTGGCCCCTCTGCGATTGTCCAGTGAATCATAAATTCCAGCGTCTGGCACGAGTAAGCACTTTCCAACTTCAAGCCCGGCCGATAGTGGCGATGTGAGTGAAGCTAGGTCGTCGAATCTTGGATTTTGAATCCTGTTGAGATGGGGCGCGACGCGCAAGGCGCAAGGCGCAAAACCTAGCGTCTGCCTACTTTTTCATCTTTTGTTTGACCTTTTCGATTTGCTCGTGGGCCCAAGGTTTGTCTTCGTAAAGAGTGAGCAAGTTGCTGTAAAACTGTTCGAGTTGTTCACCGGATTTGGTTTGTTCGGCGGATTGAATCAATTTCGCGAGCTGCGATTTTGCTTCGAGTTCCTTATCGAGAACGATCAGAGTGCCTGCGTCTTTGGCAAACTTTGCGAGTTCGACGAGTCGAGCATCGCTTGGTTCAAGTTGACTCGATCCAAAGAGCGCGATGAAAGCCGCAAGTTTTTCTTGGCCGAGAGAATGATCGTTGCTGCGTGCTCTCATGCTTTCCAGGAAGCCTTGCTCGGCCGCGCTCATTTCGTGTATTCCGCTGCTGCGTGAAGCTCTGCGTTCGAGCAAACGCACGCGGCGAATCAACTCGACCTCATCGGCCATGGCTTGTACTTCGCTGGCTCGCTCATCGTCTGGATAGAGGTCGAGAAAAACCGACATCGTGTGATTGGCGGAAAACAATTGACTTTCGTCACCCGACTCCACGGCCAGAACGATTTGCTGATAGAGCTCGTCCGCCGATTCGGGTTGCAGTTTCCACCAGACCAGGGCGATGCTGCCGACGAGTAAGGCAATCAGTCCCAGAGTCGACGCAATGTGGAGTTTGTCGGTACGGTTGTGCTGCCGGGCCGGACTGCCTACCGAGGTGTAATTGGTTGCCGTATCTTCGGTCACTGGAGTGTAGTGGCTTGGGCCGCCACTTGTCACCGACGAATGAGGCATGGAAGCATTCGTCGCGCCCGTGTGTTCGTTCTTCGTCTTATTGGGAGAAGTAAAATGTTCGCTCGACAGATCGCTCTCGTCGGGATTCCCGGCATCGGTCAATTGGCCCGGTGATTCTGGCGAGAGGGGCGCGACAACGGTTTGGCGTTCATGCGTTCCCAGGCCTTTGCCGCTGGACGTCTCATAGCTCGGTGGCGAATCGGCTTCGCGACTTGTTCCGTGGCTGCGGACGACTTGTTCCATTTCATCGTCACTCATGTCGACCGACGTAAGCTTGTTGCCGATACGAGTTGACTGCGTCGGTTCTGCGGAACTGGGTTGCGATGAAGGGTCGCCGCTGATCGACGATGTCCCTTTGAGCGCTTGCTGAATCGACTTGAGTCGATTGCCCACGACCAGAGCAGTGGGTGGTCGACGTTGGGGATCTTTTTCGAGCAGTTGTTTGACCAATTCAATGAGCTCGTCGGGCGCGTCGAGACCGAATTCCTGCAGAT
>WPCK01393921.1_pt1 | contig 14317 bp, 14 predicted proteins | sample 5399851 | NCBI WGS metagenome assembly WPCK01 (sample SAMN12869471, study PRJNA574797) | sludge metagenome | isolation source: wastewater treatment of pH11 | place: China:Beijing | collected 2019-05-20
TCATGCCCAACGACATCGTGGGTACGCAGATCTACTCCTATGAGTCCGGCCAGTTCTCCACCCAGTTGGGGCCCGTTCATGCAAATGTAGTCCTACTCGACGAGATCAACCGTTCCTCAGCCAAGACCCAGTCGGCCATGTTGGAGGCGATGCAGGAGCGTCAGACATCCATTGGAGGCACGATTTACAAGCTGCCGGTGCCGTTCATGGTGTTGGCCACGCAGAACCCAATTGAGGAAGAGGGCACATACGTACTGCCCGAAGCCCAGATGGACCGTTTCCTTCTCAAGGAAGTGCTCTCCTATCCCACTCCCACTCAGGAGGTGGAGATCCTCACCCGCACGGCGCAGGGAAGTTTCGGGCGCCCGGTGGGCATTGAGCCCATTGGCACCGAGGACATCCTGTTCCTTCAGGCCATGAGCCGCAAGGTGTACGTGGACGATGCCATCAAGTCCTACATCGTTGCCCTCATCAACACCACTCGCGGTGGCGGTCCCCGTCCGATCAGTGGTTTCAAGGCGCAGGTGCGTGTGGGCGCCTCGCCGCGTGGTGGCCTCGCGCTCATGCAGGTGGGGCAGGCATTGGCGTTGCAGGCAGGCCGGAACTACGTGGTCCCCGACGACGTCAAGTCCCTGCGTCAGGCGGTGCTTCGCCATCGTATTGTGCGCACGTACGATGCTCTCGCCAACGATGTCACTCCCGAATCCCTGGTGGATGCGGTCTTCGCGGCCGTCCCCGCTCCCTGAAACCATGTCTGATCCCCAGCGTCCAAACGCAGCTTCCCCGAGTCCCAGCAGCGGGGCCACCTCGCGCATGGCTCTGGTGCGTGCCCGCCTCGCGCTGCCCATTGTTCGTCAGGCCACAGGGCTCTTCGAGGGAGCGCACACCTCGATTCTTACGGGCAAGGGACACGATTTCGAGGACTTGACCGATTACGTACCCGGTGACGACGTCCGTGACATCGACTGGAAGGTCTCGGCGCGTGCCGGATCACCGGTCATCAAACGCTTCGAGCGTGAGACGGACGTTTTCACCCAACTGGTCGTCGATACCGGACGGGAGATGCTGGCGGCGACGCCGTCGTACGAAAACAAGTACGACGTCGCCCTCATGGCGGCCGAGACACTCGCCTTTCTCTCCTCCCAACGTGGGGACCGGCTGGGGATGGTGATGGGGGATTCCTCCGGGGTGGCCCACTTTCCGGGTAGGCATGGTGTGGCCCATCTTGAGTACGTCATGCGCAGTGCCCAGAACCGGCTGGGCGAGGGGCGGGGGTCGGCGCGGGTCTCCGGCCTGCTGGAGTACGTGCTCCGCACCACCCATGAACGCTCGCTCGTCATTCTGGTGACGGACCAGCACTGGCCCCAACCATCTGACGAAATCTCACTGCGTCGGGTGCGCACGCGGCACGAACTGCTGGTGGTGCGCGTTGCGGACATGCCACTCACGCAAGAAAACGTCGATTACATGATGGAGATAGACGGCGACATTCCGCTACCCGCCTACATCCGAGATGATGCCGAGTTCCGGGCCGAGCTGATGGCTGATCGCCAAATGTGGGAGGAGCGCAGCGCCGCGGTGTTGCGCTCGCACGAAGTTCTTCACGCACCGGTCAGCGCGAGCGAAGACGTCCTGCCCGCCATCATGTCTCTGCTCAGGAGGCAGCACCGTGCCCGCTGATGATCTGATTGAGACGTTTGGGACGAGCGCAGGCTTCATTGTTGGTTTCGCTGCTGTCCTCGTGGCCCTCATGGCATGGGTCATCTTCCACATCTGGGCCCACAGGCGCCGCAAGGCACGCAAGAACATGCAGCTCAGGAGTTTCACCGTCTCCGACAGGGAGAGGTGGATGTCCGATTTGCGACGGATCGCCGATTCCTACCTTCCTGCCAACGACGAGGAGAGCCTGCGTGGCCTCCATCAAGAGCTCGGCAGGCACATGAGAGCGATCGTGAGTGAACGGTCGGGACGGGACATTTCCTCGTGGTCCGTCAATGACATCCGCGAGCATCGCCCGCTTGCCGAGGTGGCGGATCTGCTGGCCGCGTGGGAGAGACCCAGCTTTGCTCCGGATCCCCGGGCTCATGCGGTGGAGTCGGTCAATCGTGCGATCGCGGTGGTCTCGCGATGGTGATGGGATGGCTGGTTCCGGTTGCGCTGGTGCTCGCGCTCGGCATCGGCTGGTACTCGTGGCGCAGATGGACGCTGTCTCGTCCGGTGATTCGGGTCGCCCACACGGCCAGAGTGCGCGAAGCAACGCGTTTTCGGATCCGGCTCGCCCGCTATCGGATGGCGGCCTTCGCCTTGTCCGCAGCATTGCTTGCCGTGGTGTTCTCGGCGGCGACGATCGCGGGGCGGCCCAGTGACAGGCTTGATGTCAACGACAAGATGGCCACCCGCGACATCGTGCTGTGTCTGGACGTCTCGGGATCCGTCATTGATTTCGACTCTCAGGTGCTTGATACCTTCTCCGAGCTGGTCAAGGGATTCCAAGGGGAGCGGGTGGCCCTCATGATCTTCAACTCCTCGGCACGCACGGTCTTCCCGCTGTCGGACGATTACACGATGATCAGCGAGCAGTTGAAGGAGGCGTCCCGGGCGCTCGAAGTCACCGGAGTCGGTGTCAACGTGTGGCCGAAGAACGTCGACGAATTCCTTCGCTTGACCGCAGGCACCGAGGTTGACGTCTACAACGGTTCTTCTTTGGTGGGGGACGGTTTGGCCTCCTGCAGCCGGGCCTTCGATCTGGAGGACTCCGAGCGCTCGCGCACCCTCATCCTTGCCACGGACAACGAGGTTCTGGGTGATCAGCTCTTCACGCTTCCCGAGGCCGGGGAGCTTGTGGGCAAGCGTGGTATCAAGCTCTACGGCCTGTTCATCGACTCGGTGCTGGCCATGGCGCCCGACGAGGAGGGCATGCGTCAGGTTGTGGAGGGCATCGGGGGAACTTTCTTCCATGCCAGCGATGCCGATGCCGCCAAGGTCATCGTGGAGGATGTTCAGCAACAGGACGCCAAGGAGTTGGGGGCAACCCCACGGCTGGTCATCTTCGATCGGCCGGGCGCATGGCCGGCAGTTGCCCTTGTGGGAGTCGGGGCCATCCTGATCATCGGATGGAGGTTCCGACTGTGAGACTGCTGTGGATGTGGCCGTGGTGGATGGTTCTCGCGGTGTTGATCGCAGGTCTCGCCGTGTGTTGGTTGGGGTGGCGGGACTCATCGAAGAATGACAAGAAGTGGCTGCGACGCGCCTTGATGGTTGTTGTTGTCGCGGCAATGGGCACGGGCCCGGCAATCCGCACGGATGTAGCCGAGGTGGGCACGAACGCGGAGGTGTACTTCGTCGTCGACGCGACGGGATCCATGGGAGCGGAGGACTACGCGGAGGGCCAGCGGCGCATCGACGCGGTTCGCGAGGACATCGTGGCAATCGCACGAGCGTATCCCGGTGCACGATTTTCCATCGTGCGCTTCGATTCTCGGGCCACGCGGCAGCTTCCATTGACCTCGGATCTTCGCGCCGTCGAGTCGTGGGCCCAAACCTTCAGGCTGGAGGACACCCAGGGCTCGCACGGTTCAACGATCAACCGCCCGATCCCGGAGTTGCAGCTGGCGCTGCAGCGCTCGGCGGAGGAGAAGCCTGCAAACATTCGGATTCTCTACCTGTTCTCGGATGGAGAATCCACCGATCCAACCGCTGATCCGGCCGTGGCATATTCAGTGCTGGGCGACTACGTCGCGGGTGGGGCAGTGCTTGGATACGGCACACCCGAGGGCGGCACCATGAAGGTCAATGGTGGGGTCGACGACGGCAACGACATCATCGATCCGGCCACGGGCCAGCAGGCAATCTCCCGTATCGACGAGGCAACGCTTCAGCAATCCGCTGAACAGCTGGGTGTTCCCTACGCGCACCGCGTCGAGCCCGGTATTGACGACTCCCTGCTGGTGGGTGGTATCGACGCTCTCCTGGAGGAGAACAAGAACACCCGTAGCGTGTACAACGTGCAGATCTGGCCGTTGGGATTCGTGCTGCTCGGCCTGGTGTTGTGGGAGATGTATGCGAGCGTGCCGCGGCTACGTGGTGCCTACGAGGTACAGAGAGCCTTGGCGAGGCGGGGTGGGTCGTGAAGAAGATGACAATGAGCTGGAATGTGAAGGTCGCACTGTCCCTCGCGATCAGTGTGGTGTTGGTGTCACTCGCGGTGTGGACGGGACTGATGTGCCTGAGTCCGCACTTGGGCCAGCAGGCGTATCGCGATGGCGAGTACCGGAGCGCTGAGAAGCACTATTCGATTGCGATGCGGGCGACCCCTGATTCGTGGGAGGGATGGAGGTCCGCCTTCAACCGTGGTACCAGCCGTCTCCATGTGGGAGTGGATGGAGCCCGTGAGGATGGGAACTACGGTGGGGGAGCTGGCCCGGACGGGGATCCCGGTGTGGGAACATACAGTCTGATCGTGGATGCGGGGGCGGTTGACGGCGGTGTCAGTGACCTCGAAGTTGCTTTGGAGCGGGTACCGGAGGCCGAACGCCAGGACGGGCAGGTGGTGGAACCCGACGCGCAGCCCGAGTGTCAGGTGCGCCGCAACCTCTCCATCGGTCAGGAGCTCCAGGGTGATGCCAAGGTCGCCGTGGGTGACAAGGAGGGCGCCGTAGCCGCCTATGCGTTGGCGCAGGAGACCTTGGCTCCCTGTCAGGAATCGCAGGACAATCAGGATCAGTCCGAGCGTCAAGAACAGAAGGAGCAGGACAACAGCCCCGATGGGGGTGGTCCCGACGGGGGAGACGGAGGCGACAACCCGGATGGCGGTGATGGCGACCAAAATCCCGACGGCGACCAAAATTCCGATGGCGGGGAGAACCCGGAGGGTGAGCACAACGATGGAGGTTCGGATCCGCAGACCCGGAACAAGGAGGACGAGCTCAACGACCGCAACCAGCGTGGTCAGGAAGAGTACGACGAGCAGCAGGGTGAGGGCCACGGAGGTGGCGTGAACTGGTAGTTGCGGAATGCGGCCAGGTCACGGTGCTGTGCAACGTGCTGATGGCAAGGAGGCCATGAGTTCGGGCGTACTTCTCGGCGAGGTACCGAGTACAAACCTGTTGCACGCAGTGGCCAGGCCTCTTGCGTGAGCGCCGAGCGAATGTCATTTCCCGTAGACGACGACGTCGAGGACCTTCCACGCGAGCATCGCGACCAGTGACACGAGACCGCCGTAGAGGAACGCCTGCTCCGTAGCGATTGGCATCTCTGGGCGTGCGCAGTCCGAGCGCTCGCGATTGATGCGCGTTGTGGTGTAGTACCCGGCAGCGACCCATACCAAGGCAATGGGCACGCCAACAATGGGTTGGGCTCGGGTGAACACGATAAGAGTTGCGACGAAGAACATACACACCACGGCCAACGCGACCGCTGCCCGGCCCACACGATTCATGTCTCCATTGTCCGCCATCCGGTGTCCTTTTGGCTCTGTATGCACTGTTCCCTTCATCATGACAATTCTGGTGGTGGGATGTGCCTTTATGAGATTTGCCGTTGTGCGAGGTGTGCGTGAAGAGTGGGCAGAATCTGCAAGTCTCCGGGTAGCCAGAGGAGGGAGTCGATGTCGGCCGCGCGCACCCAGCGCAGCTCGCGGTGGCTCGATCCGAGTGTCGGGCCCGGTGCCTCCGGCGCAATTATGGCGAGCCACACCCGCATGCGCGCGCCGTTGGGAAGAGCCCAGTCTCCGCTGGGACCGAGGATGGGCGAGCCGAGCGTGAGTGAGGTGGACAGTTCTTCGCCGATTTCGCGGTGCAGGGCAGACTCCGGTGTTTCGCCGGGCTCAACCTTGCCACCCGGGAACTCCCACTGGCCAGCCAATTTCTCGGGGTAGGAACGCTGCGCGGCGAGCATACGTGTGGGTTGAGTGAGTGAATCGACGATTGCAGCGCCCACAACGAGTCTGCTCATATGTCCTGATTCCTTTCCGGGAAGAAGCTCCAGATTGTTTTGATTTTCGGGATTGCCGCGGGATTGTCGTGAGACCCCCGGGGTGAGCATGGCCCCGTCTTGACCACGGACCCGTCTCGAATGGCGGCGTATCCGGATTCACTGGGAACTGAGTCGTGGATCCAGGGGTGTGGAGAAAGGAGTGGGGTGAATCCGGCGCGGCGACGGAGTCCGTCTTTGTTCCGGTGTCAGGGAACAGAGTGCTAAGTGTGCGCGAACAGACTGGAGTCCGTGAGAAATTGGAGCGGGCGACGGGAGTCGAACCCGCCTCTGAAGCTTGGGAAGCTTCCATTCTACCGATGAACTACGCCCGCAAGACGCTCCCCTAGCTTACAGCGCGTGCCGCAGTTCGGCAAAAGCGCTCTGAATGATTGAGAACCTGAAGGCGTTGGAACCCTGAATGGACAGCGAATCTGGACCACTTCGAACGTTGTTCCGCCTTGGCGCTGCTCGCTGCGCAGTGCCCGTGATTCGTGCAAAGATCAGACCGTGCTTCTTTCTGATCGTGATATTCGCAAGTATGTTGAGTCGGGTCGTATCAGGGTTGATCCGTGGGATCCTTGGATGATTCAGCCGTCCTCGGTGGACATCCACTTGGACAGGTTCTTTCGGCTTTTCGACAACCACAAGTATCCCGTCATCGATCCGGCCGCGGATCAACCCGACCTCACCCGACTCATCGATGTATCGGCTGACGGCGAGTTCGTTCTACACCCGGGCGAGTTCGTACTCGGCTCCACTTTTGAGACAGTGTCGCTGGCCGACGACGTCGCCGCGCGGCTGGAAGGAAAGTCCAGCCTGGGTCGGCTCGGGCTGCTCACTCACTCCACGGCTGGTTTCATCGATCCCGGATTCTCGGGACACGTGACCCTGGAGCTCTCCAACACGGCAACAATGCCAATCAAGCTGTATCCGGGCATGAAGATTGGTCAGCTCTGCTTCTTCCAGCTGTCCTCGCCCGCGGACGCCCCGTACGGCAACGGAGCGGATGGTTCACGCTACCAAGGTCAGCGCGGGCCCACGGCATCTCGCTCCTTCAAGAATTTCCATCGGGTTGACGTCGGCAACACGCCGCTGGATCTCTGAGCTCTCCGCCCGAGCGTCTTCAGAGAGGCAACACTTCGCGCGAGAGGTCACGGCTGGGACAGTGTCAAGTTCGTGACCTCTCGCCAGATCCGTGACCTCTTCGCAAGCAGGCCTCAGGGCAGGCGCGGACACCGTCGCTTGAGCCAGGCGCCATGCTGGGGAAGTCGCGGCCCATTCGAAGCATCGAAGCCATGACCGAACACGGGTCAACGTATTCCCGCGTCGATCATTCTTCGACATATCTCACGTTTGCGATTCTGGTGCGTGATAGGACAGATCCGCGTCGCCGCTGATTTACCGCTGGTTGTCGCGGATTTCTCCCTCTCTTGGGGCATCGTATAGTCGGGTGTCACCCTTTAGTACACCGTCGGTTGGCGTAGTTGAATATGATACGATGTGTCTGCAAAATACGCGGATGTTCCTACGGTGATCATTCGTGCTCCTGACCACCCTCCATCAATCGTTGAGGAGTGATTAATGCCGGCGCTTCTGCTCCTGTTCTTCCTCGGAGCCCTTGGCGCGCCAGCACTTATGAAAAGGGGTCGGCTCGGGTTTGTCTTCCTCGCTGGAATTCCGGGAATTGCCCTACTTTGGTTCCTCATGGAGCTGCCACGGGCTTTCCGAGGCGAGACTTACGTCCAGAAAGTGACGTGGCTACCCCAGCTCGGTTTCACCTTCGATGTTCGCATCGATGCGTTGTCCCTGATCATGGCGCTGCTGGTGACAGGCGTGGGAACCCTCGTTCTGCTGTACTCGGCCCGATATTTCAGCTCCTCCGCCTCGCATCTGGGGCGTTTTGCGGGAGTGTTCCTTGCATTCGCAGGGGCGATGCTGGGCCTTGTCACCACGGATTCCACGCCAGCGCTTTATATGTTCTGGGAACTGACCACAGTTTTCTCCTTCCTGCTCATCGGCCACTATTCTGACCGCACCAGCTCTCGACGTGCAGCCATGCAAGCCATCATCGTGACCACCGTTGGCGGCTTGACAATGCTCATCGGCATCGTCATGTTGGGTGAGATGCCGGGCGGTTCATATTCTTTCTCGGAACTCGTGGCCTCCGCCAACCAGGGAACTCTGGGCGGCGTGAACTCCTCATTGCTCTCCGTGGCGGTGGTGCTGATACTCATCGGTGCCTTCTCCAAGTCGGCCCTCATCCCCTTCCACTTCTGGCTCCCGGCAGCGATGGCCGCCCCAACTCCCGTTTCCGCGTATCTGCATGCCGCGGCCATGGTCAAGGCTGGCGTCTACCTCGTGGCGCGGCTGGCGCCAGGGCTCGCGGATGTGGCTCCGTGGCGGCCCATGGTGCTCGTTGCGGGAATCGGCACGCTCCTCATCGGCGGGTATCGGGCTCTCAAACAGCACGACATCAAACTGGTACTGGCATTCGGAACGGTATCCCAGCTCGGACTGATCACACTCATGGTGGGCTACGGTGACGCGCAGATGGCTCTCGCGGGCCTCATGATGCTGTGCGCGCATGCGCTCTTCAAATCGGCCCTGTTCCTTTCCGTCGGCGTGGTGGACGTTGCCATGGGAACGCGTGACCTGCGCGAGCTCAGTGGTGTGGGTCGGGCCATGCCGGTGACGGCCACCTTCGCTGGTCTGGCGACGGCATCCATGATTGGCTTGCCTCCTTTCGCAGGCTTCGTTGCCAAGGAAACCAGTCTCGAGGCGCTCGTTGGTGGCGACCTCACGGCAACGATTACATGGATTGCCATCGCCCTTGGATCCGTGTTGACCGTCGGCTACGGTCTGCGGTTCTGGTGGGGATCTTTCGCGGACAAACCGAACGTCGAACCGCTTCCGGTTGGCCGCACCTCGCGGGTGATGGTGGCCCCGGTCGTCATTCTGGCCTCCCTCGGCCTGATTCTTGGCGTGGTGTCCTCGTGGTGGAGCCATCTTTTGGAGTTGCATGCCGATACCTATGCCGGAACCGCAGGACATCTCGCGCTCTGGCACGGTTTCGGTCCGCCGCTACTCATCACCGTTGCCGTGCTGGTCCTTGGAATCCTGCTGTTCAAGGCACGTGTGCCGTTTGAGAGGCTGACGAGCACCCATGAGGTCCCCAAGGGAGCCGATCAGGTGTACCGGGACATCATCAGGGGACTGGAGCGGCTCTCCGGAATCGTCACAGGTGCAACCCAACGTGGTTCGCTGCCCGCCTACCTCTCGACCATCTTCGTTTTTGCCCTCGTCACCGTCACGGCGGCGGGCGTGTTTGGTGGAGCCAGCCTGCCCCAAGGCTTCCGACTCTGGGATTCGCCCGCCCAAGGGGCCACGGCACTGGTCACGCTGAGCGCGGCAGTTCTTGCCGCCCGCGCCCGCCATCGCATGAAAGCAGTGCTTCTCATGGGTGTGACGGGGTACGGCGTTGCGTTGACCTACGAATTGTACGGCGCGCCGGATCTGGCACTGACACAGGTGCTGTCCGAGACGATCACACTGGTGTTGTTCGTTCTGGTGCTGCGCCGCCTTCCACCCTACTTCTCCAACAGGCCCCTGCGTCGCTCGCGCAGCTGGCGACTCGTTCTGGCCATCGCCGCAGGTGTCTCGGTGGCGACAGTAGCCGCCATGGCTTCCGCAAGCCGTGTGCACAGTCCGATCTCCGAGATGTTTGCGGAGGAAGGGTTCGTGTTCGGATACGGCCGCAACATCGTCAATGTGACGCTCGTGGACATTCGTGCCTGGGACACCTTGGGCGAAACATCCGTGCTCGTCGTGTGTGCCATGGGTATTGCCTCGCTGCTGTTCGTCCGTGATCGTGTGGGCCGTACGGATAGATTGCGAAATGTTCTGGGCCCGGTCGATTCGACCACTCGCACCAAGTTCGCGGAAGCCGTGAACGAGGGTGGCTTTGTTCCCAAGTTCCTTCCCAACGCCGATAGACCTGCACAGGAGGGTCGCAACAGGACGTGGCTCGCCTCAATTCTTCGGCACGGTGTGGAGTCGCGTCCCGTCATCTTGATGGTCGGTACCAGGCTCGTGTTCTATTCGATCATCATGGTCTCGATGTTCCTGCTGTTCTCCGGCCACAATCAGCCCGGTGGCGGGTTTGCTGGCGGACTACTCACGGGAATTGCCCTGGCGTTGCGCTATCTTGCGGGCGGGCGCTTCGAGCTGGGAGCTGCTCTACCGGTACTTCCTTCCCATCTGATGGGCGGTGGACTACTCGTCGTCACCGGATCCGCGCTCATTCCCGTACTGCTTGGTGGGAATCCGTTGCAAACGGCCATGTTCGATTTTGCGCTCCCCGCCTTTGGCAATGTTCACTTTGCCACGGCCCTCATCTTTGATGTCGGCGTCTATCTGGCGGTTGTGGGGTTGTCATTGGAGATCCTGCGCTCCCTTGGCGGCGAGATCGATCGCCACGGCGAGATCGAAGGTCTGCAGGGACCGGATGATCTCATGATCGTGGCGCACGATGACGAGCGCGCCGCGGTGAAGCGCGAGATGGATGCGGAGGCGCAGCTCGCCGGGGAAGATGAGGTTTCTGCGCAGTTGCGAAGAAAAGCTGAGAAGGCGCGAGCCAAGCGCGAGGTGAGGAACCCATGAGTTCTCTGGCACTGATTGTCCTGTGTGGTGCGCTCGTTGCTGTGGGCGTGTACCTCATTCTCGAACGCTCGCTTTCCCGGATCATTTTGGGATTGGCCGCGTTGTCCAACGGCATCAACATTCTGTTCCTGATCGCTGGAGGCCGTTCGGGCGAGCCCGCCATCGTGGGTAGCGCCGAACCATCTGAGATGGCGGATCCACTGGTGCAGGCGATGGTATTGACAGCCATTGTGATCACCCTTGGCATGACGGGATTCCTCCTGGCGATGGCCTACCGTACTTGGCAGTTGCGCGACAACGACGAAGTCCGGGATGACCGGGAGGACCGCGCCGTGGCAAAGCGCAAGGCGGCTGAGGCGATTGCAGCCCATGACGACGAAGCCAACCTCTCCGACACAGCCGCAGAGTTCCATGATGACGTCGACTCGCGGGATGCCAATCCACAGAAGAACGCGATCCAACAGAAGTCCAACGTGCAGAAGGGAGCGAAGAAGTGAGGCTCAACGTCCTTCTTGCCATTCCCGTGGTCCTGCCCCTGCTCGGCGCAGGAATCCTGTTGGCTTTTCCGGCGAAGAAGTATCGCCGGTTGCAGTCCTTTGCGGCCATCGGGGTGCTCGTCATCGTGTTGGCAGCTGCGATCGCACTGCTCATAGGCTCGCTCAACGGACCTGTTGTCCTCGACATCGGCGGTTGGGCCGCCCCGGTGGGCATTGCGCTGGTGGCCGACCGCCTCTCCACGCTGATGCTGGTCACTTCGGTGACCGTGACGCTGATCGTGTTGATCTACTCGATGTTCCAGGGTGTCGCGGACGGAGACAAGGGCGCCCCCTCGGCGATCTACTTCCCGGCCTTCCTCATCCTGTCCGCGGGCGTCTCCAATGCCTTCCTTTCTGGAGACCTCTTCAACATCTACGTCGGTTTCGAGATTCTCCTCGCGGCATCCTTCGTCCTCATCACGATGGGTGGCACTTCGGAGAGAATGCGAACTGGCAGCGTCTACGTGATTGTTTCGTTGCTGTCGTCCATGTTGTTCCTCATCTCCATTGGGCTCATCTACGCTACGACCGGCACCGTCAATCTGGCACAGCTTGCCTACCGCCTCCCTGAGGTTGATCCGGGGATGCGGCTGGTACTACAGGTGATGCTCCTCATCGCGTTTGGAATCAAAGCGGCGATTTTCCCGCTGTCCGCTTGGCTCCCGGACTCCTATCCGACGGCGTCAGCACCGGTCACGGCCGTGTTTGCGGGTCTGCTCACCAAAGTGGGCATCTACGCGATCATTCGCACCCAGACCTTGCTCTTCCCCGGTGGTCGCTTGGATGACATACTCGCGGGATTCGCCATAGCGGCCATGCTTGTGGGCATCTTGGGTGCGGTGGCCCAGCAGGATGTCAAACGATTACTTTCCTTCACGCTCGTATCCCACATGGGGTACATGGTCTGGGGTATCGCGATCAACTCCGACGCCGCGCTGTCCTCCACCATTTTCTACGCGGTCCACCACATTTCAGTACAGACGGCACTGTTTCTCGTGGTGGGGCTGATGGAACGGCGAGGCGGGACAACGTCTCTCGCAAAGCTGGGCTCACTGGGTGCGGCGGTCCCTGTCATCGCGGTCCTTTACCTGATTCCCGCGCTCAATTTGGCGGGCATCCCCCCGATGTCGGGTTTCTTGGGCAAGTTCGGCCTGATGCAGGCATCGGCGAGTCGCGGAACGCCTCTTGACTGGGCGCTCATCGCCGCTGGAATCATCACCTCGATCCTCACGCTCTATGCGGTCATCAGGGTATGGAACATGGCTTTCTGGCAGAAGGCTCCCGAGCCGCTCCCGGAGCGGGATTGCCCTCGGGGCATGGTTGCTGCCGCAGGAACACTCGTGGCGCTGTCGCTCATGCTGACCGTGATCGCCAACCCGCTGCGCAGCTTCACGGACAATGCCGCATACGAACTGCGTGCCCGTGCCCCTTACGTGGCAGCGGTGTTGCCGGAAGCAGACGAGCGTGGCAGCGGAGTTTCTCCGGAGGTCAAGAAGAGTGAGAACCCGGACATCTCGCCGACGAACTCTTCGACTCCGAAACCGTCAGATTCCGATCCGAGCCCGTCCGATACGCCGTCGTCGTCCGACACGACTGGCACGGGCACTTCGTCCGTGACATCGCCGGACACCGGTGGTGCCACGTCCACCCCGACGGAGGTGACAACCCCATGAGCAAAGCAAGTGAGGCCATTCGCATCGCCACCCAGCGTCCGGGTCGCTTCCCGCACGCTTCGCTGGGAACTTTGGTCTGGCTGACCATCGTGTGGGTGCTGCTGTGGGGTGAGATTTCACCCGGAAACATTCTTTCCGGCTTTGGTCTCGCTCTCCTCGTCACCACTATTGCCCCATTCCCAACAGTGCGTTTTGACGGTCGATTCCGTCCGAAGGCCTTGGTCTGGCTCATCGTCAAGTTCCTCTACGACCTTGTGATCTCCGCGTTCCAGCAGGCTCTCTTCATCGTGAAGCGCAAGCAGCCTCGCGGTGCCATCATTCGAGTTGCACTGCGCTCCGAATCGGACGCATATCTGGCGATGACCGCGGGAATGTCCGCCGTCGTTCCCGGATCGGTGCCGGTGGAGGCGGATGCCGCGAGTGGCACGCTCTACATCCACGTTTTTGACATCGGTCTTGCGGGTGGTGTCTCCAAGGCGCATCAGAGCATTCTGGATTTGGAGGAACGGATCCTGCGGGCGTTTGCCTCGCGCGACGAACTGATGGGAGCAGGTTTCGTGCCCGGATGGTCTCGCAGGTCCGGACGGCTGCCCGTTCCCTACGCTCCGGCGTACGAACCCCTTGAGGAGGACTGATGATCTGGCTTGTAGTCATTTGCGGAGTCATGCTCTTCATTTCTGCCTTCCTCGTGCTGTGGCGCATCAACGACGGCCCGAACACCCTCGACCGCATGGTCGGCGTGGACGTCATGACGTCGATTGTTCTGGGTAGCCTTGCACTTCTGGTCGCCGTGACTCGACGCTCGGACCTGTTGGCGGTATTCGTGGTGGTCTCGGTGGTCGGTTTCTTGGGGTCGGTCGCGGTCTCGCGAGCGGCCCGCCCGGACGACCCGGGCAAGCGCCGCATCCTCACCATCGAGGAGGAACGTGCGATTGCTGCGGCCGAGGAGGAAGAGGACGACGACGACACCGCCGATCCAGTTCATCCTGACGGTTCCAACGAGGAGGATTCCGATGAATAATCTTCTGGAGATTCTTGGGGCGATCTTCCTGTTTGCGGGATGCTCGCTCACGTTGATCGCAGCGATCGGAATATTCCGGACCGGTGATCTGATTTCCCGCCAGCACATTGCGACGAAACCGCAGGTGCTCTCTCTGATTCTCAATCTCACCGGTGCTGCCCTGCTGGTTCGTGATTCGACAATGACCTGGACAATGCTGCTCGTCATCGCCTTCCAGCTCATCACCTCGCCGATTTCGGCACACATGCTTTCCCGTGCTGGATACCGTACGGGGACGGCGCGAGCCACCAATCTTGTGGTGGACGAGTTGCGCGAAGATCTACATGTCAATCCCGCAGCGGTCGATTATGGAAAAGACAAGCGCTAACGTAGCGGTAACGGTACAACGAACAATGCGCCTGCCGTTTGGCTGGCGCAGGCCCAACCGAAGGGAAGAGTATGAATATCGGCTGGAA
>WPCK01258226.1_pt1 | contig 14298 bp, 8 predicted proteins | sample 5399851 | NCBI WGS metagenome assembly WPCK01 (sample SAMN12869471, study PRJNA574797) | sludge metagenome | isolation source: wastewater treatment of pH11 | place: China:Beijing | collected 2019-05-20
GAGTTCAGATTTCAGAGTTCAGATTTCAGAGTTCAGATTTCAGAGTTCAGATTTCAGAGTTCAGATTTCAGAGTTCAGATTTCAGAGTTCAGATTTCAGAGTTCAGATTTCAGAGTTCGGATTTCAGAGTTCGGATTTCAGAGTTCAGATTTCAGAGTTCAGATGTAAGGGCTCGGATTTCGCAGCTCAGATTTCGAAGTTCAGATCTCAGAATTCGGTTTTCGGAAATTGCATTTCCGATTTCAGATTTCGGATTTCAGATTTGAGATTTTGGAGTTTGGATTTTGGAGCTTGGAGTTCCAAACTGAAATCCCCGATCTGAATACTCCAATCTGAAAACTCCAATCTGAAATTTGAAATCTGAAATTTGAAATCTGAATTCTCCGATTTGAATTTGAAATCTGAAATCTGAACTTTGAAATCTCAACCACCCCGATTCAAATCGTAGATCTCAAACTTTAACCGACCGGAAGCAAGCCGCCTGCGACGTTCAGTTTCCGCAGTTTCCCGAAACACGTCCATCAAGCCGTGAGCCTCGTCGCCATGCGCGGATTGCCCCGCAGAAAGGATAATGTTATTCTTGTGAGAAGCCGGAACCAACGGGTTGTTGCGTCAAACTAAATCCTCCACTTCGGGACACCCGATCGTCAGGCCGCCAGCTGTGTCGCGGTCAATGGATTCTTCGCCAAAACGTCAGGATTCGATGGCTTGATGGTGACGTGGAGCGCTTAGTCGTGAACATCGCCATCATCCATTATCATCTGAACCGTGGCGGCGTGGCGCAAGTTGTCAAAAGCCACTTGCGGGCGATGGATCTCTTCTCGCCGGCGGCCAGGCCGGAGCGTGTCCTGCTCGTTTATGGCGGACGGCGCGAGGGATGGTTCGACCCGCCTGCCGGTCAACGGGAACCTGTCGACTCGAGTTTGCACGAGATCGTGATTCCGGAGCTGGATTACGATGAAGGTGTGTCGGCAAAAGCCTGTCCCGCCGTCCTCGCCGACCGGATTGAAAATGCCCTGCGGGAATTCGGCTGCCTTGCCGATTCGACACTCTTGCATTTTCATAATCATTCACTTGGCAAGAACGTATCCCTGCCGGGCGCGATTCATGAGCTGGCCCAACGTGGTTTTCCGATGCTCCTGCAAATACACGATTTTGCGGAGGACCTCCGGCCGGCCAATTATTGCCATCTGAGAGAATCTCTTTTGCCCGATGAAGCGGAGCATCTGCCGGATTTGCTCTACCCGCAAGCCGCGCATATCCACTATGCCGTCCTCAACGGACGCGATTTGTCAGTGTTTCGCAAAGCCGGCATCGATGAGCAGCGATTGCATCTTCTTCCCAATCCCGTTTCGGCGCCCGGGCCGTTGCCGGATCGTGCAAGCGCCCGCCAGCGAGTCGCGGAGCGCCTCGGCATCGGAGTCGACGAACGATATGTGCTTTATCCGGTTCGAGGGATTCGTCGAAAGAATCTGGGGGAAGCACTTCTCCGGGCATTGGTCAATCATGAGGTTGCTTTCGGCTTTACCTTGCCTCCGCTCAATCCGCGCGAACAGCCGGGATATATCAAGTGGCGAACACTGGCATCGGAACTGAATCTGCGTTGCTGCTTCGAGACCGGAGGAGATGGAGGAGTGAGCCTGACCGACAACATCGCTGCCTGTGACCGGGTGCTTACGACCAGTCTGGCAGAAGGCTTTGGCCTTGTCTTTCTGGAGTCGGCACTGTCACACCGGCCACTGATCGGCCGCGACTTGCCGGAGATCACGGGCAATTTTGTTCAACACGGAATGACATTTTCCGGCTTGCAACCCCGGGTGGATGTACCTGTCGAGTGGCTTGGCCGGGGTGCGCTGCAAGACATGCTGGCCAGGAGCTATAATGCAACCCTGCAATCATATCGACGTGCGCCCCTTTCGCAGGAAAGACTTCAGGCGAATTTGGACGGCAAGATGCCGAACGGTCGCATCGACTTTGGCGACCTGGATGCTGAAGGACAGGTTCGCGTGATTCGAAAGGTCCATGGCAGCGTTGATGCGATGGAACGGCTGGTCAAATTGAATCCGTTTTTGCGAGACGGGATCCATTCCTGCGATGAAGGCTGTTTCGATGAAGTGGAAAGAAACGCTGATGCAGTGATGAAGTGGTATTCGCTGGATGCTGCCGCTCGCCAGTTGGAGGAAACTTATCGGCAATTGATAACCGGTCCCCGCGGTCCGTTTGTTGCGCTGCCATCCGGTGGCCGAATTCTCGATTCCTTTCTCGATTTTTCCCGATTCCGACCGGTGCTCATATGACTGTTCGCGACGACCTGTTGAAGTTGATTCGCCAGGGCAGCCAGGCGCTCGAGCCGCTCCCCACGGGCGAAGCTGCTGATTTGAAGCCGCTGCACAATATTGGTGCAGTGCTGTTCGACGTTTATGGCACCATGTTCATCAGTTCCAGTGGAGAACCGGCAACCGGCAAGAGAGAGACGGAAGACGCTGCATTCCGGCAAGTCATGCTTGATGCCGGACTGGAGCTTCGGACCCGGGAAACGGCGTGTGTCAACCGCCTCCACGAAATGATCGCGGCCTTTCACGAGCGATCTCGCAAGGAAGGGATCGATTACCCCGAGGTCGATATCATCGAAGTGTGGCGAAGGACACTGACCGCTTTGCAACAGTCCGGGGATCTTGCCGGGGATACGGGCAACGTCGATCTGGAAATGCTTTCGCTGGGCTACGAATTGGCGACAAATCCGGTCTGGCCGATGCCTGGCGCGACCGAGTGTCTGACGGAGCTGACGAGTCGCGGAATCATATTGGGGTTGATATCGAATGCCCAATGGTTTACGCCCTTGTTGTTTCCCGCTCTACTGGGCGGCGAGCCGGATGCGCTCGGGATCGGGGCTGACCTGCAGTTCTGGTCGTGGCGCACTGGCCTGGCAAAGCCTGGTGAGCATTTGTTCCGCATGGCGGCCGATGCATTTCGCCGCCGCGGCATTGAGGCGAGCCAGGTACTGATTGTGGGCAATGACATGCTTAACGATGTTGTCCCGGCGGCTTCCGTTGGATTTCGTACAGCATTGTTCGCCGGCGATCGACGCAGTTTTCGGCGGCGGGCGGACGATCCGCGGACGGCTGGAGTAACTCCCGACATCGTCCTGATCCATTTGAGGCAACTTTTGTCCTGTATACGGTGTACCCCGGAATCGTAGGGAGGCGACCTTGAGCGCGCGAAGAATCGGATTCGTATCGACACGTTTTGCCGGGACCGATGGAGTGTCGCTGGAAAGCTCGAAATGGGCCCAGGTACTCGAGGATTATGGGTACTCGAGCTATTGGTATGGCGGAATCCTTGATCGCGATCCGGAGCGAAGCATGCTGGTCCCGGAAGCATCTTTCGCGCATCCCGATATTGCTGCGATCAACTCCGAGGTGTTTGGCAAGCTCACGCGGACGCCCCGGATGACTCGCCAGATCTTCGAATTGAGCGAGCACATCAAGGACACTCTTTACGATTTCATACAGAAATTCTCGATAAACATCCTGGTTGCGGAAAACGCGCTTTGCATTCCCATGAATCTGCCATTGGGTTTGGCGCTGACTCACTTGATCGTGGAAACCGGCTTGCCGACCATCGGCCATCACCATGATTTTTTCTGGGAACGGGACCGTTTTTCGGTCAATGCCGTCCCGGATGTCATCGAAAAGGCGTTTCCCCCGGTGCTGCCATCCTTGCAGCACGTCACCATCAATTCGCGGGCGGAACAGGATCTGGCCATGCGCAAGGGCGTGTCCTCTGTGCTTGTCCCAAACGTGCTGGATTTCGAGAATCCGCCCCCGCCGGAAGACCATTATGCGCACGACTTGCGCGAACAGATCGGGATCGCACCCGAGGAAATCCTGATCCTTCAGCCGACTCGCGTCATTCCCCGCAAGGGGATTGAACGGTCGATCGAACTCGTTGCGGAACTCGGCGACCCGCGCTGCAAACTTGTTATCACACACGAAGCCGGTGATGAAGGACTCGATTACGAGCATATGCTGCGCCGGGTCGCGAAACGGGCAAATGTCGATTTGCGATTCGTGAATACACGAATTTCCGACGAACGGGAAACAGGCCCGGACGGCAACAAGCTGTATTCGCTATGGGATGTTTATCGTCACGCGGACCTGGTGACGTTTCCCAGCCTGTATGAGGGGTTCGGCAACGCGCTGCTGGAGGCTTTCTATTGTCGCAAGCCCGTAGTCGTGAACCGGTATGCCGTGTTCATTGCCGACATCGAGCCCAAGGGCTTCAAGGTCATTCCCATGTCCGGCTACCTGACACCCGAATCCCTCGCTCAGGTGCGACGTGTCATCGACGACGCCGAGTGGCGACAGGAAATGGTTGACCATAATTTTGAACTGGGGAAAATCTACTACAGCTACAAGGTATTGCGCCGCAAGCTGCGAACACTGGGCTATCAGCTAACCGGCGAGGATATTACATGACCTTGCATTCGACGGCCGGTATCGCCAGCCTGCCGGACCGCCTTCGCCCGCGTCTGCAATTCCTGTACGGCTTGCGGGCCGAAGAGATCTTGTCCCGTATCATGCAAGTCTGCGCCAGGTTTGACGATCTGCCAAAGGTAAATCGCGCCCCGGCCTGGAATGAGCGCGACACCGTTCTGATCACCTACGCGGACCAGATTCGTTCCGGAGACAAATGTCCGCTGGCAGCGTTGCGAGAATTCCTGCACAAGCTCGATACTCCGCAGATGTTTCGCCTGATTCATTTGCTCCCTTTTTATCCAGCGACCTCAGATGACGGCTTTTCGGTTGTGGATTATCGGGAAGTCGATGCGGACTTCGGAGGCTGGGACGATATTGCCCGACTCGGTGAGCGTTTCGATCTGATGTTTGATCTGGTATTGAATCACATTTCGGTTTCAAGTGACTGGTTCCGCAAATATTTGGCGGGTGTTGAGCCTTGCACTCGCTATTTTGTTGAGGGCCATCCCGGCGACGACCTCAGTGCCGTGGTCCGGCCGAGAACATCGCCGCTATTGACACCGTTTGAGACTTCACGGGGGGAGCGGAATGTCTGGACGACGTTCAGTGCGGATCAAGTGGATCTGAACTACCGCGAACCGGGAGTCCTGGTCGAGATGCTGGATGTGCTGCTCGGTTACATCCGGAATGGAGCAAGAATTGTGCGGCTGGATGCGGTCGCTTTTCTCTGGAAGGAGCCGGGGACAACTTGTCTCCATCTCCCCCAGACGCACGAAATCGTCAAGTTGATTCGCGATATTGTCGATGCCCTGGCCCCCGGAACACTCCTGCTTACCGAAACCAATGTGCCGCATTCAGAGAACGCCAGTTACTGGGGGAATTCCGACGAAGCGCACCTGATCTACAACTTCAGCTTGCCCCCCCTTTTGCTGGACGCGCTTTTGTCGGGGGATGCCACGTTTCTTGATCGCTGGTTGAGGGACAGTTCGCCGCCGCCGCCCGGCGCTGCGATGTTGAACTTTACGTCATCGCACGATGGCATCGGGGTTCGCCCCCTGGAGTCACTCGTACCCCCGGAGAGAATTGATCGGCTCGTTGCGGCAGTTCAGCAGCGGGGTGGACTCGTCAGTCGCCGGGCAGGGCCTGACGGTCGCGACATTCCGTATGAGCTGAACATCACGTACTTCGATGCCCTTGGCGATCCTGATGCGCCTTATGGAGATTCCCTTCACGTGCGGCGGTTCATGACCTCGCAAGCCCTGATGCTGTCCTTTCGAGGCATTCCGGCCGTGTACTTCCCCAGCCTGTTTGGCGCGCCGAATTATCTCGAAGGCGTGCAGCGCACGGGACGGGCAAGGACCATTAATCGCCGCAAGTACGAACTGGCGGAGTTACAAACGTGGCTATCGCCTGAATCTCCCCATGGTCAGGTCTGGACGCGTTATCAGGCACTCTTGAAGGCGCGCGCGAATGAAAGCGCGTTTCACCCGGATGGCCGACAGGATCCCCTTTTCTGCAATAACCCGGCAATCGTCTCCTTCGTGCGAACCAGTCCGGAAATGGATCGCGCGATTCTTGTCGTGGCCAATGTGAGTCGCCAGAGGCAGGGGTTTCGTTTAAAGGACCACTCGCTGAAGATCGCGGGCGCCGATATCATTTCCGGTGTACCCTGTGATGAAGCCGAAGGTGTTGTGATGATCCAGCCCTGTGAAGTCCTGTGGCTTCCAGTCCATCAGCAGTCGAAATAACATGGACGAGTCGGAGAAATTGCTTGTTGCACTTGCGAGCATCCTGGTCCTGGGCGTGCTCACGCATTGGTGCGCCTGGTGGGCCAGGATTCCGGCGATCCTGCTTTTGCTGGCTGTTGGCACGATTGCCGGTCCCGTCACCGGTTTCCTGAAACCGGAAGAGGTCTTTGGCGACCTTCTGCAGCCGTTTGTATCGCTGTCGGTTGGATTGATCTTGTTTGAGGGGGGGCTCAATCTGCGCCTCCGCGAATTGAAGGGAACCTGGCGGTCATTACTCGGACTATTGACGATCGGAGTTGCCGTGACCTGGGCCGGAGCAACGATTGCGGCGATGACGTTGCTGGAGTTGCCCTTTTCAACGTCCTTGCTGCTTGGCTCAGTGCTGGTCGTCACCGGACCTACGGTCGTGGGTCCGTTATTGCGAGAGATTCGGCCCAGTCGCCGGGTGAGCGCGGTTGCGAAGTGGGAGGGGATCGCGATTGATCCCATAGGCGCTACCCTGGCGCTTCTCGTTTTCGAGGCAGTCGAAGCGATTCATGCCACCGAATATCAATCGGCGGCAGCGAACGCGATGGCTGGCCTGGCGATGACTGGCCTGATTGGCACAGCGCTCGGACTTGCGGCTGCCTGGCTTTTTGTCTGGATGTTGCGGCATTTCTGGATTCCGGATTATTTGCGAAATCCGATGGCCCTCGTTTTTGTGGTCGCCACCTTCGTGGCATCCAATTTGTTGCACGAGGAAGCGGGCCTCCTTGCCGTTACGATTATGGGGATCGCGCTTTCCAACCAGCGGCAAGTGGATGTGCGGCACATCATTGAATTCAAGGAAGGACTTACTGTACTGCTGATAGCCAGCTTGTTCATTTTGATCTCGGCGAAAGTACCCCCGGGATCACTCGCGGCCCTCGGGTGGCAGGGGCCGCTGTTTGCGGCAGTCCTGATCGTAATCGTCCGGCCACTCGCCGTATGGCTGGCGACCATGGGGAGCAATCTAACGGCGGCAGAACGCTGCTTCCTGGCATGGCTCGCGCCTCGCGGCATCGTTGCGGCGGCTGTTTCATCCGTGTTTGCAGCGCGGCTCGGGGCAGCCGGCGACGCCATTGTACCGGCAGTCCTGGTCGTGATCTTCCTGACGGTCGCGACGTATGGCCTGACGGCAAATGCTTTGGCGCGCCGATTGGGTTTGTCCGTCCAGAATCCCCAGGGATTGCTTGTCGCCGGGGCGAATCGGGTCGCACGCTCCATCGCCTCGGTACTCAAGGATAACGGATTCAAGGTCGTTCTCGTCGACACCGGATACGAGCAGATTCAGCAGGCGCGCGACATGGGACTTTCCACTTGTTATGCAAATGTCTTGTCCGAACACGTACTCGATGACGCGGATCTTGGCGGGTTGGGGCGATTCCTGGCAATGACGCCCAATAATGAAGTCAACACGATTGCGGCAGCGCGTTTCCGGGAGCTATTCGGGCGGGCGAAAGTTTTCCAGCTTTCGGCAGACGAGCCGGGCCACTCGCGCTGGGAATCGGAATGGCAACAGCACCTTTCCGGCCAACGGTTATTTCATCCGGAGCTGACGTTTGAGCGTTTTGATTCAGAGCTTGCCGCGGGCGCGACGGTCAAGGTGACCCGGCTCAGCGACACGTTTGGATTCGAGGCTTATCGTGCGCACTACAATAATCGCGCCTGGCCACTTTTTTTTATCGACGGCAATCGGCTGAACATCGTCAGCGCTGGTTCAAAGCCTGATCCCGGTCGCGGGCAGATAGTGGTAAGCCTGATCATGGCAGACGCGCCCGAGCCAGGGGAAACGATGAAATCGCTTGCCAAAGCGAGCGAGTCCCGGGAGGCGCCAGGCAAGGAAGCCGAAACGGACCCGGTCAACGGGTAGGGGATTCACTTATTGGGCTGCAAGACCAATGCGATCTTCGCTTTAAAGTACAATATAGACTGACTGTCCGGTACCGATTGCGGCAGGACCGGGGCGATTTGATGTTCGTTAACTGACAATCCTGACTGCGGGAGAGAACAGGCGAGCCTGGCCAACAGGTAGAGGTATCGATGGCAGACTTTTTCCAGAACGGACTGATCACAACGCTGCACGATCTTCGTGTTGCCGACAGTTCTTCGCTGGAGCGAGTGCTATTGGAGGCAACAAGACACTACCGGCTCGGGCTGATCCTGCCTGTAACGGCCTCCGACATGCGCGCGCCCCCTTTTGACCATATCATTCACGAACTTTCGGCAGGTGCGGAATTCCTGAAAGAAGTGGTCATCGTCCTGAATGTCGCTCCCGAGGCAGAAGATTACCGGGATTGCCTGGCGCGAGTTGCCTCCCTGGGCGAAAAGGCGCGCGTTGTATGGGGTGACAGCCCGCGTCTTCAGGGCATCTACAAATCACTGGTGGACGTCGGGCTCAATTTGAAGGCACCCGGCAAGGGTCGTGCAGTCTGGACCGCCTATGGTTTTCTTCTGGCAGAACCCGGGATCAAGGGGTACGTGCTGCACGATTGCGATATTGTGACTTATAGCCGGGAGATGCTGATACGACTTTGTCTGCCCATCGCACATCCCTATTTCGATTTTCACTTTTGCAAGGCCTATTACGCACGTTTCACGGACCGTTTGCACGGGCGGGTGATGAGACTCCTCGTTACGCCGCTGCTGAGAGCATTGATCAGTTGCCTGGGGCCGGACCGGTTCCTGCTGTACATGGACAGCTTTCGGTATCCTCTATCCGGTGAATTTGCGATCACAGCAGATCTCGCTCGCTCCAATCGCATACCCGGGGATTGGGGGCTTGAGGTCGGCACACTTGCCGAGGTTTTTCGCAACATTTCGCTGAAGCGGGTATGTCAGGTCGATATCTGTCCGCAGTATGAGCACAAACACCAGCCTCCTTCACTTGACGACGCCGGCGGGGGCCTGCTGCGGATGGCAACCGAGATAATGATTAGTGTTTTTCGTACGCTCACGGCGATGGGGACGCGTCTGCATGCCGAGGACTACGCGACGATCCGGTCAGCCTATCTCCGCAATGCCCAGGACGCGATCCGCCAATACGCTGCCGATGCCGTCATGAACGGGCTCAAGCTGGATCGGCATGAAGAGGAGCAATTGTGTGAAAGGTTTTCGCAACAGATTATTCCGGCTGGCGAAACCGTGCGACAAGACCCGTCGGGGTCCGATGAAATCCCCAACTGGGCGCGAGTCTTGTCCGCGTTTCCCGACATGCCCAATCAGATCCGGGCAGCCGTGCAGGACGACTTGAAGGAATTCGGGAATGCTTGATCCTGTGACCCAGCGAGATGACTTCCGCGAAACACCCTTGTCGAGCATTGCCCGCCTTGCATCCGGTGATCCAAAGTCGCCTTGACGGAAAATGCGAGTCTGGCGAAAGATCATCGAACTCAGTCCAATGGCGTTATGGAGTCCCGCCATAGCCGGAAAGTGCAGTTCAGCATTCGATAATGATGATAAAAAGTGATGACAAAGATGGATCCGCTGGTGAAGCCGGCGCAGCGAGTTCCACAGCAGTATTCTTGCCCGCGCCGGCACATTCCATCTCCATCGAAGAGCTAAAGGGGATTTTGGGCGAAGAGTCGTATGCACATGGACTGACCGCGACCGGTGTGTTGGATCGCCGTCGACAGTTCGGGGCAAACGAATTGGCGGAAACCCCTCCCTTGCCGGTTTGGCGGAAGTTATTGGCGCAGTTCCGGGACCTGGTCATCTGGATATTAATCGTGGCGGCGATTATCGCCGGTGTTTTGGGGGAATGGGCAGACAGCGCGGCGATTTGCGCCATCGTGCTTGTCAATGGCCTGATTGGCTTTCTTCAGGAGGAGAAGGCGAGTCGTGCACTTGCGTCGCTTCGAAAACTATCGTCGCCGATGGCGAAGGCAATCAGGGACGGAGTGGTGCAGCTCGTGCCCGCCAGGGAACTGGTGCCTGGCGACCGGATCGAGCTGGAAGCGGGCGACAACGTTCCGGCGGACGCTCGTTTGGTGAGCAGCTTCGGTCTTCGAATACAGGAGGCCGCACTGACTGGTGAATCGGTTCCGGCGGACAAGGAAGCTGACTGCGTGTTGAGCAAGGATGCTTCGCCCGGTGACCGGCGGAACATGGTGTATATGGGGACCGTGACCGCTTCCGGCAAGGCCAGCGCCATAGTCGTCGCTACCGGAATGGACACCGAACTGGGGCGAATTGCCGGGATGCTGCAACGCACGATACCGGAGCAAACGCCATTGCAACGTCGACTGGCCGAGCTTGGCAAAGTCCTGGTAGTCGTATGTCTGCTGATTGTGCTCATCATCTTTGGTTTGCAACTGGCTCGCGGCGGCGCGATTCTGGACACTTTGCTGATTTCTGTCAGCCTCGCCGTCGCGGCCGTGCCAGAAGGACTTCCGGCCGTCGTGACCCTGTCGCTCGCGCTGGGACTTCAAAGGATGGTTGCCCGCAATGCCCTGATTCGAAAATTGCCGAGTGTTGAAACGCTTGGATCTGTCACCGTCATTTGTTCGGACAAGACGGGAACACTGACCCGCAATGAAATGACCGTGCGGGAGATCGTAACAGGGAACGTGCGTTATCAGGTGACGGGCGCCGGCTACGCCCCTCGCGGCAAATTCATGAAAATTGCGGCAGAGCAGGACTCGCAACCGGTTCCGGTCGATCCACGCGATGAGCCAGACCTCATCCAGGTCTTGACTGCGGCTGCCTATTGCAATAACTCGATGGTCAGCCCTCGGGGAGATGGTTCGGATTCCTGGCAGGTCATTGGCGATCCGACCGAAGGCGCGCTGTTCGTGGCCGCCCTGAAGGCCGGCGTCGATGTGCAGGAACCGGAGCGGAAAATCATTTTTGAGATACCTTTCGACTCCGACCGCAAGGCGATGTCTGTCGTCGTCCGCGGCGCCGATGGCACTCCGGTCATGTACACAAAGGGCGCACCGGAATCGATCCTGGCGAAATGTGTTTCCGAGTGGCGCGATGGCAAGGTGGAAGCACTTTCCGATGCCCGCCGTGAAGTGATAATGAAATGGAGTTCGGAGATGGCATCCCGTGCGTTGCGCGTACTGGCACTGGCCTCCCGCGAACATTCCGGAACCCGGGGATCAGACTATGAAGAGTCCGGTCTGACGTTTGCGGGACTGGCCGGCATGATCGATCCGCCCCGCAGCGAAGCCGGAGATGCCGTAAAGAAATGCCGTGCAGCCGGCATTCGTCCGATCATGATCACGGGAGATCATCCGGAAACGGCATCGGCCATCGCGCGTGAGCTGAACATCGCCGGCGAGGGAGATCGAGTCGCCACTGGACAGGAACTTGACAACACGACCGACGAGGAACTGGCGGTCAACGTGGACCGGATTTCCGTCTATGCCCGCGTCTCGGCTGAGCACAAGCTGCGGGTCGTGAGAGCCTGGAAGACCCGAGGGCAGGTTGTGGCCATGACCGGTGATGGCGTAAACGACGCTCCCGCTGTCAAGGCGGCCGATATCGGCATTGCCATGGGAGTGACCGGCACCGATGTGACCAAAGAGGCATCCGACATGGTGCTGACGGACGACAATTTCGCTTCCATCGTGAATGCCGTTGAACAAGGTCGCGGCATCTTCGACAACATTCAGAAGTTTGTGCATTATCTGTTGTCGTGTAACGCCGGCGAGGTGATGTTGATGTTCCTTGCCGCCCTGTTCGGCTGGCCGGTCCCGCTGATTGCGATCCAGATTCTCTGGATCAATCTCGTGACTGACAGCCTGCCGGCATTGGCTCTCGGCGTTGAACCACCCGAGCGAGACATTATGACGCGCCCGCCGCGCTCACCCGGAGAAGCGGTCATTAGCCGTTCGGATGGACTGCAGATCCTGTTCCACGGAATGCTGGTGGCCGTTGTCGGCGCAACGGGTTTCTGGTTCGTTTATCAGGGGGAGGAAGCCAATCTGGCGCGGGCCCGTACAGTGACCTTCTGTATTGTTGCCTTTTCGCAGCTTTTCTTTTCCATCGGCTGCCGAAGCCAGCGGTACACGTTGCCCGAACTCGGATTGTTCTCAAACCACCAACTCATCGGAGCCATTGTTATTTCCTGCCTGCTTCAGTTCAGTGTTGTCTCACTTCCGTTTGCCCAGCCGGTATTTGAGGTGGCCACCCATCTGTCATGGGAGTGGCTTTTGATCTGTTTGCTCGCATTGACACCCGTTACGGTCATCGAAGTCATCAAGATTCTGCGGGGAGCCCTGCGCGCGCGAGATGCCCGCCAGCCATGAACCGGTGTCGACACGTTTTTTCCAGGCGATTCCGGACTGGGTGGCCAGGCAAGACTTGACACAGGATCCATGGTCGTGGGATAAGACGGAACCAGCTGTCACACGGGGAAAGCCTATGACGATGATCGTGCTCGAGTTCCTGTTTTTTGCCTGTATCATTATTGTCGCAGGAACATTTCTTTCGCGGTACGCCGATGAGATTGCGGAGATCACCGGACTTGGGCGGCTGTTGGTTGGCAGCATTCTTTTGGCAGGAGCGACGTCGCTCCCCGAACTTTCCGTCGATATCGCCTGCATCCGCCAGGGGAATCCCGATCTGGCGGTCGGCGACTTGCTCGGCAGTTGCCTGATGAACCTGCTGATTCTCGCGGTTATTGACCTGACTCACCATACGCGCGGAAAAATGTTCTCGCGTGCAGCCGCAGGACACGCGCTCGGAGCGTCGGCGAGCATTTCACTGATTGCGGTTGTGGCACTTTCGCTTTTCGTCGATGGCAAATTGGGAGCCCGGGAATGGATGGGCCTGGGCGCGGGGTCCGCACTCGCCATTATCGGGTATTTGCTTGGTGTCAGGATAATCTATCTCGATCAGAGAGTAGCCGTCCGGGTCGCGGCGCGGGCGGCGGAACGGGCAGAGGCCGATGAGTCCGCACCTGTCGGGAAACGCGTTATTTCCTGGCCGCTGGCAAAGCCTGTTGCCTGCTTCGCAACGGCTGCCCTGGTTATCTTGCTGGTGGGACCCCGGATGTCGGCTGCCGCAGACGAAATTGCCGTCCAGTCCGGGCTGGCAAAGTCTTTTGTCGGCACGACACTTATTGCCTTGAGCACCTCGCTTCCCGAACTCGTCACTTGCTGGGCAGCGGTGCGACTGGGACGACACGATCTGGCGATTGGCAACATTTTTGGCAGCAATGCCTTCAATATGTTGATTTTGGCAGGTCTGGATTTCGTGCAACCTGGTTCACTGTTGGCTCTCGTTTCGACGGTCCATTGCGTGACCGCTATTTCCGCCATTTTGGCGACCAGCGTGACCGTCATGGGGCAACTTTATCATGTCGAACGCAGACGCTGGCTCGTAGAGCCTGATGCACTGATTGTGATTGCAATCTCAATCATCTGCCTGGTGATCGTGTATGCCCTTCCTGCCTGATACGTTCGCCGCGCGAATTAAGTGAAGAGCTGGAAGTGAGTCGTCAATTCGGGTTCAGTCTGACATCGAATTGACGACCGTCTTGTCGGCCCGCAGCGGCAGATCGCCTGACCCGCCGCTTGAGAAAGGGCGTTTTCCCGAGGGATTTCTGCTAACCGGGCTGGAAGGGCAGATTTGGTACAGAGATTGCTTGCATTTGGATGGTACGCGCTCCAATCGTCGGGATTGGAGCCCACTTCAGGTTTCGGACGGGACGATCGGCAAAGGATGGTTCATCCGCATATCGGGTCCGCCACGATTCCCCCCTTCCAAAGGAGGAAACAATGGTGCGTTCGTTTTTAGTCAAGAGCATGCTGGTCGCGTTCGCGACAGTGGCGATGTCGATCGCGATATCGGACTCGGCTCAGGCTCAGAGTTTCGGTTACGGCGGTCATGGTGTTTACCATGGCGGGTATAACCGCGGGGTCAGTCTGTATATCGGCAGCGGAGGCTACGGCTTCAACTACGGCAGTTATCCGAACTACAACTACCGGGTTTATCGCCCGTACTACAATGTGGGACCTGGCTGGTACGGCACCAGCCATTACTACTATCACTGTCCCCAGGCTGTTCGTCATGGCAATCACTACCATGTCAAACCCGGTCACCAC
>WPCK01311997.1_pt1 | contig 14296 bp, 13 predicted proteins | sample 5399851 | NCBI WGS metagenome assembly WPCK01 (sample SAMN12869471, study PRJNA574797) | sludge metagenome | isolation source: wastewater treatment of pH11 | place: China:Beijing | collected 2019-05-20
CTGAAACACAACTGCCTATTTGTGCCCATTGCGAAGATGAAACGACGATTCGAGAGAATCGAGCCAAGCTTGGCGACCCATTGACTATCGATGACCATTCGCGTGTTCGCGATGTTCGCGCGGCGGTCGTTGCAACGGCTCGAGCAATCGATCTTGCCGTTCGTCATCGTCATCGATTCCACGTACTGCACGTAAGCACTGCCGACGAAGTCCCGCTCATCCACGGTAACGCTCCATGGATCACTGCCGAAGTTTGTCCGCATCATTTGTTTTTTTCCACGAGCGACTATGGCAGGCTTGGAACTCTCGTACAAATGAACCCGTCGGTAAAATCGCCTGAACATTCACCGCAACTCTGGCGGGCGCTGGCCGATGGAGACATTCAGGTGATTGCCACAGACCATGCTCCACATCTACTTAGCGAAAAAGCCCTGCCCTATCCTCAGTCGCCCAGCGGCATTCCGGCCGTGGAAAATAGCTTGGCTCTCATGCTTAATCAATACAGCCAGGGACGCTGCGCGCTCTCGCAGATCGCTCATTGGATGGCGGATGCCCCAGCTCGCGTATGGGGGCTTGTGGGTAAAGGCCGCATCGCTGTCGGCTACGACGCGGATCTCGTGTTGGTCGATCTGGAGCACCAGCGAACGGTCGACAATGCGAAGCAGTGGACGCGCAGCGGTTGGAGTCCGTGGCACGGTATGCGACTTAAAGGCTGGCCTGTCCGAACGATTGTCCACGGAAAAACGGTTGCTTTAGATCATCAGGCAATCGCAACGTGCCTAGGGCAACCCGTGCGGTGCGACGCAGCTCGAGGGGGCTACTGGAAAACCATGGACGGCGTTGGTACCTGACCGCAGGTCAATGCTTCTGGGCAAAAAATCCCGCGAGATTGTCCAGCTACTCACACCTTTTTTGGAACGCCGCCTTCCAATCGTCGAGCGAGTTTGTCGCGATGTTGTGGCAACATTTCGGGAGCTACTTCACGGATGGCTTGCTGAACCATTTCTGTTCGGCTTTGGCTATCTTTCCACCGCTGCTGAGAGGCTGGGCCAAGTCGATGTACGGGATCAAAGTACAAGAATAACTCGCCAGGCTTGACGTTTGGACTTCGCCAAACCGAGATGCCGCTTTCCTTGTCGTAGTATTCGTAACTCGCCACATGGCGTTTGCCGCCTCCACCAGGTGCGTCGCACACAAACGTCGGGATGTTGAAGCCGGCCGTCGTTCCGCGAACATTCTTTTCCAATTCGACTCCTTCGGCCAGTGTGGTCCGCAGGTGCTCGCAGCCCGGAACCATGTCGTGAATATAAACGTAATAGGGTTGAATATTCATGTAGGACAGTTTACGAGTCAGTAGCACCATCGTATCGATCGAATTGTTGACACCGTCCTGCAGAACCGCTTGGTTGCGAACTAGAACTCCTTCGGAAAATAATCGCGATGCGGCTTCGTAGCTGAACTGAGTAATCTCACGCGGCGAAGAAAAATGCGTGTGGATAACAACCTGCTTGCCTTGCTCGCGACCGGCGCGGTGGATGTCCAGAAAAGCACCAAGCCATTCGCTATCAGTCAAGATTTTCATAGGAAGAATGGCGATTCCCTTGGTGGCATAACGCAATCGCCGAATATGTGGAATCGCAAGCAGGGTTTCGCCGATATGGCGAATGTACCGAGGAGTCAAATTGAACGCATCCCCGCCTGAGATCACAACGTCTTCGATTTCAGGATGGTTTCGAAGGTACTCAAAAGCCAATTGCCAATTCTCGGGATTGGGCCCGTAAGTATCCTTGTCGACCGATTCGGTCGATCCGCCAATGATGCGGCTCCGCGTGCAATAAGCGCAATACACCGGGCAGGTTGTAAGAGGAAGGAATAGCACCTTATCTGGGTAACGGTGCGTCAGCATGGGGACAGGCGAATCGACGTCTTCGTACAACGAATCGGCCAGGTAATACGGATGGTCGGGCAGCATTTGCGATGCAATGGGCAAAAATTGCTTTCGAAGTGGATCGTCGACCGGGTTGTGCCAATCGATCAGCGCGAACACATAAGGTGTGATGCGGATATTCATGGGAGCGATTCTCAACCCCTCGGCAATGTCGTCGATCAGTTGGCTGCTGATGGTGCCGGCAAGCAACGTCTGAACTTGCTCGAGCTTGCGTATCGAATGCTTCGACTGCCAATGGTGGTCGCCAAACTCGCTTTCGGAAACGGACTGCCAGCCCGGGATGGATCGCCAAAATTCGTCCGTACGAAAGGTGCGATGTTCGGGCTCAAGCGTAGTGTTAGGCTGATCTATCATTTAGCGCTCTTCTGCGAAAACGGGAATTTCGACGTCGTTCCGATAATTCGTTCCTTGATAAATTCTCTGAACAAAAATACCTGACAAATGGACATCTTCCGGAGGGATGCTGCCCAAGGGTACAAGCTCTTCGACCTCAGCCACAGTGATTTTAGCTGCCATCGCCATGAGCGGCGAGAAATTGCGGGCGGTTTCTTTGAACCACAAATTGCCAAAGGTATCACCGCGTTGGGCCTTGATGATCGCAAAATCTCCATGCAAGGCTAACTCCAAAATACACGGACGGTCAAATTCCCGGACGTCTTTACCCTCCGCGACCGTCGTCCCGTATCCGGTCGGCGTATAGAAGCCGCGTATCCCCATTCCGGCAGCTCGAATTCTCTCAGCAAACGTACCTTGAGGTACAAGCGTGACTTGAACCTCGCCCGAGAGCATTTGCTCTTCCAAGTCCGGGTTTCCACCGACATAGGAACAAGTGGCCCGCGTTATTTGGCGGTTCTTTAGGAGTATCGCCAAACCACGGCCAGAGTTACCAATATTGTTGGAAATTGCGTGAATGTTTCGGATTGCGCGCCGTGCGACCTCATCGATGCTATTTTCAGGAATGCCGCACAGCCCGAATCCGCCGCTCATCAGCGTGATGCCATCACGAAGATCATAGAGCGATTCCTTAGCACTCGGATAAGTCTTGTCGATCAGCATTCGGTGTTACTAACAATTCGACTCAGGGGGGTAATGTGCGCAGTCAATTCAATCATCAGTATGCTTAAATGCATAAGAAAAAGGAAGCCGTACCAACGAGAACGTTCCGCCGACCGAACAGGCCGATTGCAAGACACTGCGACATGCAGTGCCTTCAATGGCCTACAGGACGGCGGAAGAAAAAATATTCGGACCCCATTGGACCAAAGCCTACGGATTACACTTGCAGCCAACTTTTGGTAGACTGTACCTGGAAAATCTCGCTTCCCAGTTCCTACTAGTTATCGCGAAACAACTATGAATGCGACCACGTTGATTTCTCCTGTCATGCTGTTGGCTCAAGATGACGCGAAAGCCATCATTTACTTGATAGGCGCTGGCATTATTGGCGTGCTAGCTCTGGTGCTGTTCTTTATCCTGATGAATTTCTTTTGGCTATGGATTCAATCGGTCACCACGGGAGCAAGTATAGGCATACTCGATTTAGTTGGAATGTACTTCCGGCGGGTTGATGCCAAGACAATCGTTCGCTCGAAAGTCACGGCTGTTCAGGCGGGGTTTACCGATAAAGAACTGACCAGCGGACAACTCGAAGCCCACTATTTGGCTGGAGGCAATGTGCCTCAAGTTATCCGCGCACTGGTGGCGGCACGGAAGTCGAAAATGATCGAGCTTGGATTTTCTCAGGCCGCAGCCATTGATTTGGCCGGTCGTGATGTCTTGGAAGCCGTTCAAACCAGCGTTTACCCCAAGGTTATCGATTGCCCGCCGCGCGATTCGGCTCGACCTTCCCTGGATGCGATCGCTCACGACGGAATTCAATTGAAAGTAAAAGCTCGAGTCACCGTTCGGGCCAATCTGGCACAATTGATCGGAGGAGCGACGGAAGAAACGATTATTGCTCGGGTTGGCGAAGGCATCGTGAGCGCAATTGGTTCGTCGCCTGACCACAAGAGGGTCCTGGAGAATCCCGACGTCATTTCCAAAGCGGTGCTTTCCAAACGGCTCGACGCAAATACCGCTTTCGAAATTGTTTCGATCGACATTGCGGACATTGATGTTGGGGAGAACATTGGAGCCCGATTGCAGGCCGACCGAGCGGAGGCGGATATGCGAGTCGCCCAAGCGCGAGCCGAAAGCCGTCGCGCCGCTGCGGTGGCTGCCGAGCAAGAAATGACCGCAAGAATTGAAGAAAGCAAAGCCAAACTGGTCGAATCAGAAGCCGAGGTACCCAAGGCGATTGCGCAGGCCTTTTCCGGCGGTTCACTTTCCATTATGGACTATTATAAATTGAAGAACGTCGACGCCGACACAAAGATGCGAACGAGTATTGCCGATAGCGGCGGGGCGCAGAGGCAGTTGAGAACGAGCTAGACGAAAGTTTCAAAGGATTCACTTAGCATTCTCAAGATTTCATTCGTATTGGCAGCTTTCACCCATATCTTCAGAGGGCTTTTCCATGAGCGATTTAGAGAAATTCCTGCAGCAAGCTGCCGAACGAATGAAACAGCGAATGCAGCAACAAGGAGCTGCACCGTCGCCTCAACAGCCGCAAAAACCACCCAAGCAGAAGCAACAGCAGCCGCCCCGTGCTCAAAAGCCCATTCAAGGCAAGAAATCTCGAAAAGCTGACCCAGAGCAAGAAGACGCCGATCACCATACTACGGTGGGCGGCCACATTAGCGGGCGCGGGCCGGTGGTCTCTCGCAACGTGGATCAAGCGGACGAACGCATGTCCGCGCATTTGCACGACACGTTCGATCACAAACTGGGCACTTTGGGCCAAAAACCGATAGGATCGGTCAACGACGCAGGTTCGAATGCCAACTTGCAGAAGGCCAAGTCCGCTACGATGGCGGAGACCCATGTTGAAACGCGAGACATCACCCGCAATCCGATTTTCGATATGCTCACAAACAGCGACTCGATTCAAGCCGCCTTCATCGCCAGTGAGATTTTCAAGCGTAAATTCTAGTGGACGCGGAAGCAATTGTTGTTGGTGCAGGCTACGCCGGCCTTTCTGCTGCCGATCAATTGATCCGCAGAGGCATTCGCCCGTTAATTGTTGAAGCTCGGGATCGTGTCGGCGGTCGAACCTACACGACCGATCTTCAGCATGGTCTATGGGTCGATCTGGGAGGCCAATGGATCGGCCCAGGTCAGGATCATGCTTATGCTCTGGCTCGTCAGTTGGAGCGCAATGTATGGCCGATGCACGTCCAAGGCCGTCAGATACTCGAATTGAATGGTCGTGTGCGCACTTATCGCGGTCTGATACCCAAGTGCGTTTCACCAATCGCTCTTGCAAACTTACTTTGGGCATTTTTTAGACTTGAGTGGCAGGCGCGGCGTATTCCCGTGGACCAGCCATGGAATGCCCGACAGGCTCATCGACTTGACCAACGTACCGTCGGCGATTGGTTACGCTCAAACGTCCGCAATGCATCCGCTCACTCCATCATGCAGGTTGCGATTGAAGCCGTCTTTGCAGCCCATCCCGACGACATCGGCCTACTGCACGCGCTTTACTATTTCAAATCTGGTGGAAGCTTTGATCGATTGACTTCCTCGGCAGGCGGTGCTCAGCAAGATCGGGTCGAAGGCGGGATGCAAGGGTTAGCTGACGCTTGGCGAGCGTCGCTTCAGTCGCAAGGTATCGAAGTCCTTCTGGACTTACCGGTTCGTGCAATATCGCAAGATGCGTCCGGTGTCGAAGTGACCACCGATCAAGGCCCGTTACGAGCGCGACATGCAATCGTCACCGTTCCTCCAGGCATTGCTGCGGAAATCGATTTTCAACCCGGAATGCCATCGGCGCGATTGGAGTGGTGTAAGTCGATGATTCCTGGAAGGGTCATCAAATGCTTTGCAATCTACGAGTCGCCGTTTTGGCGACAGCGCGATCTTTGCGGACAAGCTGTCAGCGACAAGCCTCCCGTACAAGTCGCCTTCGATGCAACCCCGCAAGGAGTCAAACATGGTATCTTGCTTGGGTTCATTGAAGGACGAGTCGCCGCCCAGTGGAGTGAGCTTGGAAAGGACAAGCGGCGTGAGGCTGTCCTGGAGGCATTTGTAAGATTCTTCGGCCCCGAAGCGGCTAACCCGATCGATTACGTGGATCATGATTGGACTCAGGAAGCCTGGTCCCGCGGCTGCTACGCAGGCGTACCTGGCCCTGGCGTTACGACCAGCCTGGCTTCATCCGCTCGTCAGCCGCATGGTCGAGTCCACTGGGCGGGGACAGAGACAGCCACCGAGTGGAATGGTTATATCGAAGGCGCGATCCGATCAGGCATACGCGCCGCTCAAGAGGTAAACTAGACTTCTATCCCTTCCAAGAGACATTTACGCATTCCAATTCTTGAACGTGCTCATGTGTGACACGATGGTCGTTGTTTGGCCCGGCAAAGTTGGGTTCGCGAAGAACAGCGATCGCGATCCCAATGAGGCTCAGCGTCTCCAGTGGATTCCTTCTGCCGAACATCGGGCAGATGCTATTCTGCGTTGTACATGGATGGCCGTGCCTCAGGTGCGAAGGACTCGAGCAGTCCTTCTCTCTCGCCCATTTTGGACCTGGGGCGCGGAAATGGGAACGAACGACGCGGGCCTCGTGATCGGCAATGAGGCTGTTTTCACAAACAAGCCAATGGATGAGCCTGGACTCACCGGTTTGGATCTCGTCCGGTTAGGCTTGGAACGTTCACAATCCACCGAACAAGCCATCGAGACGATTTCTGCCCTGGTCCACCAGCATGGTCAAGGAGGTCGAGCTAGTTATTCGCACCCATCCTTTCAATATCACAACAGCTTTATTGTTGCTGACGCACATGGAGCTGCAGTTCTGGAAACCGCTGGACGGGAAGTCGCGGTTGAACGTGTGGCCAACGGCGCGCGTGCCATTTCGAATGGACTTACGATTTCGTCGATGCAGAAACATTCCGATCGCCTTCGCAGCAAAGTCGCCCAGTGTACGACTCGGCGATCCCTCATGGAACGAATTGGGGCCGCCGCCGCAGGACCGAGTGAACTGGCTACCGCCCTACGAAGTCATGGAAGCGACGGATACGGTCAAGACCTGCCGCGCTTCGGTCGTTTGACTGGGGCATTGAGCGCGCCCTGCGTTCATTATGGTGGATTGGTCGCAGGCAGCCAAACCGTCGCCTCTTGGATTTCAATTTTGACAACCGATTGTGCACAGCACTGGGCGACCGGAACCAGCTCGCCGTGCATCAGCCTCTTTCGCCCCATCTCGATCGACCGACCGCGTGACACCGGAGACTCCCAAGGCTATCCAGACTCGTCAAGTCTTTGGTGGCGTTTCGAATCTCTGCATCGTCAACTCATGCTCGATTGGCCTGCATCCGCCGCGATGCTGGAGGAACGCAATGCCATCGAGCAATCCGCATTTGAGAATCCGGAAGATGCCGATGCGCATTGGCAGGCTGCAGATCGGTGGTTGGACTGCTGGCGCGATCGCTTTCGAGATCTGACCGATGGACGGCCAAAATGGTTGAAACGCCTATGGCAGCATGTAGAAGCTGAAGCTCAAGGCGGTAACCGGCTGCCAGCCCGCCAATAGACGGCTCGATCTCACTGGTTCGATTCCGATGCGGAAATGGCCCGCGTGGAAGGGTGGCGTTTTTAACGCCTAACCAATAGTCCGTCCAACACCGATCGGTTGCGGTACTTGTTCATAGCTTTTTAGAGCTTCTGGCAGCAGTTTTTCAAGTTCTGAGGCACGTCGATCGTCGGATGGGTGTGTCGACATGAACTCGGGAGTTTGACCGGACGCGGCGGTGGCTTGCGCGAATCGCGTCCAGAATCGTGGTGCTTCGCTCGGATCATAGCCAGCCTTGGACATCAACATGAGACCGATGTGATCTGCTTCCATTTCGTGCTTGCGGCTATAAGGCAAAATCACTCCATAGTTTGAGGCGACGCCGTAAGCCTTCATCCACAAGTCGCGTTTCACTTGGTCTTGGTTCTGGGTGAACACGCTCAGTACCTGCTGAGCACCGTTGACGGCAGCTTGCTGACTCATGCGTTCGCCACCGTGCCGCGCAAGGACGTGAGCGACTTCGTGGCTCATCACGACGGCAAGGCCAGCTTCATTTTTGCAAACCGGCAAGATGCCCTCATAGACAACGATCTTGCCGCCAGGCAGACAATATGCGTTTTGCTCGTTGCTGCGGACGACGCGAACTTCCCACTTGTAGTCCGTTCGACCGCTTTCCGCTGCAAGTCGAAGGCCTACCTCCGTCACCATATCACCATAAGGGCTTGGGCCAGAGTCACTTTGACCGTTCAGCACCTCAGAGAAAGCTTGCGTTCCCATGTCGATCTCGGTCTGTTCCGGGAACATGATCAATTGCTTGCGGCCCGTGAGCGGCGCGGACCGGCATCCCAGGCATCCGGCAGCCGCCATCGAACCGGTTCGTATCAACCATTTTCTGCGATCGTATGAGGTTTTCAAAGTTCGATTTCCTGATTCTGGACCGCTTGACTGCACTTTCCAAAGCAAGTTTGCGTTGGATTCTCTCAAAAACTCTCCGCCGAGCGAAAGAGTGAATCTGTGCATCTTTGATAGCTATCCGTGGCAGGTTCTCAATGGGGAGGTCTCATTGGTGAACTAACCGATTCAATCGTTAAACTCGGCGAGCTGAATTGGCCGAAGAATAGACGACTCGGGCTGCAACGAAGCACCGTTGCCTGCCGCATATTAGTTTTCTATTGGGTCAAAATTGCCTGCAACTCGAAGCCAAGCTGCCAAAAATGACTACATCAACCCTGCAAGAAGTCCGTTGTTCAAGTCGCGTCGGTGTACGCACTCCCGTGGTCATTTATCAATTTCTCACCAAGGGAAACATCGCACGTTCAAGAGCATGGACCGACGATCTTTCAACTGGCGGCGTCAAACTGATTACCGAGAAGAACCTAAATTGCGAGTGGCTCTACCTTCGTATCATGTTGCCGGACCTCAAGGATCGAGTGATCCTGTGCGAAGTCGTACGCGAAGACAAGTCGGTCCGCAATGAATTTAAAAACAGCTTGATCGATGTCCGTCGATCCTGTTACGGCCTTCGATTTGCCGGAATTGCCGATGGTGTTGACCTTGAAGCGATCGAACGCGCTGACCAGCAGGCGTTAAGCCGCCAATCTTAGTCCGAACCATGTGTTGTGACTGCGTCTGGGCACGGTATTTAACGGCAAAGAATTGAAAAGTCGCGGACTACTCCTCTTCTTCCCGCAGCTTGGCGAGCACGCTGTAATCTTCCAACGTGGTCGTGTCTCCAATTTGCTCTTTACCTGATGCGATGTCTCGCAAGAGTCGGCGCATGATTTTGCCGCTGCGAGTTTTGGGTAGAGCGCTGGTGAATCGAATGTCATCAGGTTGAGCCAGAGCGCCAATTTCTTTGCGAACATGCAGCTTCAACTCCTGTCGAAGCTCCTCCGATGCCGACCGCCGTAGCGTGACAAAGGCAGCAATGGCCTGACCCTTGATTTCATCGGGCTTCCCAACCACCGCCGCTTCAGCCACAGCCGGGTGCGAGACCAGAGCGCTTTCCACCTCAATCGTACTTAAGCGGTGTCCGGCCACGTTGATCACGTCGTCGATCCGACCCATGATCCAATAGTATCCATCGCTGTCTTGTCGAGCGTTGTCGCCAGTCAAATACATGCCTGGGATTTTTGTCCAATATTGATCGATATACCTGGCGTCGTCGCCCCAAATGCCACGCAACATTCCTGGCCAGGGTTTGTCGATGCATAGCATGCCGCCACGCCCTTGTGGGAGCGGCTTGCCATCCTCGGCGACGATCTTTGGACTAATTCCGGGCAGCGGCATCGTGCAACTGCCTGGCTTCGTCGGAATGGCGCCGGGCAGCGGCGACATCATGATCCCACCGGTCTCCGTTTGCCACCATGTATCCACGATTGGGCATCGCCCTGAACCAATCTTCTGGTGATACCACATCCAAGCTTCGGGATTAATGCCTTCGCCGACGGAACCCAACAATCGCAGACTGCTCAAATCGTGTTTGTCGACGTGATGGTCGCCCCATTTGATAAATGCGCGAATGGCAGTGGGTGCAGTGTAGAGAATCGACACCCGGTAACGTTCGATCAGATCCCAGAAGCGATCTTCGGCGGGGAAGTTCGGTGCGCCCTCGTACATCAGCACCGTTGCGCCGCAAGTCAGCGGACCATAGACAACATAACTGTGACCGGTGACCCAACCGCAGTCTGCGGTGCACCAAAAAATGTCATCTTCACGATAGTCAAATACCCAATCGAAGGTTCGGCTCACGAAAAGGTTGTAGCCAGCGGTCGTATGCCGAATTCCTTTTGGCTTGCCGGTCGAACCCGAAGTGTAAAGAATGAACAGGCTGGCTTCGCTATCAAGCGGTTCTGCGGGGCAATCGTCGCTGGCTTTCGCAACGAGCTCGTGCCACCAATGATCGCGGCCCTCCTGCATGGCAACTTCATTGCCCACACGCCGCAGAACAACACAGTGCTTAACAGTTTGACTCTTGGCGAGAGCTTCGTCGACGGTTTTCTTAAGTGGCAAGACGTTCCCACGACGATAAAGCCCGTCGCTGGTGATTTGAACTTTGGCTTGTGCGTCTTCGTTGCGATCCGCAATGGCTTCAGCTGAAAAACCTGCAAAAATTACCGAATGAACCGCACCGATTCTCGCACAGGCCAGCATGGCAATGGCTAACTCCGGTGTCATCGGCATGTAAATACTGACGACATCACCTCGACGGACTCCCAAGCCTTTTAGGGCATTGGCAAATTGGCATACCTGGCTGTGCAACTCACGGTAGGTCAAGCTTCGAGCATCGCCTGGTTCGCCTTCCCAGATGATTGCAGTGCGATCGCCATTACCAGCGGCGATATGAGCATCCAAGCAATTGTAACTGGCATTGGTCTTGCCGCCCACGAACCATTTGGCAAAAGGTTCCTTCCAATCAAGCGTCTTGGTGAACGGTTCAAACCAATGCAGATGTTTCCGAGCCTCCTCGCCCCAGAATTTTTCGAGATCGGACATCGAACGATCGTAAAGCAAACGATAATCGTCCAGGCTGCTGATCTTGGCTTTGGCAGAAAATTCGGCCGGTGGAGCAAACCGACGCTCCTCAATCATGACAGAATCGACTTCACCGTGCTTGCTCATGTTCTGACTCAACTCAATCTTGCTCTGTGCAACAATACGGGTTCCGCCAATCACAATGAAGGGTGAATGACTTTCCGCAAACAGCAATTCTGATTATGATCTGGACCGGTCGCCAGATTTTCATGCGGTATTGTAGAATTGATCGTCCAATCGTGCAAACTGCCAACGTAAATTCTATCTTTTCGAGGTTCGGAGGAACTTGAACAATGACCCGTCTCATGAACTGTTGTGTGATCGCTCTAAGCTGCGTCTCCAGTGCATTTGCCCAGAACGATTTTAAAGACCTTTTTAACGGCAAAGATTTGAAAGGTTGGCATGGCGATTCGAGCATTTGGAGCGTTCAAGATGAGTCGATCGTTGGTAAGACAAGAGCCGATGCGCCGCTAAAGGCCAATTCATTTTTGATATGGGAGGATGGAAAAGTTTCCGATTTTGTTCTCGAACTCGAATACCGAGCTTTGGCAGGAGACGAATCGAAACCGTTCGCCAACTCAGGCATCCAGTATCGCAGCCGCGTCATGGATGAAGAAAAGTTTATCGTTGGCGGATATCAAGCCGACATCGATTTCGATCTCACCTACTCAGGCATCAATTACGAAGAGCGCGGCCGAGGAATTCTCGCTCAGCGCGGCCAGCGGGTGACAATCGACGCCAAAGGCGAGAAAACCCTTGAATCGATTGGTGACGGCGTCGAACTTGGAAAAAAGATCAAAAAATCAGAATGGAATCACTATCGGATCGTAGCCCAAGGAAATCGGCTGAGCCATTACATCAATGACACGCTCATGTCAGAAGTCATCGACATGCAAGACGGCAAAGCGGCAAAAGAGGGATCGCTCGCCCTGCAAATTCACACAGGCCCTCCGATGGTTGTAAGCTTTCGAAATATCCGTCTGAAGACCAGCACTCCGCAGTGACGTCTCAGTTGTTTGCATTCGTGTTACTCGCGAATGCTCGTCCGACGGCCCGTCGATATAGCCAGATGCCGAGCCAGCCGCCGGGCCTCGGTCCAGTCGGCAACCTCCGCCGAACGCGGGCAGCCGCTCCAGCAGCCGGGCGAGACACCACTATCAGTATGCATTTTCCAATGCTGCCGATTGTGATGGGGGTCGGGACACGTTTGGTCTCGGACCTAATAAATCGGTAGCAGTCGATGGTTGCTACGTTGGGTTTTAAGGAAAAATCCGACTTATGCCGATCGCCTAATGACCGGTGCCAGTCGATTCCTGAGTCAACTGGCGTTGTTCCTACAGTTGTGGGAGTATAATATCCATATCGCATTGACCAGGGTATGGCATGAAAGGAATAGCCCAGATGGAGCCCCACAAGGCAGACGAAGCTGCCTCAGTTTTCGACTTTGGCGGCTTACAGTTGGAACCCAATGTGACGCTATGGCCGTCAAATGCTGATTGGTAATCCATCCAACGAGGGTTGGATGCCGATTTACGTGGGTTTCGTTATCGTCAGCCGAGTAAGCTCCAAATGAACACGGAACAAGAAACAAAATTGCTTCTTGCGTCTCCGCCTGTAGCGGAAACCGTACTGAGCATCCAGTTTGCCGACCTTCAAAACTGGACCAGCGTTCACCATGGCCTTTTTTTCAATCTGATACGAAGCGACTTTCCGGTCTACAGGCAAGCCAACGATCAACCTGCAATTATCGAAACGTTTCCTGCGACATTGGATCAATCAATTCGAGTCGAGCTATCGGGCAACCCACGACCTGGTTGTGCTGTATATATCAATGACAATGAAACTGGATTAATTCGAATTCAACGGAATCGATTTTCGTATCACTGGGTAGGCCAAAATAAAGAACTCTACACTGGTTACGATTCTAATCGAACGCATTGCCTGCAACTTCTCGAACAATTCGAAAGCTTTTGCAAACAGGAAGGCATCGGTGTGGTATTGCCAGCGTTGTGCGAGGTAACCTACGTGAACTACGTTGTGCCGAATCCTGATCAAGGGATTCCGCAGTTATTTCGCGAAGCTTTTGGAGTAAACCTTGGGGACTTTGAGCTAGCCGAATTGAATCGTACTCGTGTGTTGGGGAACAATGAAGGCAGACTGTACGCAGAAATTAGCAGCGCAGATCGCGGTGGTCTGTCTATGTTGCAGTTCAAGCTTACAACCAGGGTGCGACATGTCAGCGACAGTCTGTCAGACACTCTTGATAAGGGGCACGACTGGCTGATTGACGGTTTTTTGCAGTTGACCAGTGAGCGATTTCGCAAAGAAGTGTGGGGTAGTAATGCTTAGTTTGACTGAAAAGCTTATTGGTATCTTTTCTTGCCCAAGGCTCAGGAGCGAAGAGGATTGCTTGATTGCGATTCGATCAAAACATAATGAGTGGGTAGAACGATGTTGCCGAAAGCTTCAGGCAATTTCTAGGTTGGAGGCCAATTGGGACAGCTACGGTGCTGCACCCCCCGACACAGTTTCATTCGGCTACGCTAAGGCCTTTTTGGGATTTTTGGGCGACAAGGTAGGCGTGTTAGAGCCTGCCATTACCGCGAATGCTAGTGGTAATGTCTGTTTTGAATGGGACCAGGAATCGTTTTCACTTTTAGTCGAAATCGACGCCGCTGGCCGATGCCACTATCACTATGAAACACAAGACGGTGAAAAGTCTGATGCAGTAGCAGACTTTACGCCCCTTCTTGCAATGGTAACGCACTTGTAACATGAGCGATATTGATGACAACGAGGTCATCATCAGGCGGATCCCACCAGGTAAACCTGGTCAAGACACTGTAATGCCAGATGGATCGCGTGTGACAAGCGCTACGTTGATGCTAAAGGCCGGCGAGCAGGGTCTTTCGTGCTCCAGACTATCGATCACCAGCCCAGAGCAACTGCTGTCTCAGATCGGAAAATCGATAAGCGATGGCTGGTCTGTGTGCGGCTGGAAGGTAGCCGAATTGCCAGCAGATCTACACGTCGTGATTACGCCAAGCAACCCACCCGAACGTAAGCGTCCGAGTTGGACATGTCGGTTTTGTGGCAGCGCTGAGCGGATTTTTTTGGATTGGCGCTAGGTTCGATGCTCAGGCTTGTAGACTTGGGCGGTCATTTGGCTGACGCGTCTAAGCTGCGTGCTGCTGCGTAAG
>WPCK01030777.1_pt1 | contig 14250 bp, 9 predicted proteins | sample 5399851 | NCBI WGS metagenome assembly WPCK01 (sample SAMN12869471, study PRJNA574797) | sludge metagenome | isolation source: wastewater treatment of pH11 | place: China:Beijing | collected 2019-05-20
AGCCCGCGTCCGAGCGCCCCTCACGCCGCGGGCGCCGGGCCGCCAAGCGCCTCGCCAAGGACGAGAAGCGCGGCGCCCGCCTCGAGCTGCGCCGCCACCGCATCCTGCCCCGCACCGTGATCGGCATCGCGATGCTGCTGCTGGCCGGTGCCGTCGGTGCCGCCTTCTCCGGGGCGATGCTCTACGCCTACTACGACTGGCGCCTCTCGACGAACGAGGACCGGGTGGGCGTGCTCGCCGAGAGCCTCCAGCAGCGCCTCACCGACGCGGGCGCCTCCATCGACGAGGCCCAGCAACAGGCGCTCGCCGAGCTCCAGGAGCGGGCCGGGCCGCTGATCGACCAGAAGAGCGACGCCGTGGCCATGGCCGACCTGACCCCCGTGGTGCTGCCCTCGACGTTCTTCGTCGCCTCCCTCGACGACAACGGCCAGCCTTCGGTGGGCACCGCGTTCGTGGTCTCCTCCGACGACAGCCGCTCGCTGCTCATCACCTCGTACCGGGTCGTGTCGGCATCGACCACCCAGCCCGGGCCGGAGATCCGCCTCACCAACGCCGGCGGCGAGGCCATGGTGGCCCAGCTCTACAGCTGGGACCCCGAGCACGACCTGGCTCTGCTCAGCCTCGACCGCGGTGGCCTCGAGCCCCTGACGTGGGCGACGGGCGACGACGCCGCCGTCACCGGCGAGCGCGTCTACGCCGCCAGCGGTACCGGTGCCGTCGGCGTCACCTTCAGCCCGGGCACCGTGCTCGACCAGAGCGCCGACGGCATCCAGATGACCGCCCCGGTCGGCAGCGCCTGGCAGGGTGGCCCCGTGGTCACCCAGGACGGCAAGGTCGTGGCCGTCGCCTCGTTGGCCTACCAGCCCCTCGGCTTCAACCCCGGCCAGGTGCCCTTCGCCGCCCCGGTCGACGCCGCCTGCGAGACCCTCCTCGACTGCGGCGGCACCTCACCCAGCGCGGACTGAGTGGCGCTCAGCCGGGCGCCGCAGTGGTGGGGGTGACGGCGGGGACCGTCGTGGTCGGCGCCGGGGCCCCGTTGGGGAGGTCCGCCTCGATGGCGGCGAAGATCTTGTCAGCGGCGCGGTCGCCGCCGGCGCGGGTGAGGTGGATGCCGTCGCTGTTGCGCATGTCGACCAGTTCGCCGCCGGCGCCCGGCAGGTAGTCGGAGTAGTTGCCGCTCTCGTCCTTGAACAGGTCGTAGAGCGACACGATCGTGGTGTTCGGGTGGTCCGCGGCGACGTCTTCGAAGATGCCGTTCATGAGCTGGAGGCGAGCCGAGTACTCGGCGTCGCGGGCGATGGGCTGCGCGACCCAGTAGACCCGCACGCCCTGCTGCTCCAGGTAGGTCATGACTGCGTCGACCCGGCGGGCGTACTCCGCGTTCCACTCGGGGTCGCCGGGCTGGAACACGCCGCTGTCGAGCTCCATCCCCTGGCCGTCGTTGGCGCCGAACACGACCACCATCGCGTCCGGGTCCTGCGTCTCCACGACGCTCTGGATCTCCGCCGGCCAGTTGTAGAAGTCGGGTCGGGTGAGGCCGCTGGAGAACTGGAAGTCCAGGGTGGCGTCCATGACCCCGGTGGCGGTCGCCTTGTCGATGAGGGATTGCCCGAGCACCTCGGCTTGTGAGTCGCCGACGATGAAGATCGTCAGCGGGTCCTCGGCGGTGGGCTCGGGGAGCTCGGTGGCCGGTGGTGCGGCCGGCGGCGCCGCGGTGGTGAGCTCGTCGAACGCCTCCGAGTCGCCGAACTCGTGGCCGAGGGCGTCGTCGGCGGTGAGACGGGGCCGGTCGAGGAACAGCAGGTGGCTCAGGCTGTCGATGGGCTTCACGAGGGCGACCTCGACCGTGCGCTGCCAACCGAAGGGCTGGCGCTCGACGATGCGCAGCAGGCTCGACGCGTTCATGAGGGTGAACAGCCCGAGGGCGACGACCCCGACGATGGTGACCTGGCGCAGGTCGAGCGTGCGCGCCGGTGGCGCGGGCGGCGGCGCGAAGCGACCGTGGTCGCCGGGGTCCAGGGCCTCCAGGCGGTCCATGGCGCGTTGGGTCCCCGGGCCGGGGTGTTCGCCGGCGGGGGAGCGGTCGGCCGGTGGGCGGCGGTCGGGGTCGCGGTCGTCGGCCATCAGAACTGGAAGTAGATGAACGGGGCCACGCCGACGGGGCCGAGGGTATCGATGAGCACGAAGCTGAGGGCGAGCGCGACGCCCTGGAGCACGGGGGCGAGGCGGGAGAAACCGGCCTTGCTCCAGGCGCCGATCCAGCGGGGGGTGAACTGCACCACGAGCATCCCCACCACCACCACGGCGAGCAGCAGGGTCGGGCCCGGCAGCAGGTCGGTGACGTCGAAGATGCCGCGGATGACCTCGAAGGCGGTCGAGAAGGACTCTGCCCGGAAGAAGATCCAGGCGAAGCACACGAGGTTGAAGGTGGCCAACCAGGCCAGGATGGGCCGGAGGGGCTCGGGGACGGCCGAGGGGTGCAGGGTCCCGGACGCCTCCTGGGCCGCCCGTCGGCCGTTGCGCCAGTGGCCGACGCACTGATACGTGCCGTGGAGTCCGCCCCAGACCACGAAGGTCCACGAGGCACCGTGCCACAGGCCGCCGAGCACCATGGTGAGCATGAGGTTGCGGTAGGTGGCCGACTCGGAGCCGCGGTTGCCGCCGAGCGGGATGTAGAGGTAGTCCCGCAACCACCGGGAGAGGGTGATGTGCCACCGCCGCCAGAAGTCCTGGATGGAAAGCGCCGAGTAGGGCCGGTCGAAGTTCTGCGGGAAGCGGATGCCGAGGAGCAGGGCGATGCCGATGGCGATGTCCGTGTAGCCGCTGAAGTCGGCGTAGATCTGCATGGCGTAGCCGTAGACCGCGAAGAGGATCTGGAGGCTCGAGAAGTTGCTGGGCACGGCGAAGACCGGGTCGACGACCTCGGTTCCGAGCCAGCTGGCGATCACCACCTTCTTGAACAGGCCGGCCACGATGAGGAAGAACGCCTCGGTGGCGGGGATGTGGTGCTCGTCGGGGCGGCGGCGCAGCTGCGGGACGAACTCGCTGGCCCGCACGATGGGCCCGGCAACGAGGTGGGGGAAGAAGGACAGGTACATGCCGAACTCGATGGGCGAGGCCGGCTCGAGCTCGCGCCGGTAGATGTCCACCACGTAGCTGATGGCCTGGAAGGTGAAGAAGGAGATCCCGATGGGCAGGATCAGCCGCAGCAGCGGCGGGTTCGCGTCCAGGCCCAGCTTGGCGAGGCCGTTCGTCACGGAGACCACGAAGAACTCGTAGTACTTGAAGAAGCCCAGGACGACGAGGTTGCCGCCGACCGCCACCCCCATGAGCAGCTTCCGGGTGCGGTCGTCGTGGTTGCGGTGGATGGCCCCGCCCATGGCCTGGTTGAACAGCGTCGAGCCGGCGATGAGGGGGACGAAGCGCCAGTCCCACCAGCCGTAGAAGACGTAGCTGGCCGCCAGGGTGAACGCCATCCACGCCCGGCGGTTGGGCCGCAGGCGCCAGCTCACCAGGAACACGATGATGAAGAAGATCCCGAACTGGGCCGTCGGGAAGAGCATGGGTCGGCGTCACTCCTCGGGCCGGTTCCCCAAGGCTAGGCGGGTCGCCGCCCCCGTTCGTGGCACTGCCGTCGGCCGGCGTCGGCCGAGTACGCTCCGGCCGGATGGACGAGGGGGCTCCCGACACACCGCCGGCGACGGGTGCCGCCGCCGTGGTGCCTGTGGGCGCCGAGGGGGTGCTCCCGAGCCAGTTGCTCGAACGGGCCATCGCCGCAGGCTGGATCGGCGCCACCTACGACAAGATCCCCACCGCCGCCATCCAGCCGGCCAGCGTCGACCTGCGCCTCGGCGAGCGGGCCTATCGCGTGCGGGCGAGCTTCCTGCCCGACGACGACACCGTCGAGGCCAAGCTGGATGACCTGGTCGTCGACGAGCTCGACCTGCGCGACGACGGTGCGGTCCTGGAGACCAACCGTCCCTACCTCATACCGCTCATCGAGGAGCTCGCCCTTCCGCCGGGCGTGCGAGCCCGCACCAACCCCAAGAGCTCGACGGGGCGCCTCGACGTGTTCACCCGGGTGATCACCGACCACAGCTACCGCTTCGACGAGATCGACGCCGGTTACCAAGGCCGCCTCTGGCTCGAGGTGGTGCCGCTGTCGTTCACCGTGCGGGTCAAGCACCGCCTGGCCCTCAACCAGCTCCGCCTCGTGAGCGGTCGCGCCGACCTGACCGACGAGGAGTTGCACGAGCGCCATGCCCGAGAGCCGTTCCTCTTCCGGGGTGACGCGCCCGTCTCGGACGACGAGCTCGCCACCGCCGACGGGCTCTTCCTCAGCCTCGACCTCCAGGGCGATGAGTCCGGCCGCGTGGGCTACCGGGCCAAGGGCAACGCACCCCTGCTGGACATGAGCCAGGTGGGCACCCACGCGCCGCACGACTACTGGGAGCCGGTGCCCCCCGAGGGTGGCGACCGCATCATCTTGGACCCCGAGCGCTTCTACTTGTTGCTCTCCGACGAGAGCGTGCGGGTCCCGCCCGACCTCGCCGCCGAGATGACGGCGTACGACCCGACCAGCGGCGAGCTGCGCACCCACTACGCCGGCTTCTTCGATCCCGGCTTCGGCTACGACCGCGAGGGTGTGATGCACGGCTCGCGCGCCGCCCTCGAGGTGCGGGCCCACGACGTGCCGTTCCTCATCGAGCACCGCCAGCCGGTCTGCAAGCTCACCTTCGAGAGGATGATCGAGCCGCCCACGAAGCTCTACGGCGCCGACATCGGCTCGAACTACCAGGGCCAGGTCGAGACCCTGGGCAAGCACTTCCGTCGAGTCTGACGGGATGGGACCAGCGGGGATGGCAGATCCCGACGCCGTGGGGACCGTGGACACCGGGCCCGCCGCCGCGAACGCCGGGGACGGCCCGGACGCGGGGGACGGCTCCGATCGAGTCGACCCGGCGGGGCGGGGCCGCCGCTCGCCTTCGTGGTGGGCCGTCGCCGGCCTTGTCGCCCTTGTGGCGGCGAGGGGCGCCGTCCACGCGTGGCAGGGAGCGCGCCTGATCCTCGACGACTTCAGCATCCTCTACTACGCCCAGTTCGACTTCTGGCGATCGCTCAGCCCTGAGTTCCGGACCAGCCGTCCGGGCGCCTGGTTGATCCTCACCGTGGTCTACGGCGCGGTCGGCTCCCACCCCCTCGTCTTCCTCACGATCGTGACGGTGTTCAACGCCCTGTTCGCCGTGCTGGTGTACCTGGTGGCGGCACGGTACCTCCCGACTGCCGCCGCAGTGGCGGTGCCGGCGGTGTGGGTGCTGATGGCCAGCCACGCCTCGCTCACGGTGTGGGCGGCCACTCTGCCCGCGTTGGCGGCGTTGTGCCTGCTGGCGGGCGGGACGCTGGCGCTCCAGCGCGACCGCTGGATCGTGGCCACGCTCCTGCTCTGTGCCGGCGCCCTGACCTACGAGTTGGTGCTCCCGGCTGCCGGTGTGGCCGTGCTGCTGGTCGGTGACCACCAGGCGGTGCGCTGGTCCAGACGGGCGGTGATGGTGGTGGCCCTTGGGCTGGTCGGCGCCTGGATCTCCACCCACTCGATCTATCCCGTCGAGCCCGAGGTGCCGCCGTTGAGTGAGCTGTGGGACTCGCTGGTCGGCCGGGGCATCCTCGGCACCGACGATCCTGCGGCGTGGCTGCGACTGGGCCTCGAGTGGCTCACGCTCGGCGGCGCAGTCGTCGCGCTGGTGGCCTTCCTACGGGGCGAGCGGTCACCCGACCGGGGGCCGTGGCTCGTGCTGGTGGGCGCGGCGCTGGTGGTGCTGGGCGCTTCGGCCTGGGTGAACCTGCACGCGCTCGAGGTGCCGCTGGGCCAGAGCGACCGCGTCAACGCGGTGTCGGCCCTCGGCGTGGCGGCGATCTGGGTCGGCATCGCGCAGTTCCTGTGGACGCGGGACCGGCGGGGCCTCCAGGTCGTGACGGTCGTGGCCGCCGTGGCGTTGTGCGGGGTCGCCGCGGTCGGCCACGTTGCCACCATGGCCTCGTGGAGCCGCGCCGGCGACGACGTGGCCGCGTTGTTCCGGTACCTCGAGGCCGAGTTCGAGTTGCCCGACTCGAGGGACTTCGTGGTCGGCCCCGATCTGGCGACCATCACCCACGGGGGCGTGGCGGCGCTGGGCACCGAGGGGTTCGCGGACGCCGCCCGGGGCCTCACCATCGGCGACGGGCCGGGCTCGGTGACCCTGGCGCTCGGACCCGCGGAGTTCACCGATCGCCCGGGCACGCTCATCGACTGGGCCGACGCCCTGGGGGGGCCGCCCTACGACTACGAGCTGTGGGCCGGGGGGTCGCCGGTGGGCGAGGCACGAGCGACCCCCGAGGGCCAGACGATCATCTACGAGGGCTGGGCGTACGATTCCTCGGCGCCCCTCGACCCGGTCACCGTCGAGCTCCGTTTCGACAGCGAGATCCTGGAGGTGCCCGCCGACCAACCGAGCCCCGACTGGGCCACCGCCCCCGCAGGAGCAGGTCGGAACCACGGGTTCCGCACACAGGTCGAGGTCGACGGGTTTCTCAACATGGCCTGCGTGGTGGCCCGCAACATCGGCCCCGGCGTCAGTCGGCCCCTCCCCATCGAGGGTCCCCCGGACCAACCCCGGAGCACCTACTGCGTCGGCATCCCCGATTGACGATGCCGGCTCGGGTCTCCGCCCCTGTTCGCGGCGCTGCCGTCGGCCGAGGTCGGCCGGGTACGCTCCGCCCAGATGGACGACGGGGCCCCCGACACTCTGCCGGCCGGCTCTTCGGAGCCCGGGCCCCTCGAAGGCGGCGACCGCACCTTCGCCACTGACGACGAGTCCCCCGGGTCGCCTGCCTCGTTGCGCGCCGTGGCGGCGCTCGTGGTGCTCGTGGTGGCACGCGCCGCCGTGCACGCCTGGCAGGGCGCCCACCTCCTGCTCGATGACTGGAGCATCATCTACTACGGGCGGCTCGACTTCTGGAATGCGCTCAGCCCCAGCTTTCGCACCAGCCGCCCTGGCGCATGGCTGACGCTCACCGTCGTGTACGGGGTGGTCGACGCCCATCCACTGGTGTTGCTGGCGGTGGTCACCGCGCTCAACGCGCTCTTCGTCGTGCTCGTCTACCTCATCGCGGCGCGCTACCTGCCGACCTGGTGGGCGGTCGCGGTCCCCGGTGTCTGGGCCATCCTGGCGAGTCACACGTCGCTGACGGTCTGGGGGTCCACGCTGCCGGCGCTGGTCGCCCTCTGCCTGTTGGCCGGCGGTGTCCTCGCCCTCCAGCGCGACCACTGGATCGTGGCCACCGTCTGCCTCTGTGCCGGGGCGCTCAGCTATGAGTTGGTGCTGCCGGCGGCGGGCTTGGCCGTGGTGGTGGTCGGTGATCACCGCCGGGTGGGGTGGTCGCGCCGCGCGGTGATGGTGCTCGCACTCGGGCTGACCGGCGCATGGATGGCCACGCACTCGATCTACCCCGTGACTCCCGAGGTGCCGTCCTTCAGCGATTTCTGGGACTCGTTGGTGGGACGGGGCGTGCTGGGCGTCGCACAGCCCGCCGACTGGTTGCGATTGGCCCTCGAATGGCTCACGCTGCTCGGCGCCGTCGTCGCCCTTGTCGCCTTCGTCAGGGGTGAGCGGTCGCCTGACCGGGGACCGTGGCTCGTGATGGTCGGCGCAGTGGTCGTGGTGCTCGGTGCGACCGGGTGGGTGAACCTCCCGGGCCTGGTCCTGCCGCTCGGCCCGAGCGACCGGGTCAATGCGGTGTCGGCTCTGGGCGTCGCCGCGATCTGGGTCGGCATCGCGCAGTTCCTCTGGATGCACCGCCTCCGCGCCCTCACCGTCGTGCTGGCGGTCGCGGCGTGCTCGGTCGCCGCGGTGGGCCAAGTGGCGTCGATGGCCTCGTGGAGCGCAGCGGGTGAGGACGTTGCCGCGCTGTTCCGCTATCTCGACGAGACGTTCCCCGAAGCACCGTCGAGGGACTTCGTGGTGGGCCTCAACCACATCCCCATCGTCCACGACGGCGTGTTCGGGCTCGGGGGCGAGGGCTTCGCCGACCCGGCCGGCCGGGTCAGCATGGGCGACGGCGAGGGATCGGTCGTTCTGGCCGGCGACCCCCAACAACTGGTCGGCTCCGAGGTGGGGACGTTCGTCGACTGGACCGACGTCCTCGGAGGAGACCCGTTCCCCATCGAGTTGCTCTATCCGGAGCAGCCGGTGGGTGCGGCACAGGCAGTCGCCGACGGTGGTGCTGTGCTGTTCACCGGTTGGGCCTACGACCCCTCCGCGCCGACCGAGTCGATCCAGGTGCAGCTCCGGGTCAACAGCCAGACCCTGACGGTGACGGCGGACATGGCGACTCCGCCCACCGCGAACCTCCCCGCCGAAGCGGGTTCGCAGCACGGGTTCGTGGCACGGGTCGACGTCGGACTCGGACTGCAGATGGCCTGCGCAGTGGCGATCAACATCGGCGCCGGGGCAGACGTCCCCCTGATCACGACCGGGGGCGAGGGCCCGAACACGGCCTATTGCACCGGCGTCCGACCCTGATCAGCGAACGCCCCAGGCGTAGGTCTGCTTCTCGAGGTGGAGGTAGGGGAAGGCATCGGCCGAGCGGACGCCGGGCAGGGTGCGGATGCGGTCGTTGAGCAGGGCGAGCAACTCGTCGGTGCCCTCGCACACGGTCTCGACGAGCAGGTCGTAGCCACCCGAGGTGACCACGACGTAGTCGATCTCGTCGATGGTGGCCAAGGTGCGAGCCAGCGTCCGAAGATCGCCGTCGGCCCGGACGCCGATCATCGCCTCGAGGTTGAAGCCGAGGGCCAGGGGGTCGGTGACCGCCACGACCTGCATCACCCCCCGCTCGATGAGGCGTTGCACCCGCTGGCGGGCGGCGGCCTGGGACAATCCCACGGCGGGCCCCAGCCGGGCGTAGGGGAGGCGCCCGTCGATCTGCAGCTCGGTGATGATGCGCTTGTCGATGTCGTCCAGCGGGACGGGGTCGGGCGCCGTGGCCATCGAGACAGATTGTCACAGATGAGCTAGCATCTGACGAGCGATTCCGTCGTCTGTGGAGCGAAGTACGACGGAATCCGTCGCAGCGGCCTGAACGACCACCCGGAGGGGACATGCCCGACCAGAACTTCATCGGCGGCGAGTGGGTACCGGCACGGAGCGGCGCCAAAGACGCCGTCCTCGATCCTGCCACCGGCCTCGCCCTCGCGGAGGTCGCCTCGAGCGACAAGGACGACGTCGACGCCGCGGTGGCGGCCGCCGCCGCAGCCTTCGCCGGCGAGTGGGGAGCGTCCACGCCGGGCGACCGGGCCAACGCCCTCTGGAAGCTGGCCGAGGTGCTCGACCAGCACAGCGACGAGCTCGGCAAGCTCGAGAGCCAGAACGTGGGCAAGCCCATCAACACCATGGCCGACGAGATGGGCCAGATGGTCGACCACCTGCGCTTCTTCGCCGGCGCCGCCCGCACCCTCGAGGGCCGTGCCGCCGGCGAGTACATGGCGGGCTACACCTCGTTCCTGCGCCGTGACCCCCTCGGGGTCGTGGGCTCCATCACCCCGTGGAACTACCCGCTGATGATGGCCATCTGGAAGATCGGCCCCGCCCTCGCCACCGGCAACACCGTGGTGCTGAAGCCGTCCGAGCTCACCCCCCTCACCACGCTGCGCATGGCCGAGCTCATCGCCGAGCACGAGGTCCTGCCGCCGGGCGTGCTCAACGTGGTCACCGGCCAGGGCGAGTCCGCCGGCGCCTCCCTCGTCACCCACCCGCTGGTCCGCCTGATCTCGCTGACGGGAAGCGTCGGCACGGGCAAGGCCATCGCCAAGGCCGCCTCCGACAGCCTGGCGCGCGTCCACCTCGAGCTCGGCGGCAAGGCCCCTGTGCTGGTGTTCGACGACGCCGACCTCGAGGCCGTGATCGAAGCCGTGAAGATCGGCGGCTACTACAACGCCGGCCAGGACTGCACCGCTGCCTGCCGGGTGGTGGCGGGGCCCGGCGCCTACGACGACCTGGTGTCCGGCCTCGCCGAAGCGGTGGCCGGCCTGCCCGTGGGCGATCCCGCCGACGAGGGCATCGACCTCGGGCCGGTGGTGTCCAGCGCCCAACGCGAGCGCATGGCGGGCATCGTCGAGCGCGCCCGCGAGCAGGGCGCCGAGGTGGTCACCGGCGGGTCCAAGGTCGGTGGCGACGGCTTCTTCTTCGAGCCCACCGTGGTGGCCGGCCCCGCCCAGGACGCCGAGATCGTCCAGAAGGAGCTGTTCGGCCCCGTCGTCAGCGTGCAGCGCTTCGCCGACGAGGACCAGGCCGTCGCCTGGGCCAACGGCGTCGACTACGGCCTCGCCGCCAGCGTCTGGACCCGTGACGTCGGCCGGGCCATGCGCCTGTCGAAGGCCCTCCAGTTCGGCACCGTGTGGGTGAACGACCACATCCCCCTCACCCCCGAGATGCCCCACGGCGGCTTCAAGCAGTCGGGCTACGGCAAGGACATGTCGGTGTACTCCCTCGAGGCCTACACCGAGATCAAGCACGTCATGATCAGCCACACCTAGGAGACGAGACGACCATGAGTGATCAGTTGATGGAGCGGGCGCAGGCGATCATCGAGCGGGAGGGCGCGGCCATGCAGGCGCGCACGCCGAAGTCGGCCGCCCTGTTCGAGCGGGCCGTGCGGTCCCTGCCGCTCGGCGTGGCGTCGTCCTTCCAGGCGGCGGACCCGTACCCGATCTACCTGGAGCGCGGCGAAGGCAGCCACGTGTGGGACGTCGACGGCAACGAGTACGTCGACTACCACTCCGGCTTCGGCGTGAACGCCGTGGGCCACGCCCACCCCAAGATCGTCGAGGCCGTGTCCGACGTGGTGCGCCGCGGCACGCACTTCGCGGTGACCACCGAGCTCACGGTGGCCTTCGCCGAGGAGCTCTGCCGGCGCTTCAAGATGGACCAGGTGCGGTTCTGCAACTCCGGCACCGAGGCGACCATGGACGCCATCCGCATCGCCCGCGCCCACACCGGGCGCGACAAGGTGCTGAAGATCGAGGGCTCGTACCACGGCCACCACGACACGGTGATGTTCTCCGTGGTGCCCGACACCGACGAGATGGGTGACCGCGAGCACCCGCAGTCGACCCCCATGTCGAAGGGCATCCCCGCCGAGATGGCGCTGGACACCCTCGTGGTGCCCTACAACGACGCACCGGCACTCGAGCGCATGCTCGGCGAGCGGGGCGGCGAGATCGCCTGTCTGATCATGGAGCCGGTGATGATGAACATCGGCCTGGTCCTGCCCGACGACGGCTACCTGGCCGACGTCCGTCGGATCTGCACCGCCCACGGCGTGGTGCTGATCTTCGACGAGGTGAAGTGTGGTGCCACCATCGCCGCCGGCGGGGCCACCGAGCTCTTCGGCGTGCAGCCAGACCTCGCCTGCTTCGCCAAGGCCATCGGCGGCGGCACGCCCACCGCGGCCTTCGGCGGCAAGGCCGCGGTCATGGACGTGATCGCCCACGGCGCGGCCCAGCAGGGCACCTTCAACGGCAATCCCCTCGTGGCCGCCGCCGGCCTGGCCGCGCTGACCGAGGTCCTCACGCCCGATGCCTACGAGCACATGGCCAAGTTGGGCGCGCGCCTGTCGGCCGGGTGCCGTGACGCCATCGCAGAGCACTCCATCCCCGCCAACGTGGTGGACCTGGGCTGCAAGGGGTGCGTCTGCTACCGCCCCGAGCCCCTCCGCAACTTCCGTGACTTCCTCGAGACCAACGCCACGCTGTTCGCGGCGTCCTGGGCGTGGGTCATCAACCGCGGGATCTTCATGACCCCCGGCGACGAGGAGCAGTGGACGATCTCGGTGCAGCACACCGAGGACGACATCGACCGCTACGTGGAGGTCTTCGGAGCGTTCTGCGCCGAGCTGGCGTCCTAGCGGCCGGGTACGGCCCACAACCGCGTTGCGTGGTCGGACCGATACGTGCGGCGTCAGTCTGGTGGTGAGGCGCTAGCCTTCGAGCCAGTGAACACCCAGCGCTCGCCCCTGGCGATCGCGCTGGTCGTCCTGATCGGTGGGCTGGTCGCCAGCGTGCTCGCATCCGTCATCTGGCGCGACGTCCTCCGAGACGACGCCGCGACCACCTTCACGCGATCAGCCGATGCGGTGGAAGACGACGTCGCCGCCGGGCTCGAGCAGTTGGCCTCGGTGGCGCGCGCCACCCGCACCGAACTGGCAGCTGGTGGCGACCCGGTCACCCAGCGCTCGTTCGAGCGGGCGGCGGCGATAGCCACTGCACCCCTCGCTCCGGGCGGCGCCGGTGGCGTGGTGTACGTCCAGCCGGCCACGGGGTCCACCGGCCTCCGCGAGCTGCGCGCCGACGTGCGACGGTCCGGGTTGCCCACCTTCGAGGTCAACAACGCCACCGGTGGCGGTGAGCACCTCGTGGCCACTTTCGAGGCGCCCTCGCAGTCGGTGCCGTTGTTCGGGGGCCTCGACCTGGTCACCGTGCCCGCCGCCCGCGCGGCCCTGGAGGCCGCCCGGGTCGAGGGCCGGGCGGTGCTGAGCGACACCCTCGAGCGCCTGCCGCGCTCCACGGCGCGGGCATACCCGTCGCTGCAGCGCTTCGGCGTGGCCGTGGCCGTCCCGGTGTTCCGAGGTGACACTCCGGACACCGTCACCGGCCGCCTCGAAGACCTCCAGGGCTGGGTGGTGGTGGTGAGCTCGGCCCAGCACCTCCTCGAGGCCGCCGTGGCCCCGACGGGAGGGGAGCTGGCCGCTCAGATCGAGGACCTGGGTGACCCCGACGCGGCGAAGCCAGCGGTCGGCCCCGGCACTCCCCTCGTTGCGTCCACCGCCCTCGACGATCAGGGGGAAGCGCTGACCCTCGACCGGGACGACCCCGACACCACGGTGCGGTCGTCGGTGCAACGCCTGGGGCAGAGCTGGGAGCTCACCATCGCGGACCTCGACGGCCTCGGTGGCGCCACCTCCCGTGAGCCGCTGTGGATCCTCGCCGGCGGAGCCACGCTCTCCGTTCTGCTCGCGGCGCTCGTGTGGAGCCTCGGCTCGACCCGGGCGTCCGCCCTGGTGATGGCGGCCACCGCCACGGCCGACGTGCGCCGCACCGAGGAGCGCTTCCGTGCCCTGGTGCACAACCTCCCTGACCTCGTCGTCGTGACCGACGACGAAGGCACCGTCTCGTTCGTGAGCCCCTCGGTGACCGCGTTGCTCGATTGGTCCGCGGAGGAGGCCCATGGGGCCCAGCTCGCCACCGTCGTGCACCCCGATGACCGCGTCCGCTTCGAGGCGGCCCTCGCCCAGTCGGCCGGCGACGTCAGCACCGAGATCCGCGTGCGGGCCCGTGACGGGCGCTACCGATGGTTCGAGGGGGCCATCACGAACCTCCACGACGACCCCGCGGTGGAGGGCCTGCTCATCACCGCCCATGACGTCACCGCCCAGAAGGCGGTGGAGGACCGCCTCGCCCACCAGGCCACCCACGATCCGTTGACCCACCTTCCCAACCGGGTGATCGTCGACGACCGCCTCGGGCACGCCCTCGAGCGCGGGCGTCGGGACGGGTCCCGAGCGGCGGCGATATTCCTCGACATCGATGAGTTCAAACAGGTCAACGACCGTTGGGGCCACGCCGCCGGTGACGATCTGCTCAGGGAGGTGGCGATCCGGGTCCAGCGGGCTGCCCGTTCCGCCGACACGGTGGGTCGCTACGGGGGCGACGAATTCGTGGTGATCTGCGAGAACCTGCCGACGGCAGCGGACGCCCTGGTGGTGGCCGAGCGCATCCGCGACGAGGTCGCCCGACCTGCCCGCCTGGACGGCGCAGAGGTACTCGTCGGCACCTCGATCGGCGTTGCCCTCAGCGCAGACGCCGAGGAGAGCACCCGGGACCTCATCGATCGGGCGGACGCGGCCATGTACGAAGCCAAGTCGAGGGGCCGGGGGCGCATCGTGATCGACACGGAGGCCGCCAGCGCCTGAGGCTGACCCGGATCAGGCCTCGGCAGCAGGGGCCCGGCGGCGCCGCCGGCTCAGGGGGTTGTGCCGAGGCGGGCGATGCGCACGGCGCCAAGGGCGACGCCGACGAGCACCAGTCCGATGAGCAGGCCCAGGGGCAAGGCCACCCACAACCGTGTGGAGAACGGTGGCGCCGGGTCGATGCTGCCCCCGGGGGTCACGCTGCCGGCTTCGGCCAACTCGGTCTGACCGAAGGACGCGCGCTCCGAC
>WPCK01123802.1_pt1 | contig 14240 bp, 13 predicted proteins | sample 5399851 | NCBI WGS metagenome assembly WPCK01 (sample SAMN12869471, study PRJNA574797) | sludge metagenome | isolation source: wastewater treatment of pH11 | place: China:Beijing | collected 2019-05-20
TTTCCATAAATCCAAACAGTATTAACTGTAGCAAAGTTTCAGGATCATAATCATGGCGTCCTTTGCGAGATGTCTTTATATACTTGCGTAAATTTAATCCTCCTATGACTTCTCGAAAGCTTACGACCGGATCACAATCATTAATAATATGTTCATAATTAACTGGTAAAATTAATTGAACTGGTTTATACTCTAATTGTAATTTGGGTTTTTGCATATCTAAATTATAGCAAAAAGCTGAGCTATCTCTTTATGAGATTTCTCAGCTTTTGCTTTTTTGGGGCTATTTATTCGTTACAGCCCCTTTCAGTTTATTCAATGGGTTCAAAAAGAAAGTATCATATTATTGATGGCATAAATGTACTGATTGTGTGGTTTGCATATGTGATGACAGTGAATTACTGATTGATGTGTAATTTGACTTTGATGATGCGTTTATTTGTGACTTCAAGGGTAGTGAAGGTATAGTTTCTATAGGTGACTACGCTTTCTTTGTTTTTAGATGGAAAATGGTTGTATAAGCTAAGTAAAAAAGCATTGACCGTGTCAAACTGCTCGACTGGAAGGTCAAGGTCAAGTTCCTTAACTAGTTCATCAAGTCGAATCATACCACTGATTTCATAGGTGAAGTCATCGATTCTTTTTAATTCAGCCGTGGCATCGTCGTGTTCATCAAAGATGTTACCGACAATTTCTTCGATGATATCTTCCATCGTCATAATACCAGCTGTTCCACCATAATCATCAAGTACAATTGCCATATGAGATTTGGAATTTTTGAGTGCAAAGAAGATATCATCTATGGGTTTGCTTATGGGAACATATATAGGTTGTCGTAAGTAATCTTCGATGTTAAACAAGTTCTTTGAACAGTTTATTAAGTGAAACAAATCTTTAATGTGAAGAACTCCAACGATATGATCCAATGTATCTTTATATACCGGATAACGGGAGTACTGCTCCTTTTGAACTAGTGTAATTAAAGATGCGAAATCAATGGTATGTGAAACACCAACAATTTCTACACGATGTGTCATCACTTCCTCAGCTGTCTTATTGTTAAACTCAAATACGTTGTTTATCATGATTTTTTCATGAGCTTCAATCGCACCTTTTTCCTCGCCGTAATCAATCATCAGGCGAATCTCTTCTTCAGTCACATCATCATCTTTCGAATCAGGGTCAATCCCAAAAAGACGTACGAAGAGATTGGTGGAAAAACTTAAGAATCTGACTATCGGACGAGTAACTTTGGAAAGTAAGGTAAGTGGTGTGGTTACAAAGAAAGCAATGGGCTCAGCTTTGCTCATCGCTACTCGCTTTGGCACCAACTCGCCAAAGACCAAGGTGAAATAGGAGAGAACAAGGGTAATGACAACGATAATGAGAGGCTTTAGCAATTCATCACTCAGTAATACGCCACTGCGAATCAACAAATCGAGAATCGGCTGTGCAAAACTCTCTGCCGCAAAGGCACTGGCAAGAAATCCAGCCAAAGTAATCCCAATTTGAATGGTTGCTAAAAACCGGCTGGGATCTTTAAGCAATTTAATCAACAGCTTAGCCTTCTTGTCATTATTGTCCGCCATTTGCTTAATCTTATTATCATTCAGTGAAATTAACGCAATTTCAGATGCAGCGAAAAAGGCATTAAATCCAATGAGAACGATGAGTAACAGTATTCTAGCCATCATGACATATATCTCCAATCTTCATGTTGAAGCAATTCTGATATGGGTATGTGATCTTTACTATGTACATTGTACACCGTTGTAAGAATTGTTGTCAAAGATGGATAAAAAAGGACTAGTGCTTTTGCTAGTCCTTTTAAATAGATTTACGTGTTTGAGAGTACTTCACTTATTTCCTTAGCAGCTTTTGTGACATCACGAATGACCTGATCTTTATCTAAGTCAATCGGAGGGTCATACATGGAAACAGATATGGCTGAAATGACATAACCCGGAGGATTGAAGATGGGTGCTCCGAAACAGAAGAGTCCGATTTCTGATTCCTGATAATCAATCGAGTAACCTTGGTTTTTAATGACATGCAACTCTTTGTACAGTGATTCTCTGGAAGTAAGTGTGTAGTCTGTAAATTTTTTGAATTCAATATGACGATCGATAATTGCTTTCTGCTTTGCCTGAGGTAAGTAGGCTAGAATTGCTTTGCCCAAACTTGTAACCTGAATGTAGTGATGCTGACCTCGAAAAGGAACAATAGTATCTCTTTTTTTATGGTCTCCAAACTTCTCGACACAAAGAACTTTACCATTTTGCTCAACCGCAATATGGGATACACATTTGTATTTTGTGGCAAGTTGTGCTAAATAGGGAAGAGAAACATCAACGAGTTGATTGATGTGATTCACATTTGATCCTAAAATAAATGCTTTAACACCAAGGCGATATTTTCCTGTTAAAGGATTCTGTTCAATATAACCGAGTTCTTCAAGTGTTGATAGTGAGCGGTGAACACTACTTGCAGGCATCTGAAGTGTATCAGCAATATCCTTTACCCTGAGTTCTTCAGCGCTTCGACCGAAAAGCTCTAGCACTGCAAAAGACTTGCCTACGGATTGAATGTTGCTTCGTTCTGCACTCATGCTTCGACCTTTAGTAATACTTCTCCAACTCGATCAAATTTGGCATAAATAGTATCGCCTTCTTGAATAGGGAACACAGGTGTAAAAGCACCTGATAGGACGATCTCACCTTTTTTAATGGAGAGTCCAAGTGATAGTAGTTTGTTTGCCAACCATGTTAATGAGTTGATTGGATTACCCATGACATTCGCACTGGATCCATGTGTAACAAGCTCGCCATTTTTATAGGTAGCCATTCCTATACAATCAAAATCCAATCCGTCGATGGGAATAATTTTGTTTGAAACAACAATTTTTGCATAGGAAGCGCTGTCACTCACAGTATCAAAGATTTTAATTTTCCAGTCTTTAACTCGACTATCAACAATTTCAAGTGCAGCTGCTACGCCACGTAAGGATTGAAGTATATCCATGTTTGTAAGTGGATACATGCTTGGATCAAGATCTTTTGCGAAGATAAATGCGAGTTCTGATTCAATTCGAGGTGCAATGAGTTCGCTCATTTTGACGGATTGTCCACTGGCAATGTAACCTTTTGAAGTAATCATAGCAAAATCTGGTTCAAAAACACCAATCTGCTCCTGGATAGCTTTATTGGTTAAACCAATCTTTTTCCCAATGACATAATCCCCGTCTTGTTCTTTAAGTTTAATGACTTCCTGATGGATTTGGTAAGCGAGTTCGATAGTGATTTCAGGAAATCGATCGCTAATGGCATCAATAGGTTTGGCATTTAACTCTGCTTCATAAAGCTCTTCAGCGAAATCTTTGATAATTTGTTGTGTCATAATGACCTCCTTTAATATGTCTATATTATACAATTGATTCCACGATTTGGAATACCTTGGTCATTTAATTCCACAATACGGAATTGTAAGCACTATCTATTGTAAAAATATTCCGTTGTGGTAAAAATGTAGGTGTAAGCGGATACAAGGAGGTATTTATGAGCAGAAAAGTAAAAGTAGCCATTATTGGCCCAGGAAATATCGGGACTGACCTTATGTATAAAATCAGAAGATCTGATGTACTTGAGGTTTCAGCTATGATCGGTATTGTAGAATCTGAAGGAATCAAGCGGGCACAGGGATTGGGTGTAACAACTTCAACTGAAGGTATTAACTATATTATTAACCATCCGGAAGTGGCAGAAATTGTCATTGACGCAACTACAGCTAAGGCACACAGTCAGGTTCATGCACCTGCACTAGAAAAACTAGGGAAGATTGCTATTGACTTAACCCCTGCGGCTGTTGGGAAAATTGTTTCTCCAATGGTTAATATGCAGGAAGCTTTATCTGTTCGAAACGTAAATTTGATTACTTGTGGAGGGCAAGCCACAACGCCAATCATATATGCAATCGGACAGTGTGTAGACATTGAGTATGCTGAGGTTGTTACAGCAGTTGCAAGTAAGAGTGCAGGACCAGGAACACGGTTCAACATTGATGAATATACAAGAACAACAGCTCATGCAATTGAGCAACTTACAAATTCTGATCGAGCAAAGGTTCTAACGATCTTTAACCCAGCGGTACCTGAGGTGCCTATGCGAAATACCATCTTCTGTATCCCTAAATCAGAGTATGATATTGCGGAAGTAGCTAAGAATGTCGAAAAAATGGCAGCGAGCATTAGGGAATATGTACCAGGATATGAGTTGACACTCAGTCCAGTAGTGGATAAAGGGATTATTACAACCATTGTCACTATCAAAGGATCCGGAGACTTCTTGCCTCCATATGCAGGAAACTTAGATATCGAAACAGCTTCAGCAGTTAAAATTGCTGAGTTATATGCTAAAGATATTCTTTCCAAGGAGGAAAACTAATGAGCAGAAAGATTAAGGTAATTGATACATCCATGCGTGATGGTAGTCATGCATTGCACCATCAACTATCACCTGAGCAAGTTAGAAATGTTGCGAAAGGTGCAGAGGAAGCTGGACTTTACTGCATTGAAGTAGGGCATGGTGCAGGAATTGGTGGGTCCGTACTGCAATATGGACTAGAGAAACATAGCACAATTGACATCATTCGTGCAGCCAAATCTGTGTGCAAAAACACAAAAGTCGGAACTCTTCTTGTTCCAGGTCTTGGCACAATGGAAGATCTAAAGGCTGGACGGGAAGCAGGTCTTGATTTGGTTCGTGTTGCTGTTCATTGCACAGAAGCTGATGTTGGGGCACAACATATCCAACTTGCTAAGAAGTTGGGAATGGAAGCCATTATGTTCTTTATGATGACTCATATGACATCTCCTGAAGAGCTTGCAAAACAAGCAAAACTTGGCCAAGAGTATGGAGCTGATGCAATCTATTTCGCTGATTCCTCGGGTGCAATGACGACTAGAGACATTGTTGATCGTGTCAATGCTATTAAAAACGAAATCACAATTCCTCTAGGTGTACATACACATAACAATCTTGGTTTAGGTGTAGGAAATGCAATTGCCGGTGTTGAAGCAGGTTGTGAATATGTAGATGGAGCATTTGAAGGCCTTGGTGCCGGTTGCGGTAATGGAAATCTTCAAGGGATTGTAGCAGTTTTAAACAAAATGGGCTATGATACAGGGGTTGACTTTTACAAGTTACTTGAGACAGGAAAAGACTTTGTCAGACCATTGATTCAACACTCGTTAGAAGTAACCTATGAATCATTAATCCTTGGATACGTAGGTATCTACTCAAGTTTCTTACTTCACGTAAAAGAATATTCAGAAAAGTTCAATATTGATTCAAAATTGATCTTTGAAGAATTAGGAAAGCGTAAAGTTGTTGGAGGTCAGGAAGACCAAATTATTGACATCTGCTATGAAATATTGGCAAGAAGGGAGCAAGCAAATGAGAAGTGATCAAGTTAAAAAGGGTTATCAAAGAGCAACACAACGGTCGTTATTAAAAGCGACAGGTTTATCTGATGAGGATTTGAAAAAACCGTTAATTGGTGTAGTAAACTCATTTAACGAAGTAAACCCAGGTCACGTTCATCTAAATGACTTGGTGCAATCTGTAAAACTGGGAGTATCTTCTAAGGGAGGAACCCCGATTGAGTTTCCAGCGATTGCTATCTGTGATGGAATTGCCATGGGTCATTCAGGTATGAGATACCCACTAGCATCTCGAGAACTGATTGCAGACTCGATTGAAGCCATGACAGAAGCTCATCAGCTTGATGCTCTGGTTCTAGTTACCAACTGCGATAAAATCACTCCAGCGATGCTAATTGCTGCAGCACGACTTAATATACCATCAATCTTAATTGCGGGTGGACCAATGTATGCTGGTAAGTATAAAGGGGAAGCAACCGATGGTTCAAGATTGTATGAAACATCTTCCAAAGTAGCCAAAGGTGAAATGACTCTAGAAGAGTTGTTTGAATTTGAAGAAGAAGCATCTCCGGGTTGTGGAGCTTGTGGATTATTAGGCACTGCGAACTCGATGAACTGTATGACAGAAGCGTTGGGAATGTCACTTCCTTACAATGCAACCATTCCAGCTTACTTAGCAAAGAGAAAAGCTTTAGCAAGAAAAACAGGTGAGCAAATCATGGAATTGTTTGAAAAAGACATCAAACCAAGAGACATTATGACACGCCAGGCATTTTTAAATGCTGTTGCGGTCGATATGGCGATTGGTGGATCCACAAACACAGTTCTGCATCTAATAGCCATCGCTCATGAAGCAGGTGTTAAACTAACACTTCAAGATTTTGAAGATGCTAGTAAAATTTCCCCTAAACTATGTGCGTTTAGTCCAGGTGGAAACTTCCATCTTGATGATTTGTATTATAATGGTGGATTGCAATCTGTCATTAATGAAGTATCTAAGTTGCCATATGTCAATCTTGATGTACCAACAGTTTCAGGAAAAACTATGAAAGAAGTTGTAGGAGATAATTCTTCCACAGATAAAAACGTGGTTAGAGAAATGGAAAACCCATATTATCCTGAAGGAGGTATTGCTGTTCTTAAAGGAAACCTTTGTCCTGAAGGTGCAGTTATTAAGCAATCTGCTTGTGATCCTGTCATGTACAAACATTCAGGACCAGCACGTGTATTTAACTTTGAGGAAGATGCTGTAAAAGCAGTATTAGATGGAGAAATCAAAAAGAAAGATGTAATAATAATTCGTTATGAAGGGCCTAAAGGGGGACCTGGAATGCGCGAAATGCTAACTTGCACATCTGCTTTGGTTGGTGCAGGACTAGACTTGGACTGCGCACTCATCACGGATGGAAGATTTTCTGGAGCAACTCGAGGAGCATGTATTGGACACGTATCTCCTGAAGCTGCTGAAGGCGGTCCGATTGCTCTAATTCAGGATGGCGATATGATTCATCTTGATGTCATTAATCGCAGTTTGAACATGGAAGTAAGTGATGAAGAGTTGGCAGAAAGAAGAAAAACGTGGGTAGTAAAAGAGCCTAATGTATCTACGGGATATTTACGTAGGTACGCTAAAATGGTCAAATCTGCTTCTTATGGAGCAGTGGTTGAATAAACCAGAAAGGGAGAGGAAATGCCAGTATTATTGAATTTAGCAATTACAATTGCTCTCGTCATCTTGCTTATTATTAAGCTAAGAACCAATCCTGCAGTAGCCTTGTTTGTCGGAGCTCTAGTCATGGGTATTCTATCAAATGTAGGTCTAACCATAACACTATCAACGATCACATCCGGATTTGGAGGCACGATGGGCGCCCTTGGATTCAGTGTAGGGTTTGGTGTTATGCTTGGTCAATTGGTCGCAGCCACAGGTGCTGTTCAATCAATCGCCAATAAGATCGTAAAGTTTTTCAGCAAGGACAAAGCAGAATACTCACTTGGATTCACAGGGTTCATCGTGTCGATTCCAGTATTCTACGATGTCGGATATGTTGTTTTAATGCCATTAGCAAAAGCACTTTCTAAAAAAAGTGACAAAGCGATTCCTTATTTTGCAGGAGCATTAGTTGCTGGTCTTGGTATTGCTCATACCTTTGTACCTCCAACACCTGGACCAATGACAGGTGCTGCGTTATTGGGTATTGATTTAGGAGTTATGATTTTATGGGGATCTATCATTGGTATCCCAACCTTTGTACTAGCCATGGTAGCTTATGACAAGTTCTTCTTGTCAAGACCAAATTTCTGGAACAAAGAAAAAGATGAAGAATATAGTGAAGCTAATGAGTCAGAGCAAAAAGCTCTAGAAAAAAACTTATTAAAGAAGGAAAGCGAATTACCATCATTTGGACTAGCATTACTTCCGATTTTCTTACCCATCTTGTTAATTCTTATCGGAACTATTTCCAATGCAGCTATGGGCGGAGAAAATGTACCAGAGTTTGTAAAATTCATTTCTGACAAAAACATTGCTATGCTATCTGGTTTGATTGCGGCTATTCTATTATCACTTGGGACAAAAATGTCACTTAAAGATATTGAAAAAGAGTTAAATAAATCGTTAAGTTCGATTGGTACTGTCTTGTTTATTACAGGTGCAGGTGCTTCCTTAGGTGCGGTTCTTGGGGCTGCTAAAGTTGGAGATGCACTTCTATCCCTAGTTGGAACGATTAATATTCATCCTATTCTGTTTGCATGGCTAATTGCGGCATTATTAAAGTTGGCTCAAGGTTCTGGGACAGTTGCAATGATTACGACTATTTCATTACTAGTTCCAATGGCGGGTTCATTGGATGTTTCCCCAGTATTCTTGGCACTAGGTGCATTCTCAGGAACATTGGCAACAGCACATGTGAATGATAGTGCATTCTGGATTACAGCAAAAATGGCAGGATTAAGTGTTACAGGTGGATTCAAGGTTTACTCACTTGTCTGCTTCCTCAATGCGATCATAAGTCTATTACTCATCTTTGCTGCGAGTTTCGTATTCTAGTTAAAAACACAGCACTCAGGTGCTGTGTTTTACTTTATGGAGGTAAAAATGAACGTAGTTATTATTGGAGGGGATGCGGCAGGAATGAGTGTTGCATCCAAGATATCTAGAGAAAATAAGCATGCGAGAGTAGTAGTACTTGAGAAGACAGAGGTTGTATCCTATGGTGCATGTGGACTACCTTATTATGTAGCAGGTACAAACGAAGATGAATCACTATTGCGAATAAAAGAGGCAAGTGATTTTATAAATTCGGGAATCGACGTAAGATTAAACTCAAAAGTTGTCAGCTTAGATCCTGAATCAAAAAAGGTTATGTATACATATGATGATTATACATATGAAGAATCATATGATAAGTTGGTCATAGCTACTGGGGCATCACCAATCAAAATGCCTATTCCAGGCATTCATTTAGAAAATGTGTTTACCCTAAAAACGATTGAAGATGCAAATAATATCATCTTAGCATCTAAAAATATTAAAAATGTTGTAATCATTGGTGCGGGTTATATTGGAATGGAGTGTGCTGAAGCATTTGCACAACTCAAAAAAAATGTGACTGTCATCGAACGACTGCCGAATATCCTATCAACATTCGACAATGATATTTCAGAGGTTGCTTTAGAATCTATAAAACATCACAACATCCATTTCATGCTCAAATGCAATCTCGAAAGAATTTTGGGAGATTCAAAAGTTATCGGTGTAAAAACCAGTCAGGGGATTGTCATAGCTGATTTAGTGTTACTTTCAGTTGGTGTTAAACCAAATACGGATTTTGCACAGAAAGCAGGAGTAATAACTTTACAAAATGGTGCAATCATCACAAACAATCGTATGGAAACTAATCTTTCTGATATCTATGCTGCTGGTGATTGTGCTACATCAATCAATAAACAGACAAAAGAACCACAGTTTATTCCACTAGGAACTATTGCAAATCGGCAAGGAAAAACGCTCGCTGAAATATTGTTGGGTAAGAATCGAATCTATGAACACTCATTAGGAAATGCTGCTTTAAAGTTGTTTGAATTCGAAGCAGCTCGAGTAGGTTTAAACTTAGTTCAGGCTAAGAAGCTATATCCACAGGCTGACAAAGTTATGATTTCCGGTCTAAGTCACGCGCCCTACTATCCGAACAATTCTAAGACATTCTTAAAATTGATTTTTGATAGGGAATCAAGAACTTTACTCGGAGCACAAAGCTTTGGGAAAGAACATATAGTATGGAGAATCAATGCACTCGCAATAGGAATAGATCAGAAGATAACTTTAGAAGATTTATCTATTTTAGATTTAAGTTATGCTCCTCCATTTAGTATGCCTTGGGATATAATCCATAATGCCGCAACAATGGCGTTGAAGAGGTGCTTATGAAACAAAGAAGTATAATGCAAGTTATTGACATGATTGAAGATGGTATGTTACTGGGATTTGGTGGAAATGTTTTACATAGAAGCCCAAATGCTGTTGCGCATATGATTGCTACAAGTAAACTTTTAAAAGTCTCAGTAGTAAAAACTGCAATTGCGTTTGAAGCGGATGTACTTTCCGCATATAAGAAACTTGATACTCTTCATGCTGGTTTTGTTAGTTATGAGAGTGAATTTGGTTTAGCAAATTACTTCAGAAAAGCTGTTGAATCTGGCGAAGTTAAGTTTGAGGAACATGCTTGTTACTCAGTCATCATGGGACTGAGAGCTGCTAGTTTAGGCATTCCCTTTATTCCTATCAAAGGGTTTGAGGGTAGCGATGTTGTCAAACACACGAACAAGAAAGAAGTAGTGGATCCTTACACAGGCAAATCAGTGTTGACAATCAAAGCTATTAAACCTGACTTTGTCTTTATCCATGTGCCATATGCTGACACGATAGGAAACTGTTGGATAGATGGCCCGTTATATGAGGATGAAATCTTAGCCCGAGCGGGCAAAAAAGTGATTGTTACCTGTGAGAAAATTGTTAAGAGTGAGCAAATGAATCGAATCGCAGATATTAGTAGTGTTCTTGTTGATTATGTGGTTTTGTTACCACAAGGTTCGCACCCAGGTAGCTGTTCACCATTTTATGATATTGATTCATCTGCCATGCTAGAAATCAAAAAGAATGTGTTTAGCTATATGGAAGAAAAACTTGAGGAGGTGAACCAATGAGAACATCAGATTATATGATTGTTTCCCTTGCAAGATTGCTAGAGGGGAAGAGAAATGCATTTCATGGTGTTGCCTCAATTATGCCCATGATTGCAATTATGTTGGCAAGAAAAGTTCATAATCGTGATCTTACTTACCTGAACATTACAGGCGGTGTCAATATAAAAAATGTTAAACTTAACCCTTCTTCTGATGGTCCAAATCTATTTAATGGAACCATCAGTAGATTTTCCTTAACAGATATCTTTGATTTGGCAGCTAGAGGTAAATTGGATGTAGCTTATCTATCATGCAGTCAAGTTGATGTGTTAGGCAACATAAATAACTCAGTCATCGGTGAATATTCTCATCCGAAAGTGAGACTGCCAGGAGGAGCAGGTAGTGCAGTCCTTCTTCCAAACGCACAATCATCGATTATATGGAAAACCAAGCATGATAAACGAAGTTTTGTGGAGAAAGTAGACTTTGTAACTGCGAGTGGAAATGTGACCCATGTGATAACTCCACTGTGTATTTTTAAAAGTTACGAAGGAAGACTAATTTGTGACTCAATACTACCGGGAGTTAGCGAGAAAGATATCGTAGATTCTACTGGATTTAATGTGGATTTTTCACAAGTAAAACCTTTTAAAAACATAACCGATGAAGAGAGAGTATATTTGGATTTAATCGATCCGTACTTTTTGAGGGATTTTGAACTATGAGAAAATATATTAATTTTATGTACAATGAGCAGATGAAATTCGGATTTATCAATGGAAATCAAATTCATTGTGTAAATAATCTAACACTTCCAGTCCATTTGACAAATGAGATCATTGAATACTCTGATAAGGTGAAAGTTCTACCAATTGTTCCTGATAAGGTTATTTGCATTGGGTTGAACTATAAAAGTCATGCGGAAGAGTTCAACTTGGAAACACCTTTAAAACCTGTTGTTTTCTCAAAGAGTTCAAACACGATTGCTACAAACAATCAACACATCTTCCTTCCAAGTATCTCAAAAAAAGTTGAGTTTGAAGGAGAAATTGGTGTTATTATTGGGTCAAAAATATATGAAGCTGATGAAGAAGAAGCCTCAAAAGCTATCCTAGGTATCGTTGCAGTAAATGATGTAACAGCCAGGGATTATCAAGAAATAACTGGTCAATGGTTTTTAGCGAAGTCCTTTGATACATTTCTTCCCATTGGGAATCAAATTCTCGAATATAGTCCAATTACTTATTCTTTAGAGGTTTATAAAAACGACATTTTAATGCAAAAGTCAGATAGTAACGATCTAATATTCTCAATTCCTTTTTTAATATCGTATATTTCGTCTTTTATGACACTTAATCCAGGTGATTTAATCTGTACTGGGACTCCATCTGGTGACAAAAGCATTGTCAATGGAGATGTAGTGAGAGTGGTAATCAACAACGAAGTATTTGTAGAGAATACATTTGTGAAGCAGAACAATCGAATTGTTCGAAAAATTGGTTTGATTTAGGCATAGTTTTTTAACATACATTCCCAGTAACTATAGTAACTGATGTAAAACAATAGAATACGTCTTAAAGTACATAACATTAATCATTCTAAATATTGACTGGGTAAGATTACCTGGTCTTTTTTATAAAAATATAGTAGCTTGAGTATTTTATCAATATAATAAGATGCAATGGGTGGTTTTAGCCCACTAAAATTGAAGTGATAATATAAGCTTGATTACCATTTGGTTTTCTGCATAACATATTTCTGCATCGTAAAAATTATACTAAGCAAAGGTTATCATATTTGTAAGTTAAGTTCGAAGCTCAGAGGTTACACTTGTAAAGAACTCTTTGGACCAGGTATCTAATACACTGATATCTTTGATGAAAGGCATAACATCACTTTTTGCTTCGTTGAAATTGATTTCGTTAAAGCGCTTGATTAAGAATATTTTTACATCGTCTAGTGTGAGATCACTCCCTCTAGGTATGTAATGTGAATTAATCAATTTTTCTTGAAGGTGAGGGAGGTTGAACTTCGTTTTTCTTGATAGATAGAAGATAAAATCATACAAGTCTCGACCTTTGACTTTTGATTTCCAAGAACGACAAATCACTGCGTGAATCTTACCAGAAAATAAGGAAGGTTCATCATACATTTTGATACTATACGGTGTTGGTAATAATCTGAATTTAGTTTCGAAGGTTGCTAATTCAGAAGGCTTTGTGTCAATTTCAAACTTAATCTTCACTTTCTCGTTTTTGTTTACCCCACAGACAAGTTCATTTGGATAAAATAAGAGGAAATGCTCAATCGAATCTCCCTTTAAGAAGGCGGATTGAATCTCAGTATCTTTAGATTTGTTCTTAGTTTCTAAAACAAGGTTTAAGCCAAATGAGTTCACCATAGATTCTAGTGTAGGTAAGTAAGCTGTTAAGTCAAAATCAGCATTCTCTGTTTGTAATGCAAAATCCAAATCTTCTGAAAACCGATTTAATCCGTAGAAGATTCTAAGTGCACTATCTCCATAAAATGCGGCGTCATTAAAGAATCCTGACTTGCTTAAACCACATAGAACGATTTCTTGAATTATTTCTTTAATGACATGTCTTTTCTCAATGTCATCTTTGGGGTGATAATCTTCGACCATTTGCTCAAGTATTGTTTTCATCAAAATCACCAATCACTTTCTTCAGGATTCTCATATTGGTAGATTCATATAAATCGCACAGAACGGACATATCATTGAAACTCAACTTCTTGAACTCATCTTGATCAATTCTTAAATCTTCGAACAATAACTGATACATCTCTTTTTGCTTCTTACTGGACTTTTGGTATAGAGCTTATCCAAAAGAGCTTTTTCAGCAGTAGCAATTGCATAACTGTATTCAGCATCTCTAATAACTTCGATCCCATATGGATAAACTTGAGACGGAACATCCCTATAAGTAAATATACCCAAAGGATTCGTGTATTCCTTCTTTTTCCCTTTCTTAAAAGTTGCACTCGTATACACATAGACAGCTTCAGGTATTAATCCATAGTAAGCTAGAGCATAATCAAAGGATAAATAAGAAGGACCATAAATTGCGTTTGCAACCAAAAAACCAGATGTTTCCTTATCTGTTTCATATAGATTCTTTCTGAGCTTAATAATCTCGCCGAGATCACTCATTCGCTTAATCTTGATATCAGGGGCTTTATAATTTGCCAATGAGTTCTTTAGGATTTCATACGTCGCTATCATATTCTCACCTCATACTTACATTATATGTTAGTCAGAGGTGAATATGAACAATAAGTCAGTGTTTGTATCAAGAATGGTTCTTGCAAGATAGTTTGTTATCGTTAGAAATGACTTTAATTGGATACTCATCACTATTTAGAGTAAGAGTTAATAGAAATGAAGTTCATTTTTACTTCATAGTATTGTAACTTTTGATCAAAACAATGATTGCATTTTGTATAGTATTGATTGGTAAGAAAAATTACCATAATTGTTGAAAAGATATAGAGATATGGTAAAATATAGATGAAAAGGAGTGGTGGGAATGAACATTTCAATGGTGATTGGTAATAACATAAAATACTTAATGGAAAAGGAAAATTTATCACTTAGGAA
>WPCK01008233.1_pt1 | contig 14230 bp, 15 predicted proteins | sample 5399851 | NCBI WGS metagenome assembly WPCK01 (sample SAMN12869471, study PRJNA574797) | sludge metagenome | isolation source: wastewater treatment of pH11 | place: China:Beijing | collected 2019-05-20
AGACGCCGACGTAGCTCCAACGGCAGAGCAATCCACTCGTAATGGATAGGTTGCAGGTTCGAATCCCGCCGTCGGCACCATTGATAAATTTAAACACCCAGACTCAGGTCCGGGTGTTTTTTTAAAATAATTCTGGGAAATGCGCGTGCAATATAACAGCAATACCATCTTCATCATTAGACAAAGTAATTTCATCAGCAATCGCCAATACTTCTGGTTCTGCATTGCCCATGGCGACACAAACTCCAGCATACATGAGCATGGTTTTGTCATTATGACCATCACCAAATGCCATCATATTTTCTTGGTGGTGTCCTAATGGACCCAAGACGTGTTGTAATGTTGCGGCTTTGTCGATGCCACGATCCGTGAACTCAAAATAAAAGGTGCCATGATGGCTTGGTAATGTTCTTGAAGATAATCTGGATTGGCTGCAATCAGAACTTTATAGAGTGGGAAGTCAACAAATGAGGGTAGATCCTTTACTTCACAGAGTAAATAATTACCACCCCGTGATTCATATTCAATGATATTGGTTTTGTGACCGGTTTCATTGAACATCTGACTGGTATCAATCATCCCACCAAAAACATTATTGACATACATATATTGATCATCTGAGACCATGGGGATGACATCATATTGTTTAAGGTGTTCTAATAATAAGGTGGTCACTTCAGCGTTAATGGGTTGGCCATAAAGTAAGGTTTCACTTTGGCAATCCATTAGGTATGCGCCATTGAAGGATAAAATAAAACCATGGTGGGTATCCATTTTAAGTTCCTTCGCAAATTTTTTCATAGCCGAAGTGGGTCTTCCTGAAGCAAGAATTACCTTAACCCCAAGTTCTTGAACTTTGATTAGAGCATCTTTTGTTTTTTGACTGATTTGTTTTTCTCGATTTAAAAGCGTACCGTCAATATCCAGTACGATGGTATCGATTTTGTGCATGTTTATCACTCCTACTGGATTATTATATCATGTAAAATGAAAGAAAAACCCCGATGCCTTTAGGTTGGTAAGGGGGTTTCAAAATATCTAATTTTAGTTTAAATTGTAACAAAAATGTCACTTTATGTCTTTATTGATTTTAAGATACGTATCTCTTTTCTAAGCAATATTTTTTGCACAATCTCTTGAGAAAACTCCAGAATAAATCATATCTAAGATGTACATGAGTGAAAACCGAGAAGAAATGAAGAAATCTTATTGTAATGATTCTCATTGGATGCAAGATAAAGGCAATACTTTACCTTATTTTTAATTTCATGGTCATGAACAGAAGTGATTAAAATCGTCTTAATATCCTGTGCATGTAAGGTATCCGCAACATGGTGCAAGATTTTACTTCTACCTTGATAGGAGATAATAATCGCAACATCGTTTTGAGTAGCACTGGCCGCATAAAGGCTTTGGTTATATTCATCTTTAGGTACGTTAACAGGATAACCAATCTCTTTCATTTGAAACGCAAAGTTCTCCGCAAAACTCAAGTTAGAAGAGGTTGTAAAAATTGTAATAGATTTTGCGTTTAGCATGATATCAATGATTTCAGTAATCTGACGGTAATCGAAATGTTGCAAGGTTTCATGGATGGTTTCTTGATACAAATCCGATAAGTTCTCTGAAATTTCTCTTAAACTATCACTTTCTTTAATGGGATAGTCGACATCAAGGTTGAGATTCTGATTGTTTTTGGGTTGAATTGCAGCCGCAAAATCAATCTTAAATTCGGTTAGCCCACTGTAACCAAGCTTATCCAATAAGCGATATAGCGTAGACTTTGAGACAAAGGTTGTATCTGCAATTTCTTGAGGTTTCATCAATAAAAATTGAGTGGGCTCATTCAAAATAAATTGAATCAAAGCCCCTTCATTTGGGGTTGTATTTTTTAAATGTTTGAGTTAATCAAGGGTCACCATGGTTAGATTTCCAATTTTTTATTGCGTGGGTAAATCAGTTCTTTGAATTTTATATAAAATAGGAACAGAATAACTGCCATTGAATTCAAGATAAAGTTCTAGCACAAGATATATTTCAGAATCGGTCACAGCGATGGCTGAATCAGGTTTAATTCTGAAGTAAAGTGTGTTGGCAGGGATCTCTGTTCCTTCTTTAATACTGTCATCTAAGTAACGCATTGCTGTTTCACCATAATAATCAATAGGGTTATTGGCAAAATCTTCTTTGATATACGAAATCACTGTTTCAAGGTTGGTATCTAAGGATTCAAGGACAGCATCCATCTCTAAAAGGTCACCCGTTTCTTTTGAGAAAGCATAGCTACTGAGGCTGTAATAAGCATGTCCAGGATACATCAACCAAGAATCATAGACTGTAAATGAAAGTAGGTGATCTGTTTCATATACATCATAGAGATGTTGTGAGGACCATTCCCAAGGTATCTCTTGAGCCAAGATAATATCTTTGGCGTCGCTTCTTATTTCTAGGTATTGGTCATAATTATCAGATAAAGTTTTTTGAAGCTTGGCAGCTTCGGCTGAATCTATTTCAACTTTGATAGACTCATTTAAAAATAGTTGATCCTGTGATATTTGCGGCAATTCAAATCCAGAATCAAAAGTAAAACTGGATTCGTATTGTTCACTCAGTCCACCTTCTTGCATCAATGCGCCCAATTCAAGTCCATCATTACCATCAACGTAGACCCGTGGGGTTGTTGGCTTCTCTGAAGGGGTACTTGAACAACCCACCAGAGCCAAGGTAATCCATAACACCATTATTAGTTTTTTCATAAGATCCTCCCTCAATGAATCTGTTTATAGTTACTTTAATTGTAACGCAAGTATGCATGGGATTCAAACGATTTAAAAAGAAAAGCACTGAATAAACAGTGCTCTATTAGGATTTTGGAGGCATGATGGTGGCGGTTCCTTTCACCACCACATCTCCATGTTGGTTGGTACAGGTTGTTTCCATTATGCAAATATTTTTATCAGGCTTGAGTTCAACCACTTCTACGTTGGCACATACAGTATCACCAAAGTAAACGGGTTTGACAAATTTGATGTCTTGTCCAAGATAAATGGCACCAGGTCCAGGTAGTTGTGTTCCCAATACTGCTGAAATTAAACTGGCACTGAGCATACCGTGAACAACTCGGGTTTTAAAGATGCCTTCAGAAGCAGCCTTTTCATTCACATGGGCTGGGTTCATGTCGCCAGTAATCCCAGCGAATAAATAGACATCACTTTCAGTAATGGTTTTCTCTAGACAAGCATGTTCGCCAATATAGAGTTCTTGAATTGTTTTTCCTTGCATGGGTAGACTCCTTTCTTATAGACTTAAATTATGGATAATATTTTTTGCGTCTTTAACCATGGTTTCAATCACGGTTTTAGATGAACGAATTTCATGGACCAATGCGGCAGATTGACCACACATCATAGACCCATAATCAATATCACCCAACTTGGCTGCTTTATAAAGTGAACCTTCGGTAAGTTTCTCAAGTTCATCTTTACTTGCGCCTTCTTTTTCCATTTGAAGATACGTTTCGGTCAATGTATTTCTAATGGAACGAACAGGGTGGCCTAAGTTTGTGCCTGTAACAACAGTCTCTGTTTCAATGGTTTCAATAACTTTTTGTTTGTAGGCATCGGGAATGGGACATTCTTCTGTGGCTAAGAAGGCAGAACCACATTGAACACCGCTTGCGCCCAGTGCGAATGCAGCCGCCATTGTGTTTCCGTTTGCGATACCACCCGCCGCAATGACGGGTATGTTAACCGTGTTAACCACAGAAGGAATCAGGACCATGGTATTGACTGTTCCAATATGACCGCCTGCTTCTGCGCCTTCAGCAATCACCGCTTCACAACCCAAAGCTTCCATTTTCTGTGCAATCTTAGCGTTGGGTATCACTGGTATTACCTTAATACCCGCTTCTTTTAAATAAGGCATGATGTGTTTGGGTGTGCCTGCTCCTGTGGTAACAACAGGTACGCTCTCTTCAATAATGACTTCAACCAATTCTTTAATATTGGGCATCATCAACATCAGATTAACTCCAAAAGGTTTTTTGGTCATGGCTCTTACTTTATGGATTTCATCTCTTAAGATTTCTTTTGTCATACCGCCTGAAGCAAGGATACCAAGACCTCCCGCTTCTGATACGGCACCCACCAATTCTGATGTGGATATTTGGGCCATGGCCCCTTGGATAATGGGGTACTCAATACCCAAAAGTTCTGTAATTTTCATTTAGAAATACCTCCGTTTACTTCTTGATTATAGTTTAACATGAAAGGTGATTCATGTTTCTACAAATGTGAAACAATTCTCTAATTTTTATATAAAAAGTACCAAACATGAAACGAAACCCCCTATGCATGTGAATTATTTAACTTTTTGTGTAAGTTCTGATAAATCCAATCCTTGGACATTGGTAGAAACTCAAGTATAATAGTCATAGAAATGAGGTATCTATGACAAAGATAAAGGAAATACCAGTAACCATTGAAAATTTAAAAAACGTGATTGATTATGCTTGGGAACGATACCAAGATAAAAATACGAAGTTTTACCCCGTAGTGGATAAAAGGGATGATCTAGAATCGATTTATAAACAGGCTTTTATGTTCAATGATTTGTGGCTATATGAATATGAAGGTATTTGGGGTGTTTTCCCCCTTATTGAAGACCATGAAATGATGTTTGTGCAAGCGAATGGTGGTTTGGCCGCAAAAGCATACTTTGATGTTTTTATGGAAACCATTGAAGAAAGATTGCGTGATTCATATAAAGATTATATTTATGCTGCAGGATATCCAAGTTCTAATGTTTCAGCCATTGATTATCATGAGAAACACCAATATGTTCTGGATGAGGTTGCTTTAAGATATGAGTTGGATTTGAATCATTTCTCAACTGTACAAACCCTTGTGTCTATTGAACATTTGATGCCCTATGATTTTGAAAATTTTAAGTCATTTCACAAATCCTATGTTGGGGATGTCTATTGGACTGCGACACAAATTATTTCTCATTTGGAACGCTGGGTTGTTTTACTTGAAAAAGATGAAAATGATGAATTGGTTTCGATTGCAGGGGCCATTACCTTTGAAAAAGATGGAGAATGGTATGCAGAGATCTATTTTGTGGAAGGTGAGAGTCCATTGAGTTCAATCTTAGTTTCATTGATCAATGCGCTTAAAGACCAAAGCATTCAAAACATATTATATTTAGTAGAAGAAAAAGAGTCAAATATGATTGAAATGCTTGAAGGATTGGGCTTTGAACTTAAAGATGATTACTTAAGTTTTAGAAAGATGATATAAGTTGATTTAAAGCAAGGAGGTCTTGGAAATGAAAGCAATTGTAGCAAAAGAGCCCGGTGTTATTGCTTATGAAACAGTAAGAATGCCCACTCGAAACGCAGGAGATTTAAAGGTGCGAGTGCATGCGGCTGCCCTTAATCGCTTGGATTTATGGATGAAAGAAAACCAAACCAACGATTTTATTTTGGGAATTGAGATTGCAGGTGAAGTGATTGAGGCAGATGATCATTCTCGTTTTAAAGTAGGCGACCGAGTTATGGGTATTATTCAAGGTGGGGGTTATGCAACCCATGCCATTATCCCAGAATCTTCAGCAATGCGCATTTGGGATCATTTAACCTATGTAGAAGGTGCAGCCATTTCAGAAGTATTTTTAACAGCCTACCAAAACCTGTTTTGGTTGGGTGAACTTCAAGACAAAGAGCATGTTTTAATTCATGCAGGAGCCAGTGGGGTGGGTACTGCAGCCATTCAACTCGCAAAGGTTTTAAAAGATGCGCATGTGGTCATCACAACCAGTACACAAGAAAAGATAGATACCTGTCTTGGACTGGGAGCGGACTTAGGGATCAATTATCAAAAAGAAGATTTCAGTGAACTTTTGAAGGAAAGTGTCGATGTGGTGATTGATCCCATCGGTGCGCCCTATTTTAAGAAGCATTTGGAAGTGTTGAAAGTAGATGGACGTTGGATGATGATTGCCGCAATGGGTGGCTATGATGTTGACAGTTTTAATTTATCAAAAATACATCAGAAACGCATTCAAATAAAAGGGACAGCCTTACTTTCTAGAAGTGAATCCTATAAGGAAAGACTTTGCCAAGCTTTTTACCAAGAAACTTCTCCTTACTTTGAAAGGGGTCTTTTGAAACCAGTTGTGGATTCTGTTTACCACATTACAGAAGTTGAAAAAGCCCACCAAAGAATGATGGATAACTTAAATGTTGGAAAAATAATTTTGAAGATTGGAGATTTGGATGATTGAAATTGTAAACTGGACCCGTGCAAAAGATTACCGTGTTAAAATCGTGATGATCTTAAACAAGACCATCACCAATGGGATATATTTATTGTATCCATTATTTATTCTATATTTGATTATCAATAAAAATAAGGATGTATATCCTATTTTACTGGTAACAGCCATATCTTTTGGTTTGGTGAGTATTTTACGCAGCAAATACAATGCCAAGCGCCCTTATGAGATTTATGATTATGAACCTTTAATAAAAAAGAAGAAATTGGGTCAATCATTTCCCTCAAGACATGTATTCTCAATCTTTGCGATTGCGATGAATGTTTTATACTTTAATACTTTGGGAGGGGTTGTCTTACTCTTTTTGGGAATTGTCTTGGCTGTATGTCGCGTACTTGGGGGTGTTCACTTTCCAAAGGATGTGATTGCAGGTGCAATTTTTGGGATAGTACCTTTTATTTATTTTTTTTAAAAAAAGTGTGAGCATATGATTTGTATATGTTTCGAATTCGAAATATAATGGGATACGTAACATATAGGAGGTCATATTTATGATGAAAATTGGAATTGTAGCCGCATTTGTGCGCGAAGGAAGCAACACTGAACAAGTTGCAAATTGGACATTGGATTATGCAAACGGACGTAACGACGAAGGTGTAACATACGAATTGGTATCCTTAAAGGATTTTGATTTACCAATGTTTGGAACCACACCTACAGATGCTCAAGGTGCTGATATCCAAAGATGGAAAGACACCATTGCTGGATTTGATGGTTATGTCTTTGTAACACCTGAATACAACCGTGCTTTACCAGGATTCTTTAAAAATGCTTTAGATTACTTACAACCAGAAGTCCACAACAAACCTGTCGGATATACAGCATTTGGAGGATTGGGTGGTCTTTCATCCATTCAAACACTACGTTTGATCAATGGTGAACAAGAAATGGCAGATGTCAGAACGATGGTGACATTCTCATTGATGGCAGACTTTGAAAACTTCTCAGTATTTAAGCCAAATGCATACCATACAGACAATGCAGATAAAATGTTTGGCCAAGTCTTAAAATGGGCTAAAGCTTTAAAAACAATTAGATACTAAAAATATAATCCCGATTTGCGGGATTTTTTTGTTTTAGAAACAAAGCATTATGAGCTAAGTCTTTATTAATAATCAGAGACTAGAAAAGGCACTATAAGGAAATTGAATTGGAAGGCTAGAATCGAGGTTCTGGTCTTTTTTTGGATATAATCGTTATATTGTGATTTTTTTATAACAATATTAAAGTTAAGCCGATTATTTTTTCTGTAAAAAACATATATACACAAACTAAAAACAGGTGATTAATTCATACACTAAAGGTCATTTTATAAACAATGCTATACAAATAATATGAAAGATATTAATAATTTTATATTTTGTGTATAATTTGTGTATAAATAGAAGTAAGCGATTACATTTTCGTGTTTGACATCAATGTGTAATACGTTTTTAATGGAGGTATGAAGAGCATGATCAAAACAGCAAAAGAGATGGTTTTAGATTTTATTAAACAAGAAACCGCAAAAGGAAACGCCCTGCTTGATACTTTGACCATTTCGAAAGAACTGGATTTACAACGCACCAATACATCAGCAATCTTAAATGAATTGGTTCGGGATAAAAGTATCGTAAAAACAAAGACGAGGCCGGTTTATTTTAGTTTGCCTTTTATTCAAGATGAAGATAGCTTTTCTAAATTAATTGGACATGAGGGTTCTTTAGCGCCCATCATCAAGTTAGCACAAGCTGCCATTCATTATCCCAATCAAAGTTTAAACATTTTAATTGTGGGTGCTTTGGGAACAGGGAAAAGTTATTTAGCCCATTCGATTTATCAACATGCTTTAAGAAGTTTAGTGATTCAACCCAATGCTTCTTTTGTTCAAATAAATTGTCGTCATTTCATTCATAATATGGATGAATTAAAAGTGCATTTATTTTCCAAAACGAATGATCAATTAAACAATTTGATTGAACAAGCTGTAGGTTCATTTCTTTTTATAGATAACATTCAGTATTTGGATGGCTCCAGCCTAAGTAGAATTATTAACTTTGTTGAAACAAACCGCTTAACTTATCTTGATGGCAGTGAGTCAGAACCATTGAATACAACCTTAATTTTATCTTTAAATCCGAATGAAAGCCCCGAGTTATTTGAATCTTTGCGGTCAAAAATACCTGTAGTATTGAAATTGCCCAACTTGAGTGATCGGCCTTGGGAAGAGAAATTTGAGTTGATTAATAGTTTATTTACTGAAGAAGCCATTTCTACCAATTTTAATATAAAAATTGAACCCATTGTTTTATCGGCATTAATGTTTGTGGAGAGTGATTTAAATATTAAATATCTCAAAGGTGTTATAAAGTTGGCGGTCGCAAACGCTTATTTGAGAAGTTATGATCAAAACATCGAGACCATTAACGTTGCCCTGCATGATTTTGAGCAGTCGGTTCAAGATGGATTACTTAAGTATCGCAACCATAAAGTTAACTTAAATGCTATATTACCCGATAATTTTAAGTATTTTTACTCAAAAAAAGGTGAGTCCAATGAAGCTGATTTAGAATATAAAAGTTTTTATGATTATTTGAATCAGGCTGTAGAAGATTTAAAGAATAACCAGGTTAATAAAGAAGATGTTGATCGCTTAATCAATGAAAAAATTAATCTGTTAATTCATGAGTTTAAAAATAAATTACAGGATTCAAAAATTAATGTTGCACAACTTTCTAAAATTGTAGATACCAATATTATCGAAATGGTTAAAAATTTTATTGAAGAAAGTTCACAAGTTCTAAACATTAGTTTTCCAAATTCCGTAGTTTATGGTTTGAGCCTTCATATCAATGCTCTAGTTCATCAAAAACGTACAGAAAAATATTTACAACAAGATAAAATTGATGAAATTAAAGAAAATCATCAAAGTACTTATTTACTCGCTCAAAAATTAGCTGCGGATATTGAAAGTGAGTTTAACTTAATTATATCAGATGATGAAGTTATCTTATTAACCATGTTTTTAATCATTGAAGATAAAAAACAAGATGAAGCGTATCCTCAAATTTTAATTACGATGCATGGTTCTTCATCTGCTTCCTCAATTGCGCAAGTGATTAATGATTTGGTAAATTTGGACAATACCTATGCCTATGATATGTCGCTTCAAAGCACAACTGAAGAAGCTTATGAAGCTTTAAAAGAAACTATTTTAGATATTGATCAAGGTAAAGGTGTCATTGTGATTTATGATATGGGATCCATTAAAACTTTACTCGATAAAATAAGCGAAGAGATTGATACGAAAATTAGGACTTTATATTTACCTTTAACTTTAATTGGAATTGAAGCCAGTCGTAAAGCAGCGATGGAACCAGATATTGACACAGTGTATCATGATCTTCGATTTGGTTTAAAACGAGAATTGAGTGATGTTCAAACCAATCAAATGGCTATTATTGCACTTTGTCATACAGGGGAAGGGGGCGCGAAAGAGATTAAAGAATACTTAAATAAAAATTATAGAAGTGATATTAAAATCTATGCTTATGCGATCAGTGATCGCCAAAAATTAATAAAAGAAATTCAGAAAATCAGACAGTTTTATGAAATTAAAGCTTTCATTGGGACCTATGATCCCAAATTGTTTGGGATTCCATTTATTCCTGTTTCAAAAATATTTGAGTTAGGGAAAGATGCACTGGATGCTTTATTGATTTCAAACATGGAATCCAAAGCATTAGATTATGAAGCGATGCTTGACTATTTGAGTGAAGAAAGTGATTTAGATATCTTAGATCTAAAAGATACACTGCCCAAAACAATTGAAAATTTTGATATTTTATATGGTTTAAACATTGACCAAAAAGTTGGACTATTTCTGCATATTGGCGCATTAATTACCCGTTTAACCCATCATAAATCAATACCTGGAAATAAAAATACTGAATTGTATTTTCAAATAAAAAAGGAAGAAATGCACCAAATTAAAAAGGTCTTTAAAAATATAGAAAATAGATTCAACATTATTATTCCAGATTCTGAAATTGCGAATATTTATGAAATAGTTAGAAAGGAGAATTAAGATGAATGAAAACCTAAATACCCAAACGCAAGAACTTGCGATGAATATCATTGCCAATTCAGGAGAGGCAAAAGGACTGGCTTTCAGTGCACTGGGCATTATGAGAAAAGAAAAGAATGTAAAAAAAGCTTTGGATAAACTCAAGGAAGCCAATCAATATATTCATAAGGCGCACTTATCACAAACAGAGTTGTTGACGATGAATGCCAATGGCCAGAATATTGATTTAGATGTTCTTTTGATTCACTCACAAGATCATCTAATGACAACCATGATGGCTGCAGAATTGATTGAAGAATTAATCTTATTGCTCAGTGAAAAATAGAATCAAAAAGGAGGATTGAAATGAGACTATTACTGATTTGTGCTGGAGGTATGAGTACCAGTATGTTGATTCGAAAATTAGAAAAACATGCTGAAGAAATTGGAATTGAGAACTTTGTTTGTGAAGCCCATGGGGTTACTTCCTTTGAAGAAATGTACAAGGACTGGGATGTAACACTCTATGCACCTCAAATCGCAAATAAGGCTGATTATCTAAAGAGTATTGCCCCTGTAGGTTATCCCATTGGAAAAATTGAACCTGCTGATTATGCGATTGGCAATGCTCCAAAGATATTTAAACAGATTGATACATTATTAAATAAGGAGAAAGAAAATGAGTAATATTTTTGAATCGAAGTTTTTTAAAAAGTTAGAAAAAGCTGGAGAAAAAATTGGATCTAACTTAGCAGTAAACGCAATCCAGGGAGCTTTAATGGGTTCAATGGGTATCATTATGGTTGGCGCATTCTTCCAATTGTTGGTCGTTATACCTTCCAACTTTGGATGGTTATCACAAGAAAGTATTATCTATGTTTCATTATATGGTGTCTATAATTTAACCATGAATCTACTATCCGTTTGGTTTGTGTTTCAATTGGGATATAATTATGCACGATCATTAAAATTAAAACCCATGACGGGTGCATTGATTTCTACTTTAAACTTCTTGATTGTGACTACAACGGGTTATAGAACCCTTGCAATGGAATCATTAACCACTGGTTTTCTTGGTGGAGCTGGACTCTTTATCGCAATTTTAGTGGGTCTTTCTACCGTGGGTATTTATAACTTTACAGTAAAGAAAAATGTCATTATTAAGATGCCAGACGTAGTACCACCCTTTTTATCAGAGAGTTTTTCATCCATTATTCCCTTAGTGCTTTCTGTATCTCTTTGGTTGGGAATTAGTGTGGGAGTCCAAAGCATGACAAATGTTACCTTCCCTGAATTGTTTATTGGCTTAATCTCCATGCCTCTATCATATTTAACAGGTTTTGGCGGTATGTTAGTATTGGGTATTTTAGGTGGATTATTGTGGGGTTTTGGCATTCATGGAACCATGATGATTTATGTTGCGATTATGCCAGTTATGTTAGAAGCTGTTACTAACAATGCAGCTGCATATCAAGCTGGTGGTGTTGATGCTTTGGTTTATTACCCAGTGCTCTTGTTTACATACGTACAGGCTGCAGGGGGAACCGGAAACACCATTGGTGCTGCAATTTGGGGTTTGAAAGCAAAATCTGAACAAATAAATGCTGTTGCTAAAGCAGGAATTATTCCAGGTGTTTTTAACATCAATGAACCCATCACATTTGGTTATCCAGTAATGTATAATCCCATTATGATTATTCCTTATATTTTAAATATTGTGGTTGCGATGGTGATTGGTCATTTTGCCTATATCAGTGGTTGGAATATTCCAGGATATATTAATGTGGGTTCTGTAATGCCGATTGGAGTGGGTGAATTCCTGGGTACTTTAAGCTATAGAAATACAATAACGACCTTGGTGATTGTTGTTGTTACAACGTTGATTTGGTATCCATTTATGAAAGTTTATGATAAACAATTGTATGAAAAAGAACAAAAAGAAAAATTAGAAAATAACTAGGAGGAGCTATAGATGTCTAAATTTCCAAAAGATTTTTTATGGGGTGGTGCTACAGCTGCCAATCAATATGAAGGCGCCTATCGTGAAGATGGAAGGGGACCTGCTACCACAGATATCGCCCAACGTTTACCCAGTCGTGATCTAGAATCGATGTTATCGTTTTTCAAACCTACGACGAAGGAAGATGTTGAATTTGCATTGAACGATACAGAAGGTGATTATCCAAAAAGACGGGGTGTTGATTTTTATCACCGCTATAAAGAAGATATTGCCTTGATGGCAGAAATGGGATTCAAAACGTTTAGAATGTCTATTTCCTGGCCAAGAATCTTTCCCAATGGTGATGAATTGGTACCAAACGAAGCAGGTTTAGCTTTTTATGATAAAGTGTTTGATGAACTCAAGAAATATAATATTGAACCATTGGTAAGTCTACAACATTTTGAAGTGCCATTGGGTTTGGCTTATAAACAAAATGGTTGGCTCAGTCGCGAGACAATTAAGGACTTTGATTTCTATGTTAAAACAGTAGTAGATCGCTATAAAGACCGTGTCAAATACTGGTTAACTTTCAATGAAATTAATGTAATCACGATGACTGGTTTTATGAGTGGTGGTATCTTTGCCGATGGCATTGAAGATTTGAAATCTGCCAATTACCAAGCTTTACACCATCAATTTTTAGCCAGTGCTCAGGCTGTGAAGTATATTCATAAGGTTAGCCCTGATGCACAGGTTGGCTGTATGATAGCCATGTCGCAAACGTATCCTGAAACATGTAATCCACTGGATGCACAAGAAGCCATGCTAAACGAACAAAAAACAAATTACTTTGCGGATGTTCAAGTGCGCGGAGCCTATCCTGCTTACACCAAACGATTGTTTAAAGATGAAAACATCAAGGTAATCTTTGAGCCAGGGGATGAAAAACTATTAAAAGAAGGTAAAGTAGATTTCCTTTCCTTTAGTTACTATATGTCATCTGTATCAGCGCACTCCAAAGATAAGGATAATGCCGTAGGAAATATGATGTTTGGTAAGAAAAACCCTTATTTGGAAAGTTCTGATTGGGGATGGCAAATTGATTCCATTGGCTTACGTATATTATTAAATCGACTCTATGATCGTTATCAAGTGCCACTATTTATCGTTGAAAATGGTTTGGGGGCCCATGATGAATTGATAGACGGTCAGGTTCATGATGATTATCGCATTGAATACTTAAGACAACATATTAAAGAAATGGAAAAAGCCATTGAAGATGGTGTTGAATTAATGGGTTACACAACCTGGGGTTGCATTGATTTAATTTCAGCCTCAACATCTGAAATGAGTAAACGCTATGGTTTTGTTTATGTTGATCAAGATGATCAAGGTAATGGAACCTTGGATCGATATCGTAAAGATTCTTTCTATTGGTATAAAAAAGTGATTGAAACCAATGGTGAAGATTTAGATTCTTGATTAGGCTCAATGTAGATTATTGACTCACAAAAATAAAATCCCGATTTTCGGGATTTTTTTTGTTTAGAAGAAGGCATTCAATAAATCTTGATTGAGACATCTCAAAACCACATAGTGATCATTGATTGTTTTTTCATCATGGGTCGTTTTAAAAGTTGAATGAATGACGGGTACGACTTCAATTACTTTACCATTATTGGAAAGCACTTCATAAACCGAACCCAGTAGAAAGTCATTGATATCTTCGTGAATCTTGTATTTTTGGTGCTGGGTTAGGGATGTTAAACCCAAAAGGCCCTTTAACATTTTTCTGTAATCACGATAGTTTTCCTTGGAAATAATGTAGTCATGCAAAGTAGCATGCTTAAAGGTGCTTTCATACCAATAAGTATCCAGTAGATAGAAATTATTGTAATAAAGGCGGT
>WPCK01401204.1_pt1 | contig 14225 bp, 10 predicted proteins | sample 5399851 | NCBI WGS metagenome assembly WPCK01 (sample SAMN12869471, study PRJNA574797) | sludge metagenome | isolation source: wastewater treatment of pH11 | place: China:Beijing | collected 2019-05-20
CGGACTGGGACGGGGGAGAGGGGGCAGGATTTGGGGATCGGCTGCAAAGAATTGGTCTCGGCGTTGCTCCCCAAACGACCTCCTTCCCCGAGCCTGGGCGACGACTCCCTTTTGGAGTGGATTGGGATTGGCGCGCATCGCGGGACATCATGCGCTGCAGGCCGTCATCGCAATCGTCCTTCAGCTCACGTTGATGTGGGGGGGTGGCCCGTGTGTCGCGGCGGGCGATCCGCCGAGCGATCGGGATCGCGTGTTGCCACCGGGCACCCTGCCGGACGATCGCCGCCTGGGTCCGCTGCGCGATCTCGACGGATATTTTTCTTTTGAACCGCCCGAGTCGCTGCCCGCCTGGTCCCAACGTGCGGACCGAGTGCGGCGTGACATTCGGGTGGCGACCGGCCTGTGGCCGGACCTGCCCCGCTCGGCTCCGCGAGCCGTTGTGCATGGCATCGTGGACCGCGATACCTACACGGTGGCCAAGGTCTACCTGGAGAGCATCCCGGGTCATTTCGTCACGGGCAATCTGTATCGGCCTCGAGGAGCAGGCGGCCGCCGACCCGCCGTGCTCTGCCCGCACGGCCATTGGGCAAGTGGACGGTTTTATGACCACGGCCAGGAAGGAGTTCGCGCGGAAATTTCCAAGGTGGCCGAACAGTTCGAGGTCGGAGGCCGCTATCCGCTGCAGGCCCGCTGCGTACAGCTGGCCCGCATGGGCTGTGTCGTCTTCATCTATGACATGGTCGGCTACGGTGATAGCCAGCAAATCCCCGCGAACGTGATCCACGGTCTGGAACAGCCCCGACCCGAGTTTGAGGGCAAGGACCAATGGGGATTCTTCAGCGCGCAGGCGGAACTGCGGATGCTCAGTCCGCTGGCGCTGCAGACGCAGAACTCGTTGGCGGCGCTCGATTGGCTGGCGAGCCTGCCCGATGTCGACCCGGAGCGGATCGGGGTAACCGGCGCCAGTGGCGGGGGTACGCAGACGATGTTGCTCTGTGCCCTGGATCCGCGGCCAGCCGTCTCATTTCCCGCCGTGATGGTGTCGACCGCCATGCAGGGCGGCTGTCCCTGCGAGAATGGATCGTGCCTGAGATTGTCCGCCGGAAACGTCGAGTTCGCCGCGCTCTTCGCCCCCAAGCCCTTGGGCCTGACGGCCGCGGACGACTGGACCAAGGAAATGGATACCAAAGGGCTTCCGCCATTGCGGCGGCTCTATTCCATGCTCGGTGAGCCCGACCACGTGATGCTCGCTTCCTATACCCAGTTCCCGCACAACTACAACCTGGCCAGTCGGCTGGCCATGTACGAATGGTTCAATCGACATCTGCGCCTCGGCGCCAGCCAACCGATCACCGAGTCGGATTACGTGCCTCTCACCGAGGCGGAAATGCACGTCTGGGATGAGCAGCACCCCCCGCCGGCCAGCGGACCCGACTACGAACGAAGCTTGCTGCAGCAGATGGCCCGGACGGCCGAAACGAGGATGTCCGAGCTTTGGCCTAAGGATGCGAAGTCGCTGGCCGAGTTCCGGAAGGTCGTGGCGGGATGGCTCGAGTCGGTGACTCAGCGGCACCGCAAGGAGGCGCAGAGCGCGCAGCTCGTACATCGAGACGAAGCGCCGCGGGGCCCCTATCGGCTGCGCCGTTCGCTGTGTCACCTGGCAAAGTATGGTGAGGAATTGCCCATCGTCACCTGGTTGCCCGCGAGCTGGGATGGAACCGCAGGCGTTGTGTGGCTGCACGGTCAGGGAAAGCAGGCCCTCTTCGCGGCCGATGGAACACCGCGGCCAGAGATTTGCCGATTACTGGACGCGGGAGTCGCAGTCATCGGCGCGGACGTAATCTTTCAAGGCGAGTTCCAAGCCGAGGGTTCAATGGTGGAACAGAACCGGACGGTGGCAAACCCCAGGGCCGTGGCTGCCTACACTTACGGATACAATCGCGCGGTGGTCGCCGAGCGGATCGGCGATGTGCTCAGCCTGGTCTCGGCGTGGCGCAATGATGAACCACGGCTGCAACAGGTTCACCTCGTGGGCTTGGGGGGCGCGGGACCCTGGGTCGCGGGAGGTCGGGCCCTGCTGGGCGATGCCGTCCAGCGGACAGCCATCGACACCCAGGGGGTTCGGTTCAAGTTCCTCACCAGTTGGAAGGATGTCGGATTCCTGCCCGGTGCCGTGAAGTACGGCGATGTACCGGCCTTGCTGGCACTGGCCGCGCCGCATGACCTGTGGCTTGGCGGCGAGCAGGGCCAGGTCCCGGACCTTGTGGCTGCGGCCTATGACGCGGCCGATGCCCAGGGCCACGTACAGTCCGATCCCGCCGCATCCGACGATTGCCCGAGGGGGATCGCCGAGTGGCTGATCGCCTTGAAAGGCAAACGGTAGCGGCGCCCGCGAGCGGCCTGGGGACCCGGACCGGTTTGCCGTAACCCATCCGGTACCAGCCCAGCGCGACCGCTCGTCACGCCGTCATGTGGCGTACGTGCCGAGTCTACTCCGACTCGCGTGTGGTGTCGTCGTCGGCCGCGGTCAAAGCAAAGATATGTTGCTGGCCGCGGATGTACAGCTTGCCACGACAGATCGCCGGCGTGGCCAGCACGTTTTCGCCGACCGTGTTGTCCGCGACTTGCTGGAATTTTTCTCCATCCCGAAGCACCAGGACGTGTCCATCTTCGGCGGGGAAGTAAATGTGGCCGTCGGCGGCAACGGGAGAGGCCACAAAGCTGAGAGTGCCTTCCGACTTCAGCCGTTTGGTGTAGTACCGCTTGCCGCTGGCCAGGTCGAAACAGCTGACGGCCCCGTTGTTCTTGCAGACATACAATCGCCCGCGATAGGCAAGCGGCGATGGCATGTAAGGACCCGCCTTGGCATCGCTCCAACGAATGAACTGGTTCTGCTGTTCCCCCACGGCCAGCGACACGTTCCCGTGGGCATTCAGGGTAACGGCATAGATCGGTTGGATGGGACTGTATCCGGAGGATATCACCATGGTGTCGTAGGCAACAATGGGAGTCGGGACCACGATTTCGGAACTACCGACCAGAGACCACAGTTCGACGCCGGTGCTGGCATCGTAGCCTCGAATGGCACGCGTGGCATTGGTGATCAACAGGGGGCCCGCGGGCGTCGTGTGAACGCAGGGTGTCGACCAGGACGGAATCTCGTCTCGCGACGTCCGCCACACCGTCTCGCCGTCCGAAAGGCGCAGGGCTGTCACAAAGGAGTCTTTCTGAACGTCGCATTGCACAATGACGTTTCCGTCATGCAGGATCGGAGAACTGCCGAATCCCCATTGATACTCGGAATCGTAGAACCAGCCGCTATCCAGGTCTCCCAGGTTCTTGCTCCAGATCCGCTTGCCATCGCGATCATAACAATAGAGCCCCTCGGAACCGAAGAACGCCAGCACGAACGTACCATCCGTGGCGATGGTCGGATTGGCATGCGTCGATTTCAAGTGTCGTTTGACATGGGGCACCGTTTCGATCGCAGTCCGACTCCAGAGTATCGCGCCCGTGTCGGCATTCAGGCAGTGAACCTCATAGCGATGTTTGGAGAGGTCTTCGACGGAATCGACGTTGCCGTAGTATCCGATGGTGAGCGAGTGGTTGTCGGCCGAACTGACCGCGGAGGTTACATACATTCGATCGTCCCAGATGACGGGACAGGAATGTCCGAGCCCGGCGATCGCCGTTTTCCACACCAGATTGGCAGGCTGTGCCATATCCCAGGCGATGGGTGGGTGCTGGCCATCCGCGATCCCGCGACCCGAGAAACCTCGAAACTGGGGCCATTGCGTCGCGCTGGCCGCCCGATCGTCCGACGCAATTTTCTCTGGGGAGATGGCAGGATAGTCCCAAGGGGTATCTGTTGTCGCGACGGTCGTGTCCTGGGACGGCGACTCGGCTTGTACCGCGTCGGTCTTCGCACCTCTTTCTTGGAGCAGTGTGACAACCTCGCTGTGATCGCTCGAGGTCGCCCAGCCCAAGGGGGTCACATGATAAAAGTCGTCGGCATGATTGACGTCGGCGCCGGCGTCGACGAGGGCCTTCACCACTTGGAGATGCCCGCGTTCCGCGGCAAAGGCCAGTGCCGTGGCACCGTAGGGGGTGGGATCGTCCACGTTGACGCCCGCTGCCAGAATCGCGCGTACTTGCTCGACTTCGCCCTGCTTGGCCGCCGCCCAGAGGTCCTCCGGTGTGTAATTCGCCGGTTCTGCCGCACGGCGGCAGGAGAGTCCCGAACTCAGCACCAGGCACAGGGCCAGCGCCGTCCGCCAGTCGCCCAACCATGGAACAGGGGCCGTCCTTGGTTGCATCGCCGTCCGCCCTCCACGTCGTGATTCGGTCAAGCCGAGGAACCGCCGATCCGAGAACCAGTAGATTCCGTCATCGAGCGCCACGACCGATGTTCTACCGCAAACTCCGAAGTTCTGCTCCGTCGCTCCCACGTAGCAGACGCAAGTGTACTTGGATCAATGCAAGATGAGCCATTCGTCAAGTCAACTCTTACGTGGGTAGGCGACCTTGCGGTCCGTGCAGCCTGCTTGGATACTTTCCCAGACGCGCATCCGGGCCGCAAGTGCGTGGAAGTGGGAACGTGGGATGGTGACGAGACAAGGAGTTGAGATGTTGGGCAGGCGTGGAGGTGGGAAAGTGTGAAAGTCAGAATGTATGAGGATAAGGGCGGGTGGCGGACGCTGCGGTGGTCGTGGCCCCGATGGATCTTTCGACACGTCCTCCTATCGGTCGTCCGTTCCTTTTACCGCATTCGCGTCCACGGCTACGACAATGTACCCGCGAGCGGGGGGGCTCTTCTCGTCAGCAATCACGTCTCGTACTTGGACGGTCCGCTCCTGATGTTGATGACGCCTCGCCCGACGCGGCCGATCGTCCATCTGGCCAATTTTCGGGGCCGCTTCAATCGCTGGTGGGCAGAACTCTGGGGGGCCATCTTCATTGACGACGGTCCCAAGGCCATGGTCCGCGCCTTACGGACCGCTCGACAGGCCCTGCAAGATGGATATCTCGTCTGCATTTTTCCCGAGGGAGGCATTTCTCGCACGGGCCAGCTGCAAACCTTCCGGCCAGGCTTGCTGAAAATCTTGGAGGGTACCGATTGCCCCGCCATACCCGTGTGCCTGGATGAACTGTGGGGAAGTGTCTACAGTTACGATCGAGGGAAGTTCTTCTGGAAATGGCCTCGCCGATGGCGCTATCCGATCGGTATCCACTACGGGAAGCCCATCCGTTCGCCGCAGAACGTGTTTCAGCTTCATCAGGAGGTAGCCGTCATGGGAGCGACTGCGGTTTCTCAGCGTCGACGTCCGTTCCCGTCGCTACCGGGTTCTTTTGTCCGCATGTGCAGGAAGCGGCTATTCCAGTCCAAGGTCGCCGATTCCAATGATCAGGATTGTACCGGTGGTCAGCTCCTGCTGAGAACCTTGATCCTTCGTCGCTTGCTGCTTCGGCATGTCCTGGCCTCTGGCGAATCGTATGTGGGTGTTCTGCTGCCCCCTTCGGTCGGCGGCGTGCTGGCCAATATGGCGCTAACGCTCGCCGGAAGGATCCCCGTCAACTTGAACTATACGGCATCGTCCACGGTGGTGAACGAGTGCCTGGCCGCGGCCACGATTCGGCATGTTCTGACCAGTCGCCGGGTACTGAGCAAGCTGGACCTGAAACTGGACGCCGAAATCGTCTATTTGGAGGATTTCAAGGACAAGGTCACGACGCTTGACAAACTGGAAGGCGCCGTCGCGGCCTATGCCCTGCCCTGTTGGCTCCTGGATCAACTCCTGGGGATCGGCAAGATCCACGGTTCGGACACCGCTACGGTGATCTTCACCTCGGGATCAACCGGTACCCCCAAGGGAGTCGTGCTGACGTTCGACAACATCGCCTCCAATGTCTACGGCATCGACGCCACGGTGCGGCTCACCTCTCGGGACGTGGTCGTGGGGATCTTGCCGTTTTTCCACTCGTTCGGTTACACGGTCACGATGTGGACACCGTTGGCGCTGGACATGAAGGCCATTTATCACTTCAGCCCACTCGACTCACGCCGCATTGGCAACCTGATCCAGCAGCATGGAGGCACCCTTCTCTTGAGCACTCCCACGTTCCTGCGAGGGTTTCTGAAGCGCTGCACGCCAGAGCAACTGAAGTCCCTGGACGTTGTCGTCGCGGGGGCCGAGAAGCTGCCCGTTTCCCTATGTGATTCGTTTGAAGCGACCTTCGGAGTTCGGCCGATGGAAGGCTACGGCTGCACGGAACTGTCGCCGCTCGTGTCGCTGAATATCCCCCCCAGTCGTTCTTCGAGCACCTGGCAGGTGGAACGCAAAGAGGGCTCCGTCGGGCGACCGATTCCCGGTGTGGCCACCAAGGTCGTTCAGGTCGAGACGGGCGTCGAGCTGCCGCCGGGTGAAGATGGAATGCTCTTGATCCGAGGCCCGAACGTGATGAAGGGGTATCTCGATCAGCCCGAACTTACGGCCAAGGTCCTTCGCGATGGGTGGTACACCACCGGCGATCTGGCGAGACTCGATGAGGACGGATTCATCTTCATTACCGGCAGAGAAAGTCGCTTTTCCAAGATCGGCGGGGAAATGATCCCGCACGGTCGGATCGAGGAGGCCTTGGCGGGTATCCTCGGAGCCAGCGAGGACGAGGGCCCCCTGGCGGTCGTCACCGCCATTGTCGACGAGAAGAAGGGAGAACGCCTCGTGGTGTTGCACACCAAAATCGACAAGACCGCGAGCGAGCTGAATCAGGCCCTGGCCGCCATGGACTTGCCGCAGCTGTTTATCCCGGCTGAGGACAGCTACTTTCAAGTCGCAGCCATCCCGGCCCTGGGGTCGGGAAAGCTCGACTTGAAGGGGCTCAAATCCCTGGCAGAACGACTTTGCCAGGAACAACGGGACGGCCGGAAGGCCGTGTCGCACTAAGTGGCCGTGCGCGATTAGTGCACAAAACCAGCCGCAGGGCGCGAGCCCGCGGTTGGGCGACTGGCCCCGCAAATAAACCGTGGGCTCGCGCCCAACGGTTGAACGGTCTTCAAACCACGCCGGTGCCCGAAACTACGGGCGTCGGTGTGATGACCTTTCGCTACCAGCTCGTTTTCCGAAGCGGCTGATCGTCGCGCAGGATATCCATGCGGCGGTCGGGAGGCTCCTGGCGCACGGGGACTGAATCGCCCCCTCGCGAAAGGCCAGCCCGCTCCAGCAGCGATTTCTTCAACATGTCCGCCGGAACATTATCGGCCGGTGGCGGCCCCACCGCACCCAGGTCCATCGGGGAATACTCCACCCGATACTGGTGCTTGGCGACCCGCAGCACGTCACCTGGCTGGATCAGCTTTTCCGAAATGCGAACACCGTTGACCCGCGTACCATTCTTACTGTTCAGGTCACGGACGTACCAATAGCCACCATGGCATTCCAGTTTGCAATGTTGCGATGAGACATTGGCAAATCGCAACACGACGTCGCAGCTTTCACGACGACCCAATAACAGGTCCTTCTTGAGCAGCGGGATCGGATCTCCGCCCCCCACGGGAATGAGTTCTCCTAGCATGATCAAGTGATAACTCCGTATAACGATACATAAAACGCCCCTCGATGGGTGGCCGTCGTCCCATGTTGCCCAATAAATGGCCCGGCGCTACATTGGGACGCGGCTCGGTAAAATGGATAAATCCTGATCCGCTTTAGTGTATTCGTTCGGCTGAAGATGGTCAATGAACCCGCCAGAAGTCCCAACTTGTCGCGACGGGATTCCGGTTTGGCGCACCGCCGGGCACCGCTATTACGGCTACAACTACTACCTTCGGGCGCGGTTCGGCGAGCGGGTCCAGCGAGTCAGCGTCGATGCCGGTTTCAGTTGTCCCAATGTGGACGGAACGGTCGCCGTGGGGGGGTGCACGTTCTGCGACAATCGGAGTTTCAGTCCGAGTCGGCGTGCACCTCGCATGTCGATCACCGATCAGATTGACGACGGAATTCGTCGGCTGAAGCGTCGCTACCGCTGCCGCAAGTTTCTGGCTTACTTTCAGCCGGCGACGAATACGTATGCCCCGGCGGCGCGTTTAGCCGCCGTCTACGGCGAGGCGCTCCGGCATCCAGACATCGTTGGCCTGGCGATCGGGACACGCCCCGATTGCGTGGATCCGCCGATACTCGAACTCCTGGCGGGCCTTGCAGGCACCACGTACGTCTCGTTGGAGTATGGCATCCAGACCATCCACAACCGTTCGCTCGATTGGATGAATCGCGGGCACCCTTATGAGGTCGTGCCCGGAGCCATCGCGGCGACTCGAGGCCGCGGCATCGAGATTGGCGGGCACGTCATCCTGGGGTTACCGGGCGAATCGCACGCCGACATGATGGCGACGGCACAGGAAATGGCCCGGTTGGATCTCGACTCGATCAAGATCCACAATCTCTATGCGGTGAAGGACACGCCGCTGGCGGAACAGGTGGCCCGCGGGGAGGTGCAGCTATTTCGCCGCGCCGACTATATCCGGACGCTGGTCGACTTCCTGGAGTGGTTGCCTCCCGGCATGGTTGTGGAGCGGGTAAGCGGCGAATCGCCGGACCGCTATTTCATCGGCCCCAGTTGGTGCCTGGACAAGCCGGGTATCTTGACGGCCCTGCGCGAAGAGTTGGAACGGCGGGACACCTGGCAAGGCAGGAAGTACCAGCGGCCGTCCTGAGTCACCCATCGGCATGCCGTCAGGCCGCGAGTCGTCGCTTCGGCTTGCGGCAATAGATGGTAAACGACTTGCTGAATCCAGTGATCCGCGTGGAACCCTGGTACATCCGCCGAAGAATGGAGTAGATCATCAGGGCTGGGTGGTGTCGATCTCCAAAGCCCAGGACGGGCGTGGCGGCGAGATCGAATCCGGCATCAAAGAGGAACGGCTCCAAAGTCCTGCGCGTGAACGTATAGGTGTGCTCGGCTGGCCAGAACTTTCGGTATCGGGGGCCCAGCAGTCGGGCCTTCCAGCAATCGGCCGCGGGTGTCTCGACGGCCAGGACGCCGCCGGGCCGAAGCACGCGATACCATTCCGTCAGTGCGGTCCGCACCGAAGGAACATGTTCGATGACGTGCCAGGCGGTGATCACGTCAAAGAACCCGCTGGGAAACGGCAGTTCAAAACCATCGTATCGATCACAGGAGAGTCCTCGGTCGCGGCAGTACGTGATCGCCTCGCGGCTGACATCGACGCCAAAGGCCTTCCAGCCCATGCTTTGGGCCGCTTCCACCACGGCTCCCACGGAACATCCGATATCGAGAAATCGAGGAGAAGCTTGGGCAACGAGTGTGGCTATCTGGTTTAATCGAACGGCCGCCGTCCGGGATTTGCGACTCCGAGCGACTCGGTAGCCCTCATGGTAGGACGTGTCGTAGCGGGTCGATTCAACGGGAGTCCCCTTTTGGAAGAGACCACACTGTCCGCAAACCCACAATACCGTCTGGCCCGGTACGACGAACCGTGTCAGAGACGACTTCGGCGCGCGACAGTTCTCGCAGTCGGCGACGGCCGTGTCGGACGATTCCTCGGCGCGGGGCATTTCCATCAAGGGGTCTGGAGGCTCCGCCGCAGAGGGGAGTCCACGGGAAGCTGCGTCGAGTTGCGAATCGCCAAATGGGAACGACATGGGGCAATGAGGGGTTACACGCGAGTGACTGCCTGGTTTGTGCGACCGGTGTCCAGCGCGGGCTCGCTGCTGCAGATCAAGTCTTCGCATGCCCGGACGACCGAATCGACTTCGATCGCTCGCATGGCCGCGTCGCTTCCTTTCCGTCGTGCGCGGCGGGACCCGGCCTGGTAGTAAGCCTGCAGGCAGATGTGCCCTTCCCCGTAGGGACCGCTGGCTTCGGGTCGCGTCGGCCCGAAGAGTGCCACGCAGGGCGTCTGCACCGCCGCGGCCATATGCATGGGCCCGGTATCCGAACCGAGGTAGTACCTGGCTTGCCGGAGGACGGCCAATAGCTCTCGCAAGTTGGTGGGAGGTGCCAGGATCGCATGGCCACCCGATCGTTCCACGATCTCCACCGCGAGTTCCTGTTCCTGGCGACCTGCCCACGTGACGAGGGCCGGAAGCTGGTAGCGCTGACCCAGTTCCTTGGCCACCACGGCGAAGGAAGATGGCGGCCAGCGCTTGGAAGGCCAGCTAGCCCCTGGATTGATGACATAGTAGCCGTCCAGCAGGTGGCGTTCCCGCAATATGGCATGCATCGCCCCTTCGGACTCGGCATGTCGAGGTAATTCAAAACGCACCAGTCCGCGGCGCAATTGGAGTGGTTCGAGCAGTGCCAGGGTGCGATCCACGAGATGGACCTGGCGGATGGCTACGTGTTCCCGGTTCAACCAGGGGGCCAGTTCACCGGCATGTGGCCGCGCGGGACCAATGCGGCGCGGCGCTCCGGACGCCCACGCCAGGATCGCACTCTTCGTCAGCCCCTGCGGATCAAGACTCACGCTCGGTCGCAGTTCCCTCAGGCGGCCGCGTAGCCGCCGGTACTTGGACCACGATTTTCGCCAACCGCGTTCGGCGATCACCAGGTGATCGATCGCAGCGTGGCCGCCGAGCAGTTCGTCGGCAGGCGGTTCGACCACCCAGGCAATCCGCGCGGCAGGCATCTGCTCTCGGATGGCAATGGCCAAAGGCAAGGTCAAGATGCAGTCGCCAATGTGGCTGAGGCGAGTGATCAGGATCGTAGCGGGTGACTCGTGCGGCATGACGTCCTTGTCGTGGCGCTCGGGGGCGGGTTTGCGACCGGGTGTCCGATGAATCCGCGGTCGAGGCTGGGATGATAGTGGTTCGGCCACCGCGGTCCAAGAGAAGTTCCGCCGGTTGGCGGGCAGGGCCTCGGCCGAACCGAACGCCCGCTAGCATCCGATCCGCGGGACCGACGAAGCAACGTTATGCTTCAGGTTACCTTTTCGCCCCGGTTCTTCCGCGGACCCGCTTAGGCATCGGTGACCGGCCGCAGCGGGCTGGCCGACAGCCGAAAGCTTTTTTCCAGTGGCGGATGGAAGAATTGGATGCGGCCGGTCTGGGTCTTGCCACTGCCGCTCAGTTTCAGGATCTTCCCCACGCCATACTTCGGATGGCTGACCAGCATGCCCGGATGAAAGGCAAAGTCGTTCGATTCCCGCTTCGGTGACGCCTCGTGGGGCGCGGATTCGCGCATCATCTCGGCAGCCGTGGTGAGTTGGACGCTGCGCTGGCCGAGGGAGAGCGGGCGTCGCAAGGTGGCAGGCGCTGAAGGTTGCGAATCGACAGGCCTCGATGCGTACGGCGCGACTCCTGGCCGGCCGGAGGGCGAGAACTTGGCGTCTCCTTCCAGGATTTCGCCGATGAAACGGCTCGGAATCGCCGTGCGGCCCCCGCCTCGGTATTCACGGTGCTGCACGAAGCTGACCTGCAGCTGCTCTTTGGCCCGGGTCAATCCCACAAACATCAATCGGCGCTCTTCTTCCAAGGCGGCCTCTTCTTGAAGTGATCGTTCGTGCGGCAGGATATTCTGCTCGACCGCCACCACAAAGACATGCCGGAATTCCAGCCCTTTGGCGGCGTGCAAGGTCATCAGCGTCACTCGCTGGCTGGTGCCGTCCCAGCCATCCGTATCGCCTGCCAGGGAGGCCTGTTCCAGGAACTCGCTGAGAACCGCTTCGGGAAATCGTGATTCGAATTGCCGGGCGGCGGAAATGAGTTCCTCGATGTTCGCCAGTCGCTGTTGATCTTCGTCGAATTCCGACTCGCGCAGTGGTTCGGCGTAACCCGATTGTTCGAGGACCGTTTGAACCAGGGTGCTGATCGGTGGTCCTTCGGCATGGCTCAACTCAGCCACGAGTGCCGCGAACTTTCTCAGCGAACTTGCCGCCTTCGCGGTCAATTGGGACAGGACCGAGGGATCGGCCGCAGCCTGTAGCAGACACAGACCGCGTTCCGCGGCCAGATCGCGCAGTCGATTGAGCGTGACACGCCCAACCCCACGCGGCGGCGCGTTGATGGCTCTCAGGAACGCCACGTCGTTACGTGGATTGTAGACGAGGTGCAAATAGGCCAACAGGTCCTTGATCTCGCGTCGACGATAGAACTCGACACCATGAACGACCTGATACGGCACATGCTCGGCCCGCAGAGCATGTTCCAAACCACGCGAGAGGGCGTTCGTCCGGTAGAAAATGGCGAAGTCCGATCCCGAGGCCTTTTCGCGATGGAGCCGCTGGGCGATCTGCTGAGCGATATCGCTGGCCTCAGCCAATTCGGTGGGATACTCCACCACCGCCACCGGGTGACCTTCGGGATTGTCGGTATACAGGCCCTTGGCCTTCCGCTGCCGGTTGTGGGCGATTAGTGCGTCGGCCACGCGGAGTATCGCCTTGGTGCTGCGATAGTTCTGCTCCAGCCGGACGACGTAGCATTCGGGATAATCCTTCTCGAACGACAAGATGTTGCCAATGTTGGCGCCCCGCCAGCTGTAGATCGATTGATCGGGGTCTCCCGTCACGGCGAGGTTCGGGTGATCCAAGGACAGGCCGCGCACGATGTCGTATTGCGCACGATTGGTGTCCTGATACTCATCCACCAGGAGATAGCGGAAATGATTGTCCAGAAGAGCCCGCAGTTCAGGATTCTCCCGCAGGAGAACCGCCACGTGCATCAATAGGTCATCAAAATCCACGGCGTTGGAGTCGAGCAGCCGCCGCGCATAGAGGGGATAGATTTGCGCCGCCACCTGCCGGGCCAGCTGCCGGGAATCTCGGGCAAGCTGTTCGGGGGAAATCAGATCGTTCTTGGCACGACTGATGATCCTGGCGATTTGCGGCGGCGTACATTTTCCTACGACGTTTGGCGCCCCTTCCATCACCGACTTCAGAACCCCCAAACTGTCGTCGGCATCCAGGATCGTGAAGTTCTCGTTCAGACCGACCAGTGGGGCATAGCGCCGCAGGAGCATGCTGCAGAACCGGTGAAAAGTGCTGATCCAGACCTGAGCGGCCTCGGGCAGTCTGCGGAGCCGATACCGCATTTCGTCGGCAGCCTTGTTCGTGAAGGTCAGGGCCGCAATGCTCCCAGGTGGGACAGCCTGCGCCAGGAGATACTCAACGCGGGCCGTTACCACGCGGGTCTTGCCGCTACCCGGTCCGGCCAATATCAAGAGCGGACCCGACGTGTGCAGGACAGCCTCCCGTTGTCGGGGATTCAATGTCTCCAGGCTTTCGCCGAGTTTCATCCGGGCCTCCCTGGGCGTGCTAGCATCGACTTGGCGTTGGCGAACGTTTCGGCTATGAATGTCACGGCATGAATCCAGGCGCGTTTCGGACGATCCGAAACCAATTTTCGCGAATCGAAGCAAGGAGCGAAACCCCATGGCAACCCGGATCCCACTGCGAGGCAACAAGCGATTCCTGCAGACGGAAGAGGAGCGTCTTCGGCTGAGCACGGCGGAGATTGGACTCTCCGTCCGAACGACCAACTGCCTGGAAGAGAAAGGCATTTTCACCGTCGAAGATTTGCTGAAGTCGACGACCGCGGAACTGTTGAGTATCCAGAATTTTGGAGAGAAGACCTTAGAGGAGGTCTTCAAGGCCCTGGAGTCCGTGGGCTTCTATCGGCGAGGTCGCGAACCGCAGGCCGAGGAGGAGATCACGGTGTCCGCAGGCGCCGATGGGCGCTGACCAGCTGCCGGTTCAGGTCCGCCAGCAACTGGGCATGAATTGGTTCGCACCATAGTCCGCTGACCGTCACATAACCTTCGCACCAGCGACCGAACCAGGGGTGGACTGGACGCCGCTGCCAGTCCTTCGCGCGCTCCGCGATTCGGATGATGATATTGCGGACGCTTACCTGGTCCGGGTCGGTTCCGACCACGGCCGTGGATTCCTTGGCGTGCAGGAAGCACTCGACGAATTCCAGTGGGACCGCGAATCGCCGAGGGCCGCCCATCCTCAACCGCAGCACTTTGCCGTCGCATGTGATGCGAGGTCCGAGCGCGAAGAACAGCGTCGCGGCGGAGATGGAAAGTGCGGGTAGGGCCAGGCCCAGCCCCAGCCAGCGCGACCAGGTGGGCAGGTCGTTCAGCAGGCCACAGAACAGAACGACCCCCGCCGCCACCACCGTCCCGATCGCGGCCAATTGTACCAGCCGATGGTTGCCTCGCAGCCAGACGGATGGATCATCCATGCCTTCGCCCCCTTGTCGCCTTGGTCC
>WPCK01145881.1_pt1 | contig 14214 bp, 14 predicted proteins | sample 5399851 | NCBI WGS metagenome assembly WPCK01 (sample SAMN12869471, study PRJNA574797) | sludge metagenome | isolation source: wastewater treatment of pH11 | place: China:Beijing | collected 2019-05-20
CGCGCGACGGCGGCGTCTGCGTGTTGGCGGCGCGGCGCGGCTGGACCGGAGCCTCGACAGCCGGGCGCGCCGGGCGCGCGCTCGACCGCACGATGATCTCCACCCGCAGCACGGAAGGCTGCTCCTCGCGCCACAGCTCGGTGATGAGGTCGGCATAGTGGCCGTTGATCCAGGCACGCAAGAACGCCGTCGGCACCGAAACGCGGATCAGCGTGCGCGAGACCTCGGCCAGCAGCATGCGGCCGAACCAGCTCGAATAGACCTCGGGCCCGAGCCGGGCCTTCAGCTTCGCCTTCACCCGCTCGAACACCTTCTCCGCCGCCTGCCACTCGTCGTCCTTGCGTGTCATCGTCGCGCCCTTGTCCAGACCGTCGCCCGGAACGCCTGCGGGTTCGAGCAGCGGCAATCGCTTCGCGACGGCATTCATGACCCAACCCCTCATCTGGCGTGCACGAGCGCACAAACACATCCTGGCCGCGCAGCTTGCACCGCACGCGTCCGGCTCAAATCCATCCTGTGCCGCCCCCGGCACCCCCTATTCGCCCGCGCCCGCACCGGTTGCCAGGCTGTCGCCCGGTCCGGCCGCGTGGCGGGACGATCGAGACAAGCGACCCCGCGCGGGCCTTGCGGCCCCCGTGAACAATCTGCATCTGTTCGGGTCATGCGGCGGGGAAAGCCGCCGCTCTCGATGGGTGGACACTACTCATCGGACGCCGGGCCAAGCAAGGCCGCCGGTAACGGAAAATTAACTTCCGACGGCCGCCCGGGACGCCAGGGCCTGACCGGCGCGGAAGAATCCCTTGTGAATCAATCTTCTTTCCCGATTGCTCATTTTCGCCGCGCGGGATCAAAAAAAATTTCAGAAAACGCTTGACTCGCCGAACCCGGGAACGGCTCCGCAGGGTCGCCCGCGAGCTTGAACAAGCCTTTGAAATTCAAGGATATTTTCTGCGAAAATGCGACCTGGAGCCGGTTTCGGGCGCTTTCCCCTTGGAATCCAACGCATTATGCCGGCAAAGGTCATGCACGGGGTGCACAAGGCCCGGCCGGGCTGGCCGGGACACCAAAAAACCCGGCCTTTTCGGACCGGGTTCGGCAGGACTTCGCCTGGAAAGGAGTGTCAGGCGCCGAGCGCCCTGACCCGCTTGGCGAGGCGCGAAACCTTGCGCGACGCGGTGTTCTTGTGCACCACGCCGCGATTGGCGGCGCGCATCAGTTCCGGCTGCGCGGCGGCGAACGCGGCCTCGGCGGCCGTCCGGTCGCCAGAGGCCAGCGCCTCCTCGACCTTGCGCACGAAGGTGCGCATCCGCGAGCGGCGGTTCCGGTTGACGTCGGTACGGCGGGCAATCTTGCGCGCCGCCTTCTTGGCCGAAGAGGTGTTGGCCATGGGTCCTCACTTGGGTCGCAGCGCCGGTGCGGCGCAAAAGGAAGGGCGGCCTTTGGGGCCGCCGGTTGCGCGGGCTTATAGGCGAGACCGCAAGTCTCGTCAACACGCGCCGACCGGCCTTTTTGCCGTCGCGCGCGGATATGCCCTAGCGGTGGCGGAACGCCGGCGGGCGCTTCTCGATGAACGCGGCCATGCCTTCCTTCTGGTCCTCCAGCGCGAACATCGAATGGAACTGGCGGCGCTCGAAGCGCAGCGCCTCGGCCAGCGTCATCTCGAACGAGCGGTTGACCGCCTCCTTCACCATCATCGTTGCCGGCAGCGAGAAGGCGGCGATGCGCGCCGCCGCCGCCATCGCCTCGCCCATGAGATCGGCCAGCGGCACGACACGGGCAACGAGCCCGGCGCGCTCGGCTTCCGTCGCATCCATCATGCGGCCGGTCAGGCAGAGATCCATGGCCTTGGCCTTGCCGACGGCGCGCGTCAGGCGCTGCGAGCCGCCCATGCCTGGCATGACGCCGAGCGTGATCTCGGGTTGCCCGAACTTCGCATTGTCGGCCGCGATGATGAAATCGCACATCATGGCCAGCTCGCAGCCGCCGCCCAGCGCATAGCCGGCGACGGCGGCGATGATCGGCTTGCGCACCCGCGTCGCCGCCTCCCATTGGCCGAACAGGTCGGCGCCATAGGCAGAGGCGAAATCGTAGGGCTGCATTTCCTTGATGTCGGCGCCGGCGGCGAACGCCTTCTCCGAGCCGGTGACGACGATGGCGCCGATGTCGGCATCGCCATCAAGCGCTTCGAGCGCTCCGGTCAGTTCGCGCATCACCGTTGTGTTGAGCGCATTGAGTGCCTTCGGCCGGTTCAGCGTGATGACGCCGACGCGTCCCTCGCGGCTGACGATGATGGTCTCGTAGGTCATGGTCTTGCCTTTCGTGTCGCGGGTTTTGGCGCCGGCTGGCAGGCCGGGCAGAAGAAGGTGGAGCGGCCCGATTGCACCATGCGCGCGATCGTGCCGTGGCAGCGGGGGCTCGGGCAGGCTTCGCCCTCCCGGTCGTAGACGGCAAAGCGGTGCTGGAAATAGCCGAGCGAGCCATCCGCCTGACGATGGTCGCGCAGGCTCGAGCCACCGGCCGCGATCGCCTCGGCGATCACCGAGCGCACCGCGCCGGCCAGATCGTCCGCCTCGGATGCCGACAGGTGTCCGGCCGGCCGCACCGGCGAGAGCCGGGCGCGGTGCAGCGCCTCGCAGGCATAGATGTTGCCGATGCCGGCGATCAGGTGCTGGTCGAGCAGCGCGGCCTTGAGCGGGGCGGCCTTGCCGGAAAACAGGGCGCCAAGCGTCGCGCCCGACAGCGCGTTTCCGGTCGGCTCGACGCCGAGGCCGCCAAGGAACCGGTCGTCCTCCAGGCGGCCTTCGGCGACAATCCGCATGAAACCGAAGCGGCGCGGATCATTGTAGACGACCGTCCGCGTGCCGCCCCCGGCCGTCGAGAGCGACAGCACCACATGATCGTGCCGGGCATCCTTGCCGCGCGCATGGTGGAACCGCCCTAAAGCGTCATCCTCGATGCGGAAGGAGCCGCTCATGCCGAGATGGCAGACCAGCGTCTCGCCGCCGTCAAGATGCACGAGCAGGAACTTCGCCCGCCGCCCCAGCGCCTCGATCCGCCGGCCGGACAGCCGTTCGCCGAACCGCTCCGGCAGCGGGAAGCGCAGGTCCGGCCGGTTGGCGTGCGCCGCGATGATGGTGGCGCCGGTCATGACGGGCTCGAGCCCGCGCCGCACGGTCTCGACCTCGGGAAGCTCAGGCACGGGGGCGGATCAGGTGCAGGAAGGAGGTGCCGGCCGAAAGCGGCGCGATGCCGAGATGGTCGGCCACCGTCTGGCCGATGTCGGCGAACGTCGGCAGCACGCCGAGATCGGTGGCGGCAAACCCCGGTCCGGTGCCGCAGACCGGCACGCGCTCGCGCGTATGGTCGGTGCCGCGCCAGGTCGGGTCGTTGCCATGGTCGCCGGTCAGGATGAGCATGTCGCCCGGCCGCAGCAGCGCCAGCGCCTCCGGCATGCGCCGGTCGAACGCCTCGATGGCGGCAGCATAGCCCGCCACGTCGCGCCGATGGCCGTACTCGGTGTCGAAATCGACGAAGTTGGCAAACACGAGATCGCCGTCGCCGGCATCGGCGAGCCCGGTCAGGGCCGCGTCGAACATGGCCATGTTGCCGGCACCCTTGCGCACCTCGGAGATGCCGCGATGGGCGAAGATGTCGCCGATCTTGCCGATGGCGATCACCCGGCGGCCTTCCGCCACCAGCCGGTCGAGAAGCGTCGGCCGCGGCGGCGGCGTCGCCAGATCCTTGCGGTTTGCGGTGCGCGCGAAACTGTCCGGCGTCTCGCCGACGAACGGGCGCGCGATGACCCGGCCGATGCGGTAGGGATCGACCAGCCGCCGGGCGATGCGGCAGGTCTCGTAGAGGCGCTCGAGGCCGAAATGCGTCTCGTGCGCGGCGATCTGCAGCACCGAATCGACCGAGGTGTAGCAGATCGGTTTTCCGCTGCGGATGTGCTCGGCGCCATAGTCGGCGATCACCTGCGTGCCCGAGGCGTGGCAATCGGCCAGGATGCCGGGCAGGCCGGCCTCGCGGATCAGCGCCGCCGTCAGTTCGGCGGGGAAGGCCGGGCGCGTGTCGGGAAAGTAGCCCCAGTCGAAATCGACCGGCATCCCGGCCATCTCCCAATGTCCCGACGGGGTATCCTTGCCGCGCGAGGTTTCGGTCGCCGCGCCGTGAAAGCCGGTCGGCCGGGCGCCGGTGGCGCCAAGTCCGTTGGCCAAGGCATGCGCGGCGCGGTAGCCGAGCGCGTCGAGGTGGGGGATGGACAGCGGCCCGGCGCGCAGGCCCGCCCGGTCGGCCGCGCCGTTGGCGCAGGCCGCGTCGATGTGCCCGAACGTGTCCGAACCTGCATCGCCATAGTCGGCGGCATCCGGTGCCCCGCCGATACCGAGCGAATCGAGCACGAAGACAAAGGCTCTCGCCATGGCAGAAAATCGTCCCGCGTAGCGTGGGGCAGCCGCGGCCGCCGCGTTTGTGTCGTGTTGGAGCATTATGCGCGTTGACCGGGCTTTGCAAACGCCTTGCGCGCGGCTAGCCAAGATGAAACGGGAACGGTTCGCCATGGCGCGCCTTTGTGGATTGCTGCTTCTCCTTGTCCTGTCGCTTGCCGGCGGCACGGCGTTTGCCGGCTGGCGCGAGGATCTCGGCGTGCTGCGCATCGGCATGGTCGCGACCGGTGCCGAACCGGGCGCCGGGCCGCGATACGCCGACGCCCTCGGCAACGCGCTGGGCCTGCGCGTGGAATATCTCGGCGCACCGGATTTCCCCGCCCTCATCGAGGCACAGGCGGCCGGCCGCGTCGACTATGCCGTCTATACTGCCACGGCCTATGCGGCGGCCTATGCGCTGTGCGCCTGCATCGAGCCCGTCGCCGCGCCAACCGATCTCGACGGCGCGCGTGGCCTCAACGCGGTGCTGATCGGCCGAAGGGGACGGTTGGACGGCCTCGACGTCCTGGGCGGGCGCAAGGTCGCCGCCGGCCCGGCGGCAAGCCTGCCGCTGGCGCTGTTCGCCGCGTCCGGCACAGTGGTCGGCGGCAAGCCGGTCGGGCGCGATTCCGCCTTCCTGGCGCTGAAGGGTTCGGCGGAGGAGGCGCTGGCGATGTTCGTGCGCGGCGATGCCGACGGCCTCATCGGCTGGGTGGCCTCGGACGGCAGGGCCGATCTTGGTCGCGGCACGCGCGCGCTGGCCATCCAGGCCGGTGCGCCGGGCGACGGGCTGAGCGAAATCTGGCGTTCGGGTTTTCTGCGCTTCGGCCCGCATGCGGTCCGCCGCACCCTGCCGGCGGAGGCCAAGGCGGCCATCCTTGCCTTCCTCGCGGCGCTGAAGGACGGCGATGCCGAACTCTACGAACTGGTGGAGCCGCGCCACGGTGGTGGCTTCCAGCCGGCAGCCCACAAGGACTACGCGGCGGCAGCGGGGATCGCCGACGCCGCGCTGTCGCCGTGACGGCGCAAGGCCCTCAGCAGTCCGTGCAGGTGATCGTCGCGGCGCGGCGCGGCCGCAGGTAATATTCCTCGCCCATCGCCAGCGCCACCTGGCTGGAGGTCCACGCCTCGGTCTTGGAATAGGTGACCCAGGCGATGACCGGCGCGTAGGACAGGCTGGTCTTGACGTTGACGATGAAGGTGTCGGCGATCTTGAGCTTCTCCGGCACCGTGACCACGGTTCCCGCCGCACGTCCGGCCGACGTCGCGCCGGCCAGGAGCTTGCGCGACCAGACGATCTTCGGGGTCTTGGAGCCATCGATCTGGATCGCCTCGATCTCGATCGTCGGCTGGGTGCGGTTGTAGGGCCTCAGCATCGAATCACCGATCGTCATGATGGCGTTGAGATCGGCCTTGGTGGTGTCGAGCTGCTGGGTGACGAGGTCGGCCACCATCGAGGCGACGCGGCTGACCTTCTTGTTGGTGTCGATCGCCTGGGCGATTTCCATCGTCATCATGTAGAGGACGAGCAGCACCGGGGCGATGAAGGCGAATTCGATCGCCGCCACGCCGCGCCGGTCGGAGAGGAACCGGCGCAGGCCGGAGGGGCGGGCGGCATTCGCCGCGCGGGTCGTGTCGCTGGGACCGGTCATCGCATCAATCCTCGAACGGCTCGTTCTGCCAGGTGACGGTGGAGAACAGCAGGGTCTTGTCATCCTTCAGGTTCGACATCGTCTTGCGCATCAGATCGAGCATGACGGGCCACTTGTAGAAGACACGCAGCATGTTCTTGGATTCCGACGGGCCCGGCGCCACGGCGAACCCGGTCGTGTCGAGGTCGCGGTCGGCCGTCAGCTTGATCTTGACAGCGGCGGCGGCGGAGAATGTCGCGTAGCTCTTCAGGTCGATGTAGAGGCCGGGGCAATCGTTCGGCACGATGATGGAGAGCTTGTCGCAGATGCGATCGTAGACTTCCGTCTGCGTGGCGGCGGCCGCCTTGAGCTGGCCGGTACGCAGCTGCCGGGCAAGATCGTCGGTGGCGTTGGCCATGATCTGCTGCGCGGCGAACGAGATGCAGCTCTCCAGGATCGCCATCACCAGCATGGTGAAGGGAATGGCCAGCATCGCGAATTCGATCGAGACCGCGCCCTTGCGATCCCCGAGGAAGCGGGTGCGGAACCGGGAAGGCCCGGGCGCTGCCGCCGTCGCTTTGTCGTCCACTGTGTCGTTCATCGAAAGCCACCCGTCACAACGTGATGGCCGAACCTAACAGCGAGTGTTTGAAGACGGGTTTTACCGGTGGATCGAATTTGCGCGATTGGCTTAACCGGCGGTTAAGCGGCTTACTGCTGGGCGCCGGAATCCGAAACCACTTCGGCTTCGTTCTTGTAGGCCGCCTCGCAGCTCGGCGTGCACGACAGCGTCTGCAGCTCCGAACGGCGATAGACGCGCACCGTGTTGGTGTCGCCGCGGCTGACCTGCACGATCTCGTCGACGATCGGCAGGCCTTCCTGGTCGAGCACGACCAGGTTGGTGACGCCGAAGCCCTTGCCGGTGAGCACGATGGTGGTGGAATCCTGCACCGCCGCGTCGGCGATCAGCGGATTGCCGACGACGATCGTGTCGGCCGGCCGGGCGAGCTTCACGATCCGGGCCTGGTTCATGACCACGTCGATGTTGCCGGCCTGCGCGGCGACGCCGGCCGAGGCCAGCGCGAGCGCGGCAATGACGACAGTGCGGCAGACGGAAACTCGGGCCATGGCGGCGCTCCAGGTGAACAGCTTTCCGAAACATGAAGCAAGGAGGTGAACAAGCCGTTAAGCCGGCCCGGCCGCGCCGCCCGCCGGACCCTGGCGCCCTGTGCACTAAAGGGAATCGCGCGCGCGTGGGCTCTTCATAACCGGATAACCACAACCGGCGGTCCCGGCCGGAAATCATTTGGTAAGCCTGTCTCTTAAAGGGTTGGCAATGCCTGCGGGCTATTGTCCACCCATCCGATCGACGCAGAAGACAAGACGCCGACGGACTGTGCTGTGAACCACGTGGAGTAAGGAGCATTACCATGGCTAAGCTTGTGGCCCGCTTTGTGAAGGACGAATCCGGCGCGACCGCCATCGAATACGGTCTGATCGCCGCCCTGATCGCGCTCGCGATCGTTGTCGGCGCCGGTGCGCTCGGCAACTCGATTTCGGACCTCTTCAACCGCATCGCCGACGAACTGGACTCGCAGGTCTGACGTCGCGCGCCGGCTCACGCCGGACGGACAAGGGGCCGCTTCCGCAAGGAGGCGGCCCTTTTCCTTTTGGCGGGCCGCCGGCTTTCACCGTCGGTTAAATGCCTGCTGCTATGGCTCGGGCGCGTGCAGGGAGTATTGTCATGTTGCAGGCCGTCATCTTCGTCGTCTTCCCGTTCTGCATGGTCTATGCGGCCGTGTCGGATCTCATGTCGATGCAGATCGCCAACCGCGTGTCGCTGCTCCTGATCGTCACCTTCGCCATTGTCGCGCCGCTGGCCGGAATGGACTGGGCCACCTACGGGACCCATTTCGCCGCCGCCGCGCTGGTGCTTGCCGTTACCTTCGGCCTGTTCTCGATCGGCGCCATGGGCGGCGGCGACGCCAAGCTGATGACCGGGGTGGCGATCTGGGCCGGCCTGTCGCTGCCGCTCCTGCAGTTCCTCGTGATCTCCGCGGTGTTCGGCGGGCTCCTGACCGTGTTCGTGCTGGCCTATCGCCGCTCGCCGCTGTCGGTCTATCTCGGCAACATCGATTTCCTGTTCCGCATCGGCGACAAGGATCGCGGTGTTCCCTACGCCATCGCGCTTGGCGCCGCCGGCCTCATGACCTTCCCGGCGATGCCGCTTGCCGTGTGGGCGCTCACCGGTTCGTTCTGACCGGTCGGGCGGCCGCGAACAAAAACGCAGTGTAAGCATTCCATTAACCATAATTTGACGATTGCCGCGTCATTGTCCGCCCAACGGCCCGAGAGGCTGCGTGGAGTTTGGACACATGAAGGCTTCGAAGCTGATGATCCTGGGTGTCGCGTTCGTGGCGGCGCTTGGTGCCGGCTACATCGCGAAAAAGCTGGCGACGCCGCCCCCGGCGCCGAAATCCGCCGATGTCGGGCCGAAGCAGCCCGCGATCGCGCTCAAGGACGTGCTCGTCGTCAGTGCCGACGTGCCGGTCGGCGGCGTGCTCGGTGACCAGATCCGCTGGCAATCCTGGCCGGCGGACGCGGTCAACGAAGGGTTCATCACCAAGGACGGTGACCCGGAGGCGATGGAAAAGTTCCGCAACTCCGTGGCCCGCTACGTGCTGTACTCCGGCGAGCCGGTGCGGCCGGCCAAGCTGATCGACGGCGACAAGAGCTTCATGTCGTCGGTGCTGCCGGCGGGGCGGCGCGCCGTCGCCACCCAGATCGCCGCCGATACCTCGGCCGGCGGCTTCATCCTGCCAAACGACTATGTCGACGTCATCATGACCCGGCGCCAGCAGGCGACCGCCGGCACCTCGGAAGGCTTTGTCACCGAAACGATCCTGACCAATGTGCGCGTGCTCGCCATCGACCAGACCATCCAGGAGGATGAGGAGGGTCGCAAGGTCAAGGTCGGCGATACCGCCACCCTGGAACTGTCGCCGCAGCAGGCCGAGATCATCACCGTCGCCCAGCAGATGGCCGACCGGCTGACCCTGGCGCTGCGCCCGATCGCCGACGCCCAGGAGCCGGTGACCTCGGCCGGCGAATATCTCGTCAGCGGCAATGGCAACCGGGGAACGGTCCGCCTGATCAAGTCCGGTGAAGTGTCCGAAGTGGGAGCCCGCAAATGAACGCGATCATGATGAAACGGCCAGCCCGCGGCCAGGACGGCGCCCTTCGCGCCCGGCTCGCGCTCGCCATCGCCGCTGCCGCGCTCGTGGCCGTCCCGGCGCCACTTGCCATGGCCGAATCGGCGGGCGTGAAAAAGGTCGCGTCCGGGCAGTCCAACCAGCGCATTAAGCTCGGCCTCAACAAGGCCATCGTCATCGACCTGCCGCGCGATGCCTACGACATCCTCGTGGCCAACCCGGAAGTCGCCGACGCCGTGACGCGCACCTCGCGCCGCATCTACCTGTTCGGCAAGCAGGTCGGCGAGACCAACATCTTCGTGTTCGGACCGAACGGCGAACAGTTCGCCAGCCTCGACCTCCAGGTCGAGCGTGACGTCGCCGGGCTCGAGGACAACATCAAGCGCTTCATCCCGGGCTCGGACATCAAGGTCGAGCTGGTCAACGACAACGTCGTTTTGACCGGCACCGCCGAGACCCCGCAGGATGCCCAGCGCGCCGCGCGGCTTGCCGAAATCTTCGTCACCGGCGGCGAGGCGACCACCGGCCAGTATTCGCAGAGCGCCTCGGCCGGTTCAGATGGCGGTGGCGTCGCCATCAACAATCCGGACTCCGAACGCCGCACCTCAAAGATCGTCAACCTGATCCAGATCATCGGCGAAGACCAGGTGACGCTGAAGGTGACCGTGGCGGAAGTGTCGCGCTCGGTGATGAAGCAGCTCGGCATGAACATGCTGGCCTCCGGCACCGGCGCCGACGGCATCTCGTTTTCCTCCTTTGGCGGCAGTTTCCCGGGCCTCGGCAAGGGTCTGGCCGACGGGTCGAGCACGCTGACCAAGGCGCTGTCGGGCGGCGGCACGCTGCGCGCCTATCTTGACGCCATGGAACAGTCCGGCGTCATGAAGACGCTGGCCGAGCCGATGCTGACAGCGGTCTCCGGCCAGAAGGCCGAATTCCGGGTCGGCGGCGAGTTCAACCTCCTGACCAGTGCGGAACGGTCCTACAACACCGACACCGGCCAGAACGAATACAGCTACGACGTCTCCAAGATCGAGTACGGCATCGGCCTGGAATTCCAGCCGGTCGTGCTGTCGCCGGGCCGCATCAGCCTCAAGGTGCGCACCGCCGTCTCCGAACCGACGTCGGAGGCATCGGTGCAGGTGGCCGGCGCCAACCTCATCTCGATCCGCCGGCGCCTGGCCGACACCACGGTGGAACTGCCCTCGGGCGGCTCGATCATGATCGCGGGCCTGGTGCGCGACGATGTGCGCCAGGTCGTCACCGGCCTGCCGGGCGTCTCCAAGCTTCCCGTGCTCGGCACGCTGTTCCGCAGCCGCGACTTCGTGCGCAACGAGACCGAACTCGTCATCCTGGTCACGCCCTACCTGTCGCGCCCTGTCGCGCGCAACGAACTGGCCAAGCCGGACGACAATTTCAATCCGGCTTCCGATGGGGCGGGCTACGTGCTCGGCCGCGTCAACCGGGTCTACGGCACCATGCAGACCGACAAGCCCAAGGGCCGTTATCACGGCGTCGTCGGCTTCATCTACAAGTGAGTGGAGCACTGAACATGTCGAGCGTCGAACAGGGGCTGAAGAGCCCGGCCAATCAGGACCGCAAGCGCCTTCCGGCGCTGGCCGCCGCCCTCGTCGTGGCGGTGTCGCTGGGCGGCTGCGCGCAGATGAAGCGCGATCACATCGTGGTCGGATCGGTGCCGCAGGACTATCGCACCACCCATCCCATCACCATCGACGAGCGCGAGATCACGCTGGACCTTCCGGCGGCCGTCGATGGCGGCTTGCTGACGGCAGGCGAGAAGGCGACCATCGCCGGCTACATCGATGGCTATGACGGATCGACCGGCAGCATCGTGCGCGTCATGGTGCCGTCAGGCTCGGCCAACGAGGCCGCGGCGATGCGCAAGTCCAACGCCATCATCGCCGCGCTCCAGGCTGCCGGGGTCGGCGCCAGCGCCATCACCCTCGACCGCTACGGCGTCGCCTCGGCCGAGGCCGTGGCGCCGATCCGCCTGTCGTACACGGCGCTCAGGGCCGGCACGGATGCCTGCGGCCGCTGGCCCGACGATTTGAGCCAGAACACCGAAAACAAGAACTACGAGAATTTCGGCTGCTCCTACCAGAAGAACCTTGCCGCGCAGATCGCCAATCCGACCGACCTCCTGCGGCCGCGCAAGCGCGCGCCGATCGATGCGGAGAAGCGCGGCACGGCAATCGACGACTGGCAGGCCGAGACGACGCTTTGGGAAAACACGATCTTCTATTGATCGAAACGCAGGACCGGACAGAAGCATCATGAGCAACCTTGCTTTCGACCAGCGCGGCGACATCGCATCGGACGATTCGGCCGACGAGATCCGGGCGATCCAGGCCATGCGGCCGGTTCCGCGCATCTCCATCCAGGCCTTCTGCGAGACCGAGGCCGTGGCCAAGCCCATCGAGCGCGCCGCGGAAGACCGGCGCATGGCCAAGGCGCACGTCAAGGTGCATCGCGGCGGCATCGACACCGCCGTCGAGTTCTACCAGTCGGCGCCGACGCCGAACCTGATCATCCTGGAATCGCGCCTGGAGCCGAAGGAATTGCTGCTTGCGCTCGAGCCGCTGGCGGAAGTCTGCGATCCGTCGACGCGCGTCGTGATCATCGGCCACTACAACGACGTGCCGCTGTACCGCGAACTGGTGCGCAACGGCATTTCCGAATATGTCGTGGCGCCCGTGTCGCTGGCCGACATCGTCGGCATCGTCTCGGCGATCTTCGTCAACCCCGATTCCGAACCGCTCGGCAAGACGATGGCCTTCATCGGCGCCAAGGGCGGCGCGGGATCCTCCACGATCGCCCACAATGCCGCCTGGGCCGTGACCAACCTGTTCGAGACCGACGTCGTCGTCGCCGATCTCGACCTCGCCTTCGGCACCGCCAACATCGACTTCGACCAGGACCCTGCCCAGGGCGTGGCCGAGGCCGTGCTGTCGCCCGAGCGCATCGACGAGGTCTATCTCGACCGGCTGCTCGCCCAGTGCTCGGAACGCCTGTCGCTGCTGGCCGCGCCCTCGGCGCTCGACCGGACCTGGGATTTCGACGCCGACGCCTTCTCCCCCGTCATCGAGGTGGCCCAGCGCTCGGCGCCCTTGGTCGTCCTCGACCTGCCGCACGCATGGAACGGCTGGGTGAAGACGACGCTGAGCCGCGCCGACGAGGTGGTGATCACCGCGACTCCGGACCTGGCCAGCCTGCGCAACACCAAGAACCTGGTCGATACGCTGCGCAAGCTCCGGCCGAATGATTTCGCGCCGAAGCTGATCATCAACCAGACCGGCGTGCCGAAGCGCCCGGAGATCACGGCCGCCGACTTCGCCGATCCGCTTGGCCTGACCCCGCTCGCCGTCATTCCCTACGACGTGCAGCTGTTCGGCAATGCCGCCAACAATGGCCGGATGCTGGGCGAGATCGACCCCAAGCATGCAATCTCCGCGCAGATCAACGAAATCGCGCACGTTCTGACCGGGCGCTCCGAGGTCAAGGCCAAGAAGAAACCCGGCCTCGATTCCATCCTCGCCCGCTTCAAGCGCAAGAAGTAAGCCAGAAAGGTCCGGGTCCCCCGATGTTCGGCAAGAGAGGCAGCGACAACGGCAGCAGGTTCACGCCGGAATCCATTCCGGCGGCCGAACCGAGGCCTGCCCCCGCAGCAGCAGCGCCGCAGCAGGCCGCATCGCCCGCGCCTGCGGCAAGCCCGGCGCCACGCATGGCGACCGAAGCGCCCGCACCGCGTGCGCGCGAACGGTCCGAAACCTACTACGACACCAAGAGCCAGGTGTTCTCCGCGCTCATCGACACGATCGACCTGTCGCAGCTGGCCAAGCTCGACCAGGAAAGCGCGCGCGAGGAAATCCGCGACATCGTCAATGACATCATCGCCATCAAGAATTTCGCGATGTCGATCTCGGAGCAGGAGGAACTGCTCGACGACATCTGCAACGATGTGCTCGGCTACGGGCCGCTGGAACCGCTGCTGGCGCGCGACGACATCGCCGACATCATGGTGAACGGCGCCAAGAAGGTCTACATCGAAGTCAGCGGCAAGGTCGAGGAAACCCAGATCCGGTTCCGCGACAACCAGCAGCTTCTCAATGTCTGCCAGCGCATCGTCTCCCAGGTCGGCCGCCGCGTCGACGAATCCAGCCCGATCTGCGACGCCCGCCTGCCCGACGGCTCGCGCGTCAACGTCATCGCCCCGCCGCTGGCCATCGACGGCACCGCGCTCACCATCCGCAAGTTCAAGAAGGACAAGCTGACGCTCGAGCAGCTGGTCAAGTTCGGCGCGATCTCGCCCGACGGCGCCGAGATCCTCAAGATCATCGGCCGCGTGCGCTGCAATGTCGTCATCTCCGGCGGCACGGGTTCGGGCAAGACCACGCTGCTCAACTGCCTGACGCGCTACATCGACAGCGACGAGCGCATCATCACCTGCGAGGACTCCGCCGAACTGCAATTGCAGCAGCCGCATGTGGTGCGCCTGGAAACCCGCCCGCCGAACCTCGAGGGCGAGGGCCAGGTCACCATGACGGACCTGGTCAAGAACTGCCTGCGCATGCGTCCCGAGCGCATCATCGTCGGCGAGGTGCGCGGACCGGAAGTGTTCGACCTGCTGCAGGCGATGAACACCGGCCACGACGGCTCGATGGGCACGATCCACTCCAACTCGCCGCGCGAATGCCTGAACCGTATCGAATCGATGATCGCCATGGGCGGGTTCTCGCTGCCGCAGAAGACCGTGCGCGAGATCATCGTCGGCTCGGTCGACATCATCGTCCAGGCCGCGCGCCTGCGCGACGGCTCGCGCCGCATCACCCACATCACCGAGGTGATCGGCATGGAAGGCGACGTGATCATCACGCAGGACCTGGTCCTCTACAACATCAAGGGCGAGGACGCGAACGGCCGCATCATCGG
>WPCK01231035.1_pt1 | contig 14208 bp, 9 predicted proteins | sample 5399851 | NCBI WGS metagenome assembly WPCK01 (sample SAMN12869471, study PRJNA574797) | sludge metagenome | isolation source: wastewater treatment of pH11 | place: China:Beijing | collected 2019-05-20
GTTGACGACAAAGACTTTGATCGAACCAAGCCGGGGCGACGCAAGCCCATCGGCATCGGCTAGGCTGTACGTCGTTCCGTGCCAACCGGCCCAACCAACGGGCGCGGTGTATCGAACTTTCCGAATCGCCGGATCCCAAGAAAATGCCGCTGGGCTGCTGCTGGCTAGGTTCACAACGAATCCGCCCTGCGTTCCATCTGAATCGGTATCGTTGGCCAAAACGTCGATTTGAATACTACGTGAATCGCTGCTGGCCGTGGCTACATCATCCACGGCAATGGGAGGCGACAATGTCGGGCCATTGACCGTGAGCGAGTACCGGCCGTTGGGGCCGCCGTAGACTTTGACGAAATAAGTGAGCCCGTTTTCGACGCGATGGGTCAGTGTTTCGATGTTGCTATTCGTGGCACTGGTCCCCAGGACGCGAGTGCCGCTGGAATCCAGTAGTTGCAGGTCAATGTTGCCTTGGGAGTGCGTAAAGTCTACACGAAAGACGGCGTCACCGGTTCCCGAGGCTTTGTATTTGAAATAATCCACGTCGATGATGGGCGACTGCATCCCATCGCGGCGGGTCTGGTGCAGCGTCTGGTTATTGACAACGGGACTTGCCCCTGACAATACCTTCGAGCGAGCCACGTCATTGTTCGGTTCGGAGGCGTCGGCCGTGATATCACCGCTTCGGTAGATAAAGTTCACCCACTGGCTTCTGTCCGTTACTTGGATCGTTTGGACAATGGACCCACCGGCTGGCAGTTCGCCTCCAGAGGCCTTAACGGAATAGGTCCCGGGCAGAAGCTCGGTTTGATAGCCGCCTTCGCTCAACGTTCTAGTTTGTTTAACTTCGCCTGTTGCCAGATTTGTAAAAACCAAATCGACGCCAGCCAAGCCTTCACCGTTTTCATACCAACCATAACCCAACTGGGCGCTGTTTGAATCCAAGTCATGAAAGGCAGCTCCGGTAACAACCAATGGAAAATTGCGTTCGGCGACCAGGACGGTCGTGCTGACGTAGGGCCTCACATTGGAGGCTGTTGTTAACGTCGTGCGGCTTCCAACGATGTCGTGTCGACTATCGATCAATGCATTCCGGTGGCTGGCTGGGGATTGCATACCCCCCTGAAGACCTTGGGTGTATCCGTTGTAGGGCCATTCGACAAGGTAGCCCGCGTAATGCGGCATGACGCTATAGGTTTGACTTTGGCTGCCAACGCCACCTGATACCAATTCATTCCATCGATCGTAGACAATTCCAAAGGAACCGAGGGCCGCTTGCAACGCGGCTGAGTTCGAATGAACCAGGGTATTGCCATTGATCATGCTACTATTGTGAGTATTTACATACCCATACAAGTCATCGTGCCAAATTAGTGGCTCGGCGCTGCTCATGGCGGCAAGCGTTGCCCTGAGCACATTTCCGTCGACTGAAAATGGAATCAATGGGCCACCGGTCGTTCGACGGTACTCGCTGGCCAAAAACTGTTGGAAAGACGGGTCTCGTGCGGTCAGCGGCGAGGCGCTCGAGAACATTCGAGCAAACTCGCCCGCAGGGTCGTTTCGGAATCGGTTGACCAACTGCAAAAATTCTTGCTCGTACCCAGTTGGATTGATATCCAAATCGAGCGTATCGATGGCAAAGAGCCGGCGATCTTCCAAGTGTTCGAAGACAAGGAACCGAGCGCCAGCCCGGTCGCAATTGCGGTACCTGCGCATCATTGCATGGTCAATGGGTTGATTGCGTGATTAGCCAAGAGGACATCGACGAATTTTGCAGTCTCTGCCAAGCGAAAATTTTATCTGAATGCCTCTCGCCGTTCAACCCATGTAATAGGGGTGATCGAATGGCTAGATTTGACTAATTTGCCGTCTGTGCTTACGCAGCGAATCCGATAAACTATAGCTTTCATTACTTCATGATCCGTTGGCACGAGGTTAGCAATGGCGCTACTGGAAGCACATCAGGTAACAAAATCGTATGGACGCGATGAAGCAAGCGTCCAGGTGCTCCGGGGCATTTCGACGCAGGTCGAATCGGGCGAGTTTGTGGCGATTATGGGACCGTCCGGATCTGGAAAAAGCACATTGCTGACTATGCTGGGTGGCATCGAATCTCCAACTTCAGGACAGGTGTTGTTAGAAAGCATTAACCTGACAGAGCTTTCGGAAGACGAGCGAACCAAGCTGCGGCGTCGGAGAATTGGCTTCGTGTTTCAATCCTTCAACCTGTTACCCAATCTCAGCGCCCTTGAAAATGTAGCCCTGCCCATGCAGCTTGACGGCGTGGCGTCGTCCGCTGCTTATCAGCGCGCCCAACATGCGCTCGAACAAGTGGAGATGACGCATCGACTGAACCATTTACCGTCGGCGATGAGCGGCGGCGAACAGCAACGTGTGGCCATCGCACGAGCTCTTGCCATTCGCCCTGCTCTGTTCCTCATGGATGAACCGACCGGAAATCTGGATTCACGCCAATCCACCCGCATCGCCGCCTTGATGCGGTCGCTGGTGGATGACATGGGGCAAACCATCGTCATGGTGACTCACGACGCGGTAATCGCATCGATTGCCAGCCGACTCGTCAGTATTCGGGATGGCGAAATCGATCGCGATGGAACTCCCCAATCGATATTGGCAAGCAGTAAGTAGTAAGGGGTGAGGAGTGAGGGGTGAGGGACAGGCGGTTGGTGGTTGAGATGCTTCAGATTTGATGGTCATGTCAATTTTATAATTCTGCACAATCCGAATTCGGAGATTTGCAATTCGATGTCTCTTCGAAAATTTAGTTGGCGAGAGTTTAGCTCGCGACCGCTCCGTGCGTTCTTGACATTTCTCAGCATCACCATCGGCGTGGGTGCTGTCGTTGCGGTGTTGCTGGCCACCAGCACGACGCGCAAAGCACAGAGGGATATGTTGAAGGCTGTCTCAGGCAAAGCGGACTTGGAAATCATCTCAGGTGGAGTCGGATTCCCGCTGAGTGTGCTGAAAGATGTTTCTGGCCTGCCGGGCATTGACGCAGCCGTGCCTGATTTGAATCGGTATGGCACACTTTTTACCAGCGAGGATCGAAAGGCTCGCACTCAAGTGCTCGGTATTGATCCGCGTATCGATCAATTGGTTCGCGACTATACGCTTGTTGAAGGCGAGCAGCCTAGCACGGTCCGACATGCGATGCTGGACAAGAGCTTTGCGGATTCGCTCGGTATTGTGGTGGGCGATTCAGTAAAGCTGTTGTCCAAGTCAGGCTTGCAGGCGTTTACTGTTGTCGGATTGGTTCGGCCTTCGGGTGGTACGTCGGTTGTCTTGGGCAGCAACATGTACCTCGTCTTGCCTGCGGCGCAAAGGGTTTTCCAAACTGGAAACAAAATCGATCAAATTCACATCGTGCTTCACGATCGCGGGCAGGAAGCTCAAGCCATCGAAGCCATCGCCCAAAAGCTGCCCGAAGGTGTGACCGTTCGTTCTGTGCGTTCGACCAGCGATTTTGCTCAGGAAGCCTTGTTCGCGCCGCAAAATGGCCTCCTGATCACCGTGGCCTACGCCGTCCTTATTGCCACCTTCATCATTTACAACGCCTTTCAGATGGCCGTTGGCGAGCGGCGTAAACAACTCGGTATTCTGCGGGCCGTGGGGGCGACTCCAAAACAAATCCGCTGGATGATCCTGCGTGAAGCATTATGGATCAGCGCTCCAGCAGCCATCGTCGGCTGCGCAATTGGCGTTTACGGAGCAGGATTTTTGAATGGCATGACAGAAACGATTCTTCAGATCGATTTGCCCGGAGTTCACCTGCAGTGGTGGCCCTTTGTCGTGGCGATTGCAATCGGTTTGGGCGTGTCCTTGTTGGGCGCATTGATTCCCGCGAGCAGCGCTGCCGCCGTGGATCCGATGGAAGCCATTCGGGCGACCGAACCCCACAACACTGGATCGGGAATTTTCTTTACATGGAAGATGTGTGTGTTGGCGTGGTTCGTCGGTTTGTATCTGCTTTGGCTATCGAGTCGCGACGTCGGGATTGGGCTAGATTTTGTTGGAATCATCATCATCCTGCTGGGTTGCGTACTCGTGATCCCACGAGCCCTCAAACCAGTCTGCCTTTGGTTAGCCGACATGTTCGAGCCGATTTTGGGTGTGCCAGCTCGACTAGCAACCAAGCAACTTCTGCGCCATGTCGGGCGAACGAGCATGACGGTTAGCGTGTTGTTTGTGGCGCTGGCGATGTGCATGGGAATGGCAGGCAACGTTCTAGACCACGTTCGCAATGTTCATGTCTGGTTCAAGCAGACGATGGTCGGCGATTTTTTTGTCCGCTCAAGTCTCCCGAATTTTACCACCGGTTCCGCAGCCGACTTACCGGCTACGATCGAACAACAAGTCTCACAGCTTGAAGGCGTCCAGTGCGTGATCACCATGCGCTACCTCAACGTTCTAGTTGGGGAGGATTCCTTGATGATGGTCGTGCGAGATTTCTCGAAGGCCCAAGGCGATTTCTTTGACTGGACTGAAGGCAGTTCCGATCAGGCTATCGAGCAGTTGAAGGCGGGTAAGATCGTCGTTGGGTCTGTGCTCGCCAATCGACGCAAGTTGAAGGTTGGCGACACGCTGCCGATCAGCGCCGGCTTGCACGTGGTCGATTTTACAATCGCAGGCATTTCCAACGACTATCTCGGCGGTGGCTTAACAGTTCACATCGACCGGCCCGTTGCTCACGACCTGCTTGGAATTGACGGCGTCGATGGATTGATCGTCCAGGCAATTCCAGACCAACGCCAGTCGGTCGAAGCGGCCTTGAAGCAATTGTGCAAAACCAATGGTCTGATCCTGCAGTCATACGCTCAAGTCGTCGGGATGATTGACGGTATGGTCAACAGCGTCGTCGGCAGCTTGTGGATGCTTCTCGCGTTGGGATGTGCAATCGCCGCCATGGGCCTAGTGAATACGCTGACCATGAACATCCTGGAACAGACACGTGAGATAGGAATGTTGCGAGTCATCGCCATGACCAGGTCTCAAGTTCGGCGGATGATTTTTGCGCAGGCACTATTTTTAGGGCTACTAGCACTGATTCCGGGTGCCATTGTCGGGACTTTCGTCCAATTCGCTATCGGTATAGCCGCCGACGTGGTGTTGGGTCACAACGTTTCCTTCCTATTCCGACCGGAACTCTTCCTGGGCGCGATCGCCGTTGGCCTGGCACTCGTGCTGATTGCATCTCTCGTTCCTGCCGAACGGGCCGCACGGCTCGATCTTGCAACGGCCATGCATTACGAGTAGCCGCTGGTCGGCTTTCCGATCATTTCAAGTTTCGGGCGCGGCTTCAATGACATCATCTCGGTGCAAGCTGGACAAAGCAGAGAACTTTTCCCTGGGCGCCTTTGTGGGGTGAAGGAATCGAATCAATTATTCCGATTCCACCATCTATAGACCCAGAATTGTTTTACAGGCAGGCCCAGCGCACCGGAAAAACGCCGTGCGACCTTGCCGAACCGCACCAGCCACACAACGCAAGAAAAGGACGTCGCTCATGCAGCGCACACTAACACTATTGGCGATTTGTTTCGCAACGATCATGACGAGCACCGGATGCAATCTAGCGGGTCGGCGATGCAATGAGTGCAGTGGTCCGGTGGGCTGTCGTCCCTGCAATCTCGGTTGGCAGCGCGGTGGCACGGACTACCAGCGATGTCTCGGCAACAACCATTGCGGAGGCGGAAGGGCTTGCAACGGAGGCGGCCTGGGCAGCGGAATCGCGGCCGCTGGCTCAGCCATGATGGGCGTTCACACGCAGTTCGACAATGCGCAGCCAGCCGGAGCCGGTGAGGCTTACGGCGACCCGACCGCACAAGTCGCTTATCCTTACTACACCACTCGCGGCCCACGCGATTTCTTTCTAGACAACCCCCCGACGATCGGTCGTTAGTTGAACATACCGTTCATCTGCGGCATAACTGGCCTGCAGTAGTGCAACATTCTCCATGAAAACTCGACGCATAAGCGGGGACTTAGCACGTTGGTCCTCGCTAACTCGTCAGAATTCCATTGATCTGCTCACGAGGTAAACGGTTGTGATGTAGACTTCTCCAAGTTTGGTAGACAGTGAACCACTTTATGTCATCATAACCATGACAGGAGGTTTACTGATGAGCAAGCATTGGGCTGTCAAAAACAATGCAAGGTGTGCCATTTGGCGAGCCTTTCGAGGCCAACTTTTCACTATTCACGCTCCGTACTATCAAATCCATGCTCAAGCCCGTCAGCTCCGGGCTTCGATTTGCGCAGCAAGAAGAAGAGATCCTCGAATTCTGGAAAACAAACTCGAGTTACCCCTATCAAGAGCACTCCGCTCCGAGTTATATGGCGAGTTTTACCCCCGGGGGCAAGGTGCCAAACGGGAGCTATCCACCCGAGATTGGAGGTCCTTCACTATCGATGTCGGTGAAATAGGTTAAAAAGATCGATTCGAAGGTCGCTTTGCCCACTCAATTGAGGCGGCTGGCTTGAAATCAAACTTGGTTGTTTCCGAATCATCTCCAACCGTTGCCCGAGTAAGGCCACAGCATGAGTGACTGCGGTCACGATGAATTCAATACGCTCTGCGATCGATTTGAGTCCATCTGGAACTTTGAAACGTCGGGCGCGGCGTCCATTCGCCAGTTCCTGGAGACTTGCGCCGGCGGTCTGTTGCCGGACTCGGATGAACTGTCACGGCTGGTCAGCGAACTGGTGCAAATCGACATCGAGCGATGGTGGATGAGTTGGCAGCAGAAGGTGGAATCGTCTGTTGCCCAAGCCACCCCAGCCGAAATACTCGAGCTTTTCAACCAGCGGGCAACTTTGGAAAACTATCTTGAACTCTTGCCGCACGCCCCCAGCAATACGGCCTTTTGGCAAAAGCTAGCCGAATGTGAAGTGAATGCTCGTGACCGCTGGGGAGACAAAATAAGCGGTGCCTATTTCAAGCATCGCTTCGGCGTGACTTTGCTCGCCGGATTAGGCGAACGCACGCTATCTTCATACCCGAGCAATCCGAAAATCTTCGCAATTCGCGATGGAGTACACCGCGCATCTGAGAATTCAGCTTCGCGATTGCCCGTGTGTGGCTTAACCCTATTTGGCCGTCAACAGCCCTTTGACGCCGCCGACTGGATGGTCCAGGAGCTTGCTCATGGAAACCGAATCGTGATCGCCGGTCGCGAGGAATCCACCATCAGCCGAGAACAACTTTCACTTCAATTGCTGACTCCCGACTTCGCTATCCTGACCAATCTGAGCAAGGTCAATCCATTTATTATTCTTCCCAACAGGATCCTGGCCACTGGCCAATCCGTGTTCGTAAGATTCCCCACTGCGGTAAAACTTACCGGACGAACCATCTGTTGTTACCAAATTCCGGCCAAGTAGGGCGATTCAGTTCGCCACCGAATTTAAGTCCGATGGCCCGATGCGAGGCATCAACGAACAATACTTGAATTATCACTCTTGGCTGTCTGAAGCAATTGATGCAAATGGTGTATTGGACAAAGAATTGGCGACAGTAGCATCATTTGTTGGGGTGGCTATCCAATAGGCGAGCCAGGCGAGCCCTACCGCAGGCAGGAACGGCAGCAGCATACCTAGCTGCAGCACTCGAACAAGCATCATCGATCCATAGGGTACCAGTTTGCCGATGGACACCTTGCGCGTCAGGTACGCGCCCCCTTTACGCGAAGGTCGTTTGGCCAATTCCTGCATCGTCATCGTTTGTGGGGTCGTCAGAAACATCGTTTTCGCTCCATTTAGAAAATGTCATTTGGGTAACATCGCGATATCTGGCGTTGATGGCCTTGTTATGAATCGCAACTGGAAATGAAACTTACCGTGCCGCAAGACCTTCAAGTGCCTAGTCGAACCATTGGTGGCGAGCATTTTGTGAACAAAAGGCTGCACATGGCTGAATATCGGCAGCGAAAGGCATCTAGTGCCCCGCAAGGGTGGTCTAGTTTGGGCGGGTCAGTCACCTCCTCCGTGAATAGATTCCAACTTGCGCATGTTCTAGGACATGCATTCGCACGAATTTTTTTGGAGAGTTGATTTCGGGATACGGGCCTGCGAACAACCATGGGCGTTACCGTCTTGCCACCCATTTCACCACGTTTCACTACCCGCTTTTCGTGGGGAACTCCACTCACACATTTCTGGAAGAATTCCAAACTTCGTTATTTACTGACGTTCTCGTCTAAGAGCTCACTCATTATGGCCTTGATATTATTGGCGCGTCGTCCGACGGTTTTGGTCGAAACATTCAGCAGTTCAGCGATTTCGGCGTGGGTTTTGTTTTGCAGCTTGGCGGCCAATACCGCGCGATGATTATCGTCAAGTCGTTCGTCAAGTCCCGCAAGAACTTCGGCAAGCATGGCACCCACCTCTCTGGTCGGTGACTCGTTGGGGGCAACCGCGATTTCCTCCAAGGGAGGCCCATCGCGACCGATTGGCTGCTCTAAGTCGATGCTGCGTTTTTGAGCCTTCCAGTATCGAGCTTTCTTGCGGACCTTGTTGAGTGTAATGGCGACCAATAAACGCCAAAAGTCTTGGCTATGCTCAATGGAGATGATCCCTTCGCTCGCCTGGCGGAAGACGGTGCGCATAACGGACTGACCCACATCCTCGGCGTCGACCTTCTGCCGGAGTTTCGCGGTCATATTCTTTTCCGCTAGTCGTACCAGCTTGGGTAAATAGTCCGCCAAAATATGGCTGACGCTCAGGCTTTCGTTATTCTCTTCCTGCATTGAGTGAATGCCTCCTCGCGCGGGAAAATGGAATCTGACCATTAGGATCGTAAGTTCGACATGCCAAGATGGCATCCCCCATGAACCTGGACTATCACCCACATTTTAGCCGAAACTGGCAGCACGGGATAAGAACCTTTTTGCTAAGCCTTCTCGCATCGGAAATTTAAGATTCCGTTGTCGTGATGTGTTGCCCTTGGACAAACGGGCTTTTTGAGCAAGAATTGAGCGGCCAGAGATGATTGAAGGTGTACCATTCGGTCCCCTTCTGGTGGCCAGAACCGCCGCAATTCACTTTCCGATCCCCAGAATTCATGTTCAAACCCGTCAGCACCAGCGTTCGATTTCCTCAACAAGAAGAAGACATTCTGAAGTTCTGGAAAGCGAACTCGATTTACAGCAAGAGTCTGACGGCGCGAGAAGGCTCTCAGCCGTTTGTGTTCTATGAAGGTCCGCCGACGGCCAACGGACTGCCGCACCCTGGGCACTGTTTAACGCGGGCTATCAAGGATCTGTTCCCGCGCTATAAAACGATGCGCGGATTTTGGTGCCAGCGCAAGGCGGGGTGGGATACGCACGGATTGCCTGTCGAAGTCGAAGTCTGCAAGCAATTGGGCATTCACGGCAAAGACGAAATCGAGGCGTTTGGCATCGAGCCATTCATTCATAAGTGCCAACAGAGTGTGTGGCGCTACATGCAGGAGTGGGAGCGGCTGACCGAGCGAATCGGATTTTGGATCGACCTGGGCGAGGCTTACGTCACCTATCATCAAAGCTACGTCGAAAGCGTTTGGTGGTCGCTCAAGAATTTGTTCGATCGCGGACTGCTCTATCGCGGACATAAAATCGTGTGGTGGTGGGCGCAAGGCGGTACAGCGTTGTCGGCAGGTGAAGTCGGGCAAGGCTACCGACAAGTCGCCGACCCGAGCGTCTACGTAACATTGCCGCTGGTCGACACACCCGATACATCACTGGTCGTTTGGACGACGACTCCGTGGACTCTGCCAAGCAACACCTTTGCCGCCGTTCACCCGGATATCGAATACGCAGTTTGCTTGGATGAAGAGAGCGGCAAGCGGTTGATCATAGCCGCCGAGCTGCAGGAATCGCTGACCGAAAAAATGCGTCGCAAGTGGACCCTCGAGCGTACGCTCAAAGGCCGCGATTTGGTCGGTAAGCGTTACGTTCCTCCCTTTGACAATTACTATGGCCAGCTTGCCGACGCACGAGGGCCGTTAGCCAGCGGGCAATCGTCGCATTTCTACTGGCACGTTGTGGCGGCAGACTTTGTTTCACTCGATAGCGGAACGGGCTTGGTCCACATCGCACCGGCGTTCGGCGAAGTGGACTTCGAGGTCTTGGTTAAGCAGCAGGCGTTGTATGCCGACAGTCAGAATCGTCCGCAGTTGCTGTGCGCGGTCGGACCCGACGGAAAATTCACCGACGATTTTCCTTCGCAAAAGGGAGTTTGGGTCAAGGACGCGGACAAAGCACTTTCGCGTGAGCTCAAAGAACGCGGACGGCTGCTGTTTCTCGATCAGTATTTGCACGACTATCCATTCTGCTGGCGGGCTGAACAGGATCCGCTTATCCAGTACCCGCGTGAAAGTTGGTTCATTCGCACGACCGAATTTCGCGACGCGATGCTCGACAACAATAGCAGAATTGGTTGGTTGCCCGAGACAATCCGCGACGGTCGTTTCGGAAATTTTCTGCAAAGCAACGTCGATTGGGCGCTTTCGCGAGAACGCTATTGGGGCACACCGCTGCCCATCTGGCAATGCGAGATGACGGGCCAGCGCGAGGCGATCAGCAGCTACGAGGAGCTGCTGGCTAAACCCGGTGTGAGTGGCATGGAGGTTTGGACCAATGCCAAGCGAGCGAATCCCGAATTGGTGGACGACCTGCGAGTTCACAAGCCATACATCGATGCGGTCACTTACGATTCGCCGTTCTCGCCTGGAGCACGCATGCGGCGAGTGTCCGAAGTCATCGATTGTTGGTACGATTCCGGCGCGATGCCGTTTGCTCAGTGGGGATATCCGCATCAACGCGACCAGGCGTTTCAGCAGGCTTTTCCTGCGGACTTCATCAGCGAAGCCATCGATCAAACGAGAGGCTGGTTCTACAGCCAGCTTGCGATCAGTACCATGCTCTTCGGCGACAAAACGTCGAACCAGAATTCGCAGCTCACTCAGCCGTTTCCGCATCCGTTCCGCAATTGCATCGTGCTTGGATTGATGCTGGCCGAATGGTACGAAAGCAAGGATGGCCAAAAGACTAAGGACGGTTCGGCGTGCTTGACCGAAGAGGATGCGAAGCAAGCTTTCGGCGAAGGCAACTACCAGGCTCGCGTCGGCAAAATGTCGAAGCAGCTTCGCAACTACCGCAGTCCGCAGGAAATCTTTGATAACTACGGAGCCGACGCGCTCCGGTGGTACTTCTTCGCCAACCAGCCGCCATGGAGTTCAATTATCTACAGCGAGCGGGCCATCCGCGACAGCATTCCTGAGTTTCTGTTGAGGCTGTGGAATGTGCTGAGCTTCTTCACCATGTACGCTCACTTGGACAAGTTTGTCGGGCCTGCTGAGATCATTGAAGGTCGAAGCGGAACGTTGGATCAACTCGCGCCGAATGAACTTGCCCAAGCCAAATCGTATCGCACGGTCTCGCTGCGCTGCGAACTGGATCGCTGGGTGCTGAGCGAACTGGCCAGCACGCAGGCGGATGTGGTCGCGCGGATGGACGAATACGACAACTACGGCGCTTGCCAACGGATCAACTGGTTCGTCGACGAGTTGAGCAACTGGTATCTTCGCCGAAACCGGGATCGTTTTTGGGGCGAGTCGCTGGCATCCGATTCCGCTGATAAATTGGATGCCTATTGGACGCTCTACGAAGTGTTGGTTGAAGTCGCGAAACTCGTCGCACCGTTTGTTCCGTTCGTCGCCGAAGCCCTGTGGCAATCGCTGACCGGACCAGTTCGTGGCAGTGTGCGAGAGAGCGTTCATTTGTGCGACTATCCGACTGGTCAGCTCGAACGCCAAGATGAACTGCTCGGGCGGCGGATGTCGCTGCTGCAAGAGATCGCATCGCTCGGTCGGAGCGCTCGCATGGATGCCAAGCTGAAAGTTCGCCAGCCGCTCGCCAGTGTGCAGGTCTCGCTCGCCAGCGACGAGTATATCGCGTGGTTAACAGAGCACGACGATATTGTCAAAGCCGAGCTGAACGTCAAAGAAATTCATTACAATTCGGGCAACAGCCAGTACATCGAGTACAAAATCGTCCCGAACTTCAAGCTGCTTGGCCCGAAAGTCGGTAAGTTGATTCCCGACGTGAAGAAGTATCTGGCTCAGGCTGATGGTGCGTCGCTGCTCACTGAGATCCGCAGTACAGGAAAACTTTCGCTAACGCTCCAAGGTCAACAGGTTGAGCTAGACGATTCTGATATTGAGGTTCGCTTGCAGGCCAAAAGCGGCTGGACTGCGGCCCAGGGGAAGCAATGCGTGGTCGTTTTGTCCACGGATTTGACGCCAGAGTTGATCGCCGAAGGCTACGCGCGTGACCTAGTTCGCCTGGTTCAGGACTTCCGAAAATCGCTCGATCTGCAGCGAGATGCGCGCATTGAGCTTTTTCTCGATTTCGACAACGACGGCTTGGCCAAAGCCATCGAGCAGAATCGAAGCTACTTGGTCTCGGAGACTTTGACGGTTTCACTACTGTGGCAGCAGTCGCCTGCGGATGTTCCGACTCAACAACACCAGGTTGCTGGGACCGATGTCACGATCGGAATCCGTGTGACTAAAAGTAGAATTTAGATAGTTGCCGCTTTGGTGCAGCTTCTACGTGTGTCCAAAGTTTGGCGAGATTTCGCAAATCTAATGTGCAATGCCAGCACGTCCGGGAGAATTTGTGATGACCTGGAAGGCTAGCCAGCATAGCAGCGGCAGGGTGGTTTGGTGAATACCGGGGCAATAGCGAGATTCGGCATTCCGGGAAAGTAGAGGCAGACCGGGTGCCGGTGGCTCTAGGTTGGGGATTGAGGTCGTCGATAAAAAGCATGCGCTTGTACCACTTCATTGAACTGGAAAATTCTATCCATGCAGTCTTCGCAGCCTCTCGTGCCGGTTCCACCGTCTTGCGTCACCATTCCGACGGCGAGCGTCAGGAAATCGCCGACAAACTCACCGCCGATCGAAGAGTTGAAGGCTCAAATCGAATCGCTTTCGCAGCAGCTTGACCGATCGCAGCGCATGGCAACGCTGGGCGAACTGACCAGCACAGCGACTCACGAGTTCAACAACTTGCTGATGACGATTTTGAACTACGCCAAGATGGGACTGCGGCACAAGGATGAAGCCACACGCGACAAAGCTCTCCAGCGTATTTTCGACGCATCGAACAAGGCGAGCAAACTGACCAGCGGCATTTTGGCCTTGGCCCGCAATCGAAGCGGAGCGATGGAAGCCACCGATTTGCGTCAAGTCGTTCAGGATGCCGCCGCGTTGCTCGAGGGTGAGTTCCGCAAGTATCGTGTTGAGTTGGAATGCCAACTGGACGAAGTACCAATGATTTCCGGGATTGGCAATGAACTCTTGCGAGTCGTTGTCAACTTGTTGGTCAACGCCCGCCAGGCAACGCCGCAAGGTGGATTGGTTCGCGTGACCCTGAAAGCCGCCAAGTCATCGACAGAAGTCGTTTTGACGATTCGCGACACCGGCTCGGGGATTGCGCCCGACGTGCTGCCGCGAATATTTGATTCTTATTTCACCACCAAATCTGGCCCGGACGAGTCCGGCAAAGGCGGAACTGGGCTCGGTCTCAGTTCGTGTAAGCAGATCATCGATTCGCACAAGGGCAAGATTCGCGTTGAATCGACCCCGGCCAAAGGAACTGCGTTTATAATTCGGTTACCTGCTTCCTGATCGACCGAGATTGCTTGCTCTGTTATGACGAATCCTTCAGTCCGCGCTCATTGGGATGCTGTCGTCATTGGCGGCGGGCACAATGGGTTAGTTGCGGCTGCATATTTGGCCAAAGCCGGCAAATCCGTTCTGATTTTGGAAAAGAACGAAGCTGTCGGAGGAGCCACGACCTCGCAGAGAGCTTTTCCAGACTACGACGCTTGGCTTTCGCGGTATGCGTATCTTATTTCACTTTTTCCGCAGCGGATCACGGATGAGCTTGGGCTTGATTTCCAAACTCGCCGCCGACAAACCGCGTCGTTTACACCGTGGAATGATTCATCGGGCATCGCGCGGGGGCTGGTCTTATCGAATGTAGATCCGCAGCGAAGCCGCCAATCATTGGAAGAATTGACGGGGAATGATTCCGGTTGGAACGGATTGCAGCGACTTTTCCAATTGGAAGCCGCCATCGCGGAAGTCGCGTGGCCATCGCTGCTCGAACCGCTTCACGGCCGCGAGCAATTCCGCCAGCACTTGAAAAC
>WPCK01069186.1_pt1 | contig 14207 bp, 15 predicted proteins | sample 5399851 | NCBI WGS metagenome assembly WPCK01 (sample SAMN12869471, study PRJNA574797) | sludge metagenome | isolation source: wastewater treatment of pH11 | place: China:Beijing | collected 2019-05-20
TTGTAAAGCGACAACTCAATACGTCAAAGACGGTTCAATTGTGGTCATGCATGAAATATATGGTTCAACAGTTGAAAGCTTGGATTGTATCTTAGAAACACTGAGTGATCAAGGCTACAAATTCGTGACTGTCAAAGAGCTCTTCTTAGCCAAGGGCATAGATATCAATCCCAAAAAACCATACTATCGTGCAAATAAAAATGATTAGAAAAAACCTCATTAATAGAGGTTTTTTCTACTTTAGTAATCTACAGATACAAGATAGAGTCCAGTACCAGGAATATTGAATTTTATTTTGGTTTTATCAGGATGATGAAGGGCATCTTCTATCATCTCTAAAGAGATATTCCCTTCATGATAAGCAATACACGAAGCCACTAGCATGCGAATCATATGTCTTAGAAATCCTGTCCCTTTGATTTCAAAAACGACAACATCATCTTCTTGATAGATATCAAAGGAAAGAATTTCTTTGACTTGATTTTTAATCACTGTCAACTCTGTTTTATTAAATGATGTAAAATCATGTTCACCGATGAATAGATTGGATACCTTTTTTAATGTATCAATTGATAAGGGTTTATTATACTGGTAAAGGGTATCCTTGGTGAATACATCAAACTCACCTACATTAATTTTATAGCGATATGTCTTAAACTTTGCATCAAATCTTGCATGGAACAAGTCCGATACAGCTTCAACACTATTGACAAAGATATCATCGGGAAGTTGTCTATTAAAGATTTGTTTCCAGTGATTGGGATCTATATTTAAATTAGAATCAAAATGAAAGACTTGATTTAAGGCATGAACACCTGCATCTGTTCTACCTGATGCATAAATGGTTGTGGGCGCTTTATGCATCAAGGATAGTATTTTTTCTATTTCATCTTGAACTGTGCGTCCTTTGGGTTGGATTTGCCAACCTTGGAAATCCTTTCCATTATAAGAAAGCGTGACTTTAAGACGCATTATATAACAATAACATGGCCCACAAAGTATACAACAAAGCACATTGCAATGCTGAAAGTTAAGACGAGAATATCCACTTTATTAATTTTAAGTTGTTTATATCGGGTTCTGGGATTTCCAGGATGGTATCCACGGGCTTCCATGGCATCAGCCAAATCCTCAGCGCGATGATATGCAGAAACAAAAAGCGGGATGATGAGAGAAACAATTCCTACAATTTTTTCTTTTAACTTACCTTCTTGAAAATCAACACCGCGGCTCGCTTGTGCATTCATGATGCGTTGTGTATCTTCAATCAGAGTTGGAATAAATCTAAGGGCAATTGAAATCATCATCGCAATTTCATGAGAAGGCACTCCCATTTTTTTAAATGGTTTGAGTAAATCTTCAATACCCAAGGTTAAATCTAGTGGCGCTGTACTGGCTGTTAAAAGAGTAGTGATCATGATCATCAACATCAACCTAAATACGATGAACAGTGTATTTACAATGGCATCAGAATAGATTTTAAAACTACCAATGGTAACCAATACGTGACCTGTTTTATAGGCAAATATATTAATTATGGTTAAGAAAACCAACATAAACACCATCGGTTTCATGGCTTTAATCACATAACCAATCGTAAGTTTGGCCAGTAAAATACTACCCAGTAATACCACCAAAAGTACCCCATAGGCTACAAATGGGTTATTGCCTCCGACCATAAATACGGCAATCATCAAGAAAATCATAGACATGATTTTAATACGCGGATCCAAACGATGAATCATTGAGTCAAGGGGTAGATAACGGCCCAGTGCTATATTTTTCATTGGGATACCTCCTTGATTAAGCGATGGGTAAGGGTTTCTAAATCAGTGTCTACTGGTAAATCAAATCCCTTTTCAATGAGCTTATCATGTAGTTGGAGAATTTTGGGTTTCACAATATCGAGTTTATCCAATAAAATCTTATTTTGGAAAAACGCTTTGGTTGTTCCTTCAAAAAGAATTTCACCAGCATCTAGAACAATCACCTCTTCACAATAATTCAAGACATGATCCATATCATGGGTTACCATCACAATGGTCTTATCGTGTTTTTGGTTGAGGGTTTCAAACAAAGCCATCATATCTTTTGAACCTTGTGGATCAAGGCCTGCTGTAGGCTCGTCTAAAACGAGTATTTCAGGATTGGTAGCAAGCACACCCGCAATCGCAACCCTTCTTTTTTGACCCCCAGATAGGTTTAAGGGCGAACGCTCCCATAACTCAGGTTCAATACCTACTAGGTTTAATGCACGTTCAACATTGACTTTAATAATCTCTTCTGGCATTCCAAAATTAGTGGGACCAAAGGAAACATCTTTATAAATCGTATCATCAAAGAGCTGCATTTCTGGAAACTGAAACACAAAACCCACTTTTTGTCTTAAGGCTTTGAGACCTTTGGGTTTCATATTTGCTTTGATGGTATGATCCAATATATGTACTTCCCCTTCTGTGGGTTGTAAAAGACCATTAAGGTGTTGTACCAGGGTACTTTTACCACTGCCGGTTGCACCCACAATCGCAGTTAATTTACCTTTTTTTATTTGGGTAGAAATAGATCTTAGCGCATCATGGGCAAAGGGTGAGTTGGGTGCATAGGTATAACTTACTTTTTCGAATTTAATTGCCATAGTATGTCAACCATCCCTTCCATATCAAATGGGGTTTTTAAATCATAACCCTTTTCTTTCATATCTAAGTAAAACTTCACTGAAAAAGGAATATCCAAACCAATTTCAGTTAAAGCATCAATTTTAATGAGAATTTCTTCAGGTTTGCCTTGCATAAAGACTTTCCCTTGATTCATAACAATAATATAATCACTCATAATGGCTTCTTCAATATCATGGGTAATAGATAAAATGGTCATGTCTTTGGCTTCATGCAGTTCATGAACCAAGTCATTGACTTCTTTTCTACCCTTTGGATCCAGCATAGAGGTAGCCTCATCCAAGATGAGCACTTCTGGGTGCATGGATAAAACACCTGCAATGGCAACGCGTTGTTTTTGACCACCTGAAAGTTTGGTGGGTTCATGGTTCAAATAATCTTGCATCCCAACACGTGTTGCATAGGCTTCAATGATGGCTTCCATTTTTTCAGGTTCAACTTGTCGATTCTCAAGCCCAAAAGCAATGTCATCTCTCACTGTGGATCCAATAAATTGGTTGTCAGGGTTTTGGAAAACGATGGCCAATTTTTTACGTATCTCATAAACATTATCAATGGTTAAAGCTTCACCATCCACAAGAATTTCTCCATGGTTTACTTCCATCAAGCCAATTAAAAGTTTGGCAAGCGTACTTTTACCACTCCCATTATGACCAATAATGGATACATAGTCTCCCTTTTGTATTTCAATGGAAACACCATCCAAGGCATTGACTTTTTCATCATATGAAAAGACTAAATCTCTAATTTCTATTTGTTTCAAATTTACCACTCCGTTGCTACTAAGCGCGCAATCTCAATCAAGGTCTTGGTGGAAAGCGCCATGGTCTCAATTACCGCAAATTCATGTTTGCCATGGAAGTTTTCGCCACCCGTAAATAAATTAGGCGTAGGCAATCCCATAAATGAAAGACGACTGCCATCTGTTCCCCCTCTTACAGGTTCAATAATGGGTGTTAAACCCACGTTTTCAATGGCTTTTTTAGCCAAATCAACCACTTCCATATTATCCTTTAAAATTTCCTTCATATTATAGTATGAGTCGTGCATCTCTAAGTTAACACGATTATCACCATACTTTCCATTCATTTGCGCAACGATTGCTTCTAAGTTGGCTTTCTTTGCTTCAAATTTTTCTTTATCATGATCCCGAATAATCAATTCGACTGTCCCATCTTCAATACTTGCTTTGGTATCAGTCACAAGATAAAACCCTTCATAATTCTCTGTATGTTCAGGTCTTTCATTTTCGGGTAGACTATTCATAAATTCTTGAACCAATATATTCGCGTTAATCATGGTGTCCTTTGCGGTCCCTGGATGCACTGCGACTCCTTTGAATGTCAATGTGGCAGCGGCTGCATTAAAGGTTTCAAACTCCATCTCACCTGCAGCACCGCCATCAACGGTATACGCAAAACTGGCATTAAAGCCTTCGACATCAAATGATTCAGCACCGGTTCCAATTTCCTCATCAATGGTAAAAGCGATCCTAACGTCACCATGCGGTATTTCAGGATGATCAACCAAATACTCCATGGCAGTCATAATGTTCGCAATACCCGCCTTATTATCAGCTCCAAGAAGCGTAAGACCATCGGTCACCACCAATGTTTTGCCTACATGATTCTTAAGACTTGGAAAATCACTCACTTTGGTTACAATATTTTCAATTTCATTTAAAACAATGTCTTCACCATTATAATCTTCAATAATACGAGGCTGCACATTGATTGAATTAAAATCAGCAGTATCCATATGCGCAATCAACCCAAAGGTAGGTACTACTTTATTTAGGTTTGACTTTAAAGTCGCATATACAACACCCACCTCACTCATAACCACATCCTCAAGACCAATCTGCTGACACTCTTCAACTAAGATTTTCGCCAAATCAAATTGAATATCACTGGAAGGAATGGTTTCAGAATACGGATTGGAACGCGTATTTATTTTTGTGTAGCGTACCAAGCGCTCAATGAGTTTATCTTTCATACGTTATTACCTCTTTTCATCCTTGTTATTATACCAAATAAAGCCCTAAGTTTAAACATGAAAATATGAACCAGAAATTCATAAAAACGCCGATTCCCTACACCCTTTATTTGTTTAATTTTATTGCACATTCATACCCAATCAAATTAACAAGAAAAAAGAGCCTTACGACTCTTAAATTCATATTATTATTAATCCTCAGTATTTTCCAAAATTACTTCAGATAGTTCAACAACCGTTTCTTCTGCTGTTTCACTCAACTCATCAAGGGCTTCTAAAGTGCGGTCAATTGCTTTTTTATTATTTTTAATATAGACAGCGGCAGCACCCAATGCACTCGCTAAAATTGCTAAAGGAATAAACTTTTTCATAATATCTTCCTCACTTTCTTACTACAATTCTAACACATCTAAACGTTTAAGTGTAGTATTCTAATAGCACATCACAAAAATATCACAGATAAAATACATATGTTTGGCATCAGAAGTATAGATTGAAAGGTCATTCTTTGATTTTACTTAGAAATGAGGTACCAAATTCAATTTCAGTTCCAAAAAAATCAGCAACTGTTTGCCCGACATCAGCCATGGTCTCACGTACCCCAATGTCAACTAATTTATCATTGTTTTTGATATCAATTAATATTGGCACATATTCTCTTGTGTGTTTTGAATGTCCTATCGTAGGATCATTCCCATGATCTGCCATGACCAACAAGATATCATCCGTATGCAATAATTCCCTAATCTTCTTAAGATAGGTATTACTTAGATTTAACCGATCAATATATCTCTCACTATTTTCAGCATGACCTGCCAAGTCAGTTTCTTGAATATTTAGAAAATAGAATCCAGTCTGCTCTTTTTCTAAATCAGAAATTAGAAAATTAAAAGTCTCATCTGTATCCACCACATCATATCTAATCGCCAGATCACTTTGGATCACATTAGACACTTTCCCATAAAAGTAATTCTGAATATGCTTCGTTTCCAACTTAATCGGAACTTGTTTCATGGCATCTACACCAAATCCAATGTGTTCAACGTGATAATTGTTTTTATAGACACCAGATTTAGGCGCATCCACCCCAATGTATTTTCCTTCTTGGGTAAAAATTGCGGATTCAATATCTTCAATCGATACATTTGATCCCCCAAAAGCGATTACCCTTGGAACTTTTACTATTCTTCTCACGATATGACCGACTTCTTTAATCATCTCGATTCCCGCATGATCCAAATCACCAACGACATTGATGGCCTGACCAAGATCCGTTTCCATATTATCTCCGACACAGATTAAATTATTTACTTTAAGTAAATCCAATCCATCACGCGTGATTCTTGTGACAGAATGACCCGCTTCAATCAAGGATGCTTCTATTTCATCAATAAAGGATTCTAAATTATGAAAAATTGGTTTTTTAGGGTCAGTACCCGCTATCTCTTGATGACCAAAATAAGAATCAGCACCAAAATGTTTTAACTTACTGCTACCAAAAATAGCCTGTTTGCTTTTTTTAAAAGGACCATACTCAAGATCCATGGCGTTCATAATTCCCATATCTATAAACTGATCTACTTTAACATCATATTTTTGATACTGTTTTATTAGACTTAAAAAAGTATTGGAACCCACATCTTGAGGTCTTAAAAGTTGCACATCATCCATAGCCCCGATTCCCATACTATCAATCACAATCAATATAAATCGTTTCAATTTAAAGTTCCTTTCCCAAGCTATCAAAAATCCCCATGATTTCAGGTGTTCCCTTTGAAATACCTCGTACCAACGCAACTCTACTTCTCGTCACAAAAATTTGAAACCTAAATGCCATAATTACCGAAGCACTCACATCCGCATTTTTAGTCAATTCAAAATAATAATCAATACTATCTGCACTCATTGGAACCACATCTAATTTATTTTGATTGTTTTTATCATCAACCACCAATACATGTTTAACATGAGATCTTCGATAATATCCACCACCATATGCATAACTTTTATCCTTAAAATTATGCGATATTTCAGATAAATAAACTGCCGAGGGCACTTCTTCCAAATTATGTTTAGCGTGTGCTGGAGTAGTTCCTGTCAATCCATGCCCTGGTTCACCATGGACACCAGATTCTAATAAGTCTAAAGTTGCGACTGAAGTCGTTGAGGGAACATTGATTTGTTTGATTTCACAACCCCAATCCCTCATAATATCAATTGCTTTATAGATCGTTGTATAATTTTGCGTTTTAATGGTTGTATCTGTGGCTTCAGAATACAAAAAAGCCGGAAAAGAGGTAGCACCCACAACCCTAACATTCTCTAACATTTCACTTCGAGATAAAAAAGATTGCAAATCCTCTAAACTCACGCCACCTTCTTGAGACCGATAATGCACATCCCCTTCATCATAGACCTTAAGTATGACATCCTGAATGATGCCATGTTTTTGGGCGGATTCATTGATTTCTACTAATTTATCAAAAGTAAATACAGTAAATACTTCTGTGCCATATGCAAGAATTTTATCAATCATATGTCTCGGAGTTTGAACAAGATGTCCCACATTTCCAAGTGGAATATGATTTTCCATCATCACTTCGGCTTCACGAAAATCAACAACCACTGCACCACAATATCCCATCTCCACCAATGCTTTTGCTAGTAGTGGATTTCTTCCAAGTTGCTTAAGCATAAAATATAGTTTAATATCCTTTGTATTTGCTTTATCAAGAATCATCTTCGCATTTTTCATTGTTTGGTCGTAATCTATAACATATGTATCAGGCTCCAAAACCCCGTTTTTATGAAACGCTACAGCTGCATTAATAAGCTCAGGATTTCGCTTCATAACTTGATCTAAAAACATCAAACCACCCTTTCAATAGCTTTAGATAAAATATTCAAAACCGTTTCTGCACCACTTCTCATTGGATTGATACGAATCCAATGCGTTTGGGCGTCTTTTAGGGAATGAATCATGGTACCTGAAACCCGATAAAACATGGGAACAATCTCATATTTACTTTCAGCACCAATCGGATATGGAGCGCCCCCCAATTTTTGACATTCCTGTAATACTTCTTTTGCGATTGGCAAGTCAAAATTAACCAAAATAACTTTTGATTGGGCATTGACAATGACCGCATCTTTAACATGTTTAAATTGACCATCTTTTAATTTGGCCACGATTTTTTCACTCTCGACAGCTTGTATCGCATACGTAACAGGCGCAAAAGTGAGACCTCTTAAGACATCCATCGCCTCGTGTCCTTGTGTTTGCGACCCACCAGAATAATGAAACTTACGAATTATATCAATATATTCTTTTTTACCCACAACACATCCAATACCTTCTGGTCCCAAAAGCTTGAAAGTGGAAAAGCATGATAAATCAGCACCCAATTCAGCCCCTATTTTATCAACCTTCATAACTGCATAATTGTCATCCGTTATAATCGGGATATCTTTGATAGACTTAATTAAAGATATTAATGATGCCATATCATATGAATCATCCAGTTTTTGTCTGGTGTATTGAATTAATACACATTTAATATCCGTTCTATTTTCAATCAGATCTTTAACAGCCGCTTCATCGTTGAAATCCACCACTAGAATATTCAGCCCCAGCTGAGCAAGGGTCGTTTCTGTCGTAGAATATATGGGTGCATCATGAACTAATATCAGATCACCACTTTTAAGTATGGAACTCAAGGCTTCACGAATTGAAGCAGTTCCAGATCCCCTAACAAAAACTGCAGATTCCTGACTAAAAAAGCGCGCAATGACTTTTTCTACCTTAAAGGTCGTAATGGGGATATTGTTGATTGGATTTACACCCAAGTCACCGCGAGATAACATCTCCAACCCATCGAATTCTTGCGTAATTGCATCGATTAATTTAAACTGTTTTTCACTCGCTTCCGCAATGGTTAAGCTTTTTAGTGGATACACCTTCATATTTTCACTCCTTAAATAACTTTTTTGGATTTAGAACCAATAATTTTTCAATCGATTCATCAGTTACACCTGTATCTTTCAGTAGTGGTATAAAGTCTGTAAATAAATAACTATAGCCAATACCACCTTGATACTTCATATTTGATTTTCTTGTTATATCTAAAGAAACACAAACATGATCTATACGACCCGATTCTTGAAGTTCAAACAACAATTGGGCTCTTTCTTTATCAGGAAAATAATTGTTTTTCCCAATTGTATCGAAACCCACATAAAACCCAAGATCAATTAATTGATTAATTTGATCTAAATCACCTTTTAAATCTTGGTGTCCAATGATGATTGAACTGGGATCCATACCTTGTTGTATGAAAAGTTCTGCCTGTTCCAAAGCCATTGTACTCAATGAAGTATGAGTTGAAATCACAACAGGAACTTTCTTCGCAGCTTTACAAGCCGCAAGAAATATTTTTCTTTCAATGGGTTCAATAATATCTTTACTGGTTCCAATTTCGCCAATGACACCTGCTTTTGTTTTGGAGTTTCCAATACCGTGTTTGATTTCTTGCACCATTTTATCCGCCAGTGCATTAATATCCATTTCTTTAACATAATCAGGTAAATACGGTTCTTTATAATAGCCTGTTGATTGTACAATATTGATGCCCGTCAGTTCTTGAACTTTGTTGACATATTCAACATTTCTACCCATACCATCAGCTGTCACATCAATCACATTTCTAACACCCAAATCGTATAATGTCTTAAATTCCAAAACGGTTTCATCAAAGCAGTTTAAATTTGTATCATCCAACTTTTTTTCGCGTGATAAGTCAATCGTTATATGCTCATGAATGAGCGTAATTCCTGGTTTAAGTAATGCCATGCTAACCCCTTCTTTCTCTAAAATAACTTGATTCCAATAAAGACCTCTTAAATTGAATCTTAGCTGCAACTTCAAGTGCTGCATGAAGTGAATCTAAACTTGAGTTAAATATAATTAAGTAACCTCTAGAAAGTAAATGGGTTGGCACAACAATGGCTGAAAGATTCAGCATATTCACCACTTTCAAGTAATATTTATGACCCAGTCTTTGTTTTTCTTTTGTGATCGCATCATAATGACCCATCACTGAATCACCGTATTCATAATAATCTATCGGTCCTTCACAGGTAATTAATATTTTTGAATCGAAATCTACTTTACTCAGTTCTTCTATCATTTTATTTCGGTTCAATCCATCATAAAAGAAGTCATCTTCAATAACGCCGTTTAAATCCAAAGAATTGAAGTAAGTATTCAAGTCATCATGAATGACTTGTTTGCTTTTCTTATAAACCAAAGTATAATTTCCTATTGGCAATGGTTCATCCATTACTGTTTTTAAAGCAGTTTCAATCGTACTCAAGTCCAATGCCATAAATCCAATTGATGGTGAAAATTCGATACCATCTGTAGAAGTTTTTAAATGTTTACGCAATTGTTCTTCCATAATAACCGGACTAATCATTGCGTAAAGATTTAAAGCCAAAGCAGGCGCCAATACAGAGCCGCCTCCATCAGTACCAATACCCAAGTCATTGATACCCTTAAAAACATTAATTGCGGTACCGCTGGATGATCCAGTCATAAAACGACCTGTAATTGGATTGATTAAATCAAAATCAATCGCACGGCCCCCTTCGGACATTTTATCGAAAGTATGCATTGTATATCCTTTTGATTTTAGTAATTCTATCAGTTCAAATGGGATAACGTCGGTGTTTTTTACACCGACGTTAATGCCATCTTTCAAATCCGATACTGGTTCAAAATATTTTACAATTGATTGATTAAATTTCTTCATCGGATTCTCCTTCTTTATTCATTAATTAAGCAACAGGTAAGCTCCATAGTCCAATGACCAATAGAATATTCAATAAAATTCCAAAGATAATGGCTGCAACAGGTCCAACGGCCAAATCAACGATTGGTTTCTTGGATTGTTTGTTTAGCAAGTAGAATCCGATTACAAATAGACTACCAGCAGTCGGTGCCATTGTATTTGCAGCAGTAACACTACCGACTAATAGCGCAACTTCAAGTACTCTACTCATGGAAGTTCTAATGTGCTCTCCCATTTCTCTTACACCTGGGAATTTATCCATTCCTTTTGCGAAAATATCAATCGCGAATACTTCTGCAATCATAACAATTCCACCCGCTACGAAAGCGAATAATGGATTTCCATTCAAGGCAATTCCGATTGCGAATACAAATGTTGCTCCAGCAGGTCCGTATACACCCGTTACGATGGCGGTTGTAAATACCAAAGGCACAAATCCAATAGCTCTAGCAAAAGCTGCCATTGCTGCTGAGGCAAATTGACCTTCACCCATTAATGCAAGTGATGTAGGATCTCCGGCAACAATCAATAAACTTGTTCCAGCGGCCAAAAGACCACCCATAATTGCCAACACCCACCAATTTCCACGAATACGTTTAACTTGTGCGCTAAATACATTTGTTAAATCTTGTGAGGTTGTACCTTCTGATTTTTGTTTAGAAGCAAAATAAATCATGATGAGTGTACCCACCAACATTGCGATACCTTCTGCATTAAGTGAAACTGTGGCTTCACCAATTGTGAACTTCGCAAACTTAGCAGTTACAAACCATGTAACAAATGTGATAATACCAGTGATTGAACCTTTTTTATAACCATGTTGCATTGCAACTGCCAAAGCAGGAAATGCAGCAAATGCAGCGATAACTGGGGCACTTACTGAACCCAAAGGTCCCAAGAAGTTATAAGGCAATTTCGCAAACAAATCAACGACAAATTGTAATCCAACTAAAATTCCAATTCCATATAAAGCACCCACAGTACCCGCTAAAATTGAGCCCTTTAAATCATCTGGGAATATTGTTCCAATAATATCAGTTGCCAATAAGATTGAGTGAATTAATATAATTGATGCAGCAATTGATGTAGGAATCCCAAAACCAACTACCAAACCAAAGCTAATTGCAAAACTGGTTGCAGCGAGTTCTTTACGACTCATATGTCCATCAAAATATTGAGGTACTAGTGGACGAAAACCATCATTGAAAACTGCGATACCTTTGTTAGCTAATACTGAAGCCAAGGCACCAATAGCCATTATTACAAAATAGTCTAAAAAATTTTCCATTCTTCTATTTCTCCTTATTTAGAATTTCTTTCACCAAAATTGGTAATACTTGATCTCGATGTTGTGCTGTAAACCCAAAGGCAATTTTACCCTTATCAAATTCCCCTTCGATAAAAGATGCATCCTTTATGTTCCCTGGCATTGAAACCGTCGAACATAAATTGGGTCCCAACATCGCAATAGCCATTGCAAGTGCGCCACCACCACCGGTATTACACGCACCAATGTAGTAATCATAGACACCATTTTTAATTGCCATCGCAGCATCAAGATCTGATTTTATTTCAACACTAAGCTGTCCATTTGATAACTTTTCAATTTCTTGCGCAATCTCTTTTTTATCAATCTGACCGCCTACTACTATTTTCTTCATCACAGCCTCCTTTCTCATTGTAAATGTTTAAAAAATGTAGCCATAAATAATGTAATTCCGATTCTGGTACATCAAAGTCAAATTTGGACACGACTTCACTCACCAAATCACGAGCAACGTCATAACATGAATGAGACTGCAACTCCTGTAGCATCATACTATCCATACCAGAAACAGACTCCCCATGTTTAACCCTATGCATTGCCATAGAGATATGGGTCATCGTCACAATATAAGCATCAAAGTGAATTAAATCATATTCACGCATCTCATTTTCATGTAAAGCGACGCATATTAAATAAATATCCTCATCTATTACATCATTCTCATATAGAATTCTTAACCTATCTAACATATCCACCTCTTTTATTGTCAATAACTTCAGATATCTGAAGATATCCACAATCTACAATATAATGTATATTCAAATGATAGCACTTGCACATACAATTGTCAACAAAAATATCAAACCACTCAAACCCTTAACAAACACTACAGAATAGGTTATAATTACTTTAGGAAAAATGACGTATTAAAGGAGCATATCAAATGGTTACATCATATAATCTAGAATCTAAAAACGCGCAAACCGTGAGGCAACTTGCAAAATATTTTATTTCAATAGATGTTGGATCCCGCATAAACACCGTTTCTCAATTTGAACAAACCGTCAATTCTGCCCGAGGTACCATCCAAAATTCTCTAAAAATACTATCAGATGCAAACGCAATTAGTTTGGTCCCTCGTGGACATTTGGGTACTTTCTTAGTCTCAAAAAACCTATCAATGTTGTTACAGTTTGCAGATATTTCTTTTTTAATTGGTGTTATGCCCCTACCTTACTCAAAAATATATGAAGGCCTCAGTACAGGCTTAATTAAAACAATGGAAAACAAGCTAAATATTCCCGTGAATATGGCCCATATGCGAGGCGCAAACCAAAGAATTCAGATGGTATTGAGCAAACGTTATGATTTCGCAGTCATTTCAAAATATGCTGCACAGAATTATATAAAAGATAACGATGGCATTGAAATTCTCATTGAATTTGAACCGCATTCTTATCTTCGAAATCACGTCATCATGTTTAGCGATCCCCATCAAACAAAGATTACTGAGAATATGAGAATTGGAATTGACTATGACTCAATTGATCAATCTTCTTTAACCCTAGAAGCCACCAAAAATATTAAGGTAGAATTAATTCCTACCAGCTACAATCAATTTGTTAATAAACTGATTAATGGAGAAATTGACGCTGCCATTTGGAATGGTGACGAAATTACACATCGCTCAAGAATTCGCAACATCCAAAATTTAGAATTGGACAATAAAGACAACACCATTGCTGTTATTGTCGTCAACAAGGATCGTGAAGAACTCAAAAGTCTGATTAAAGAATTAATAAATATTGAAGCCGTCCAATCCATCCAAAAAGAAGTAGTGGCTGGAAAAATATTACCAAGTTACTAAACACCGATTAGATTTGGTGTTTTCTTTGTATAATATATGATTAATAATTACTGACTTAGTTTCTTCAAGAGAAGTCTAGTATTATAGAGCTTGTCTGTCACATCTTCTAGATCGTTTTTAGCCATGCCTAAATAAAGTAAATCAGAAACTGCTAAAAAAGCGAATCGGCTTGAGATTGCACCCAATCGCAGTTCTTTTTCTTCTTGTGGAATGAGTAAGGTAAAATCTGAAGCCTTTGCCAGAGGGCTTTTTGGGTCAGAAGTGATCGCCACAGATTTTCCGCCTTTTTGTTTAACGTAATCTTGTGCAATCAGTGCTTCACGTGTTTTACCACTATACGAAAAAATAATAACCGTATCTTGAACTTCAATATGGGTTAAAGACGTTAACAAAAGATGAAAATCCTGGTTATAAATACATGTTTTGTTTATTCGCGTTAATTTATGGTACAAATCTTCACAAGCAATCGACGATCCACCCAGTCCAACTACAAATATGCGCTCAGATTTCTCAAGTAAATTTATAACTGCTTCAACAATTTTTGCATCAATGAG
>WPCK01089985.1_pt1 | contig 14158 bp, 10 predicted proteins | sample 5399851 | NCBI WGS metagenome assembly WPCK01 (sample SAMN12869471, study PRJNA574797) | sludge metagenome | isolation source: wastewater treatment of pH11 | place: China:Beijing | collected 2019-05-20
CTCCCGTTTCTCTTTTATGTTCTGGCCGACTGCGGCCCCCTTCAGTCGACAGACGGCACCGGCAATCTCCCTGTCTTTTCTTCCCGACGATGTCTTCGCCGCGGCATTAATCAAGTCATGATTTCGGGAAACTGTTGCCGGAGCAAAGGCAAAGCTCCCGTCTTCACGCAACATGCGCATTGCCTGGCGTATCAGCCATTCCCAGGTGTTCTGGCTGTCTTTGGAAAGTCCACATTTCAGCGAGTCCAGCAAGCGATGGCACCGCGTCCAGCAGGCAAAAACGACAGGAAACTCGTCCATATACACTGCGCGAAGCCAACCATCGCTATCCAGCAATTCCGCCTGTTCCACCACGAGCAGTTCCCTGGCCGGTAGCGCCAGTTCCCGACAGGCAGGGACAACGGCGAGTTGCCGTGCGAGCACGAGCGGCAGCTCGATTGTCAGCAATTGTCGAATCGCAATGCCGGAACCCGATGGCCGGGAGTTGTCCGTCAGTGAATTGAGTGTCCGCAGGGCATGCCACCAGCGAGATTCTTCGGCAACCGCAGCCAATCCCGGCATCAGACTGGCAAGCGCCACGGCATACAGGGCCTGATCGACTGAGATGTCGGTTGTCTTGTCCTTCGGCAGGCCTCTTTCGAGCCAGCCAGCATCACCCTTCCGCAACTTGCGCTCGCCACAAAGTGTCCTTTCCATCTTGCGAAGATCGCGCTGCAGTTCATTCCCCTCAACTGCCGTTCCGGCGTCCGGCCTTCCCCAATCAAGTGCATATCTTTTTTTGCACCGAAACAGGCGATACAAAGAGGCCTGTATTCGCATGGAACGGTCCAGTTCGGCAACAATCTTCTTCCATGTCGACAGCTTTCGGCTGGATGCCTTCGTGGTCGTTGCCAACGACATGGTTCCGTTGGTCATGGCGGACCCGGGTGCATGAACTTCAGGATTCTCACCGTCCTCGCCGGTCCTGAATTCCGGTCGCGGATCAGCCGCCTCCCCCCTTGCGCTCTTCCTGTGTTTGCCACCGCGCCGTTTTTTCCCTGCACCAGCCTTGCCTGCCATGTTGTTCAGCCCTGATTGTTTCGCTGCCGTTTACCTTTGGCCCTTCGGTTGCCTATCATATCAAGAGGTAGTCGTATCACAGCCCCGCTATCGGGAATGCGGCGACGTTTTTTCGCGATTGGGGCAATCGGAATCCCCTGGAATTTTCGGGCTGGTGCTAATGAAACTCTTGACAGTCGATCGAATCCGGTTCCCGAGGCCACAAACCCTGATCGTCATTTCGATTCTCCTGATGACTTCCGGATGTTCGCAGAGTGCCGTGCCGGAGTCTGATACCCAACAGGATTCCGGCGAGAAACAGGAGAGCCCGGCGGATAGGAAAAAGGAAGGGGACGCGGCGAACAAATCTCCGATTGACGAAGCGATCCGCAAGGCCTCCGAATCACCGCCCGCCGCAAACGATGAAGAGGCGGTCGGGGAAAAAGTCGAAGAAGTCATTCCACCTCATGAAGAACTTCTTCCGCTGATCGGATCCGACTGGGTTCGCCTCCACCCTCAACATCAGGTTTGGCTGGATATGAAGGCGAAGCAGGTGATCGTCGCCGGCAGAATCTGTTTTCGCGACGGACCGCTTGAAATGTTTGCCTGCCCGCAAAGGACCAAGGAGCACGAGTCGGTTGTTTCCACATTTTCCAACGCCGAGATCATTCACACAGGGCTTTTGGCAACAGGTGCGGTTCCCGGCAAGCCGGTCAGCTGGGATCCCGATTTCGTCGCGCCGTCAGGTCCGGTTGTCACCATCACGGCGGTGTGGTCCGAGGACGGCAAGCGGGTCGAGCGTTCCGCGCAATCGATGATTCTGGATGCCCGCACCGGCAAAGCGATGGAGTATTCGTTTGTGTATTGCGGGAGCAAGGTCTGGGTCGATCCCGATTTCCCCGAATACAGGGAGTTTCAGGCCGATGCCGGCGATCTCGTCTGCGTCTCCAATTTTTCCAGTGCCCTGATCGATGTGGGAACCGAAAGCACGCAGTCCAAAGAAGGGCTGATGTTTCATGCCAACCCGGAGATGATTCCGGTACTTGGCAAGCCGGTTCTTGTATTCCTGAAGCCGGAGATCGGGTCCGGCGTTTCAGACCCGAAATCGCCTGCGCCGTCCGGCGAACAAAACCCGGCTGGCGGTGACGACAAATAAAGCCGTTTGAAAACAGGGGCAACGGGGGAGTCGGCGAAGGGGCCCGTCAATTGGCCCTTCGGTAGCTCATGGCTTCCTTGACGCGTTCCTTGGCAAGTACCAGCGCCGCTTCCCGGGGAAGAACTTTCTCCCGCGCCGATTTCTTCAAGACGGCGCGGGTGTTTTCGCGCATCTTTTCAGCGATTTCCGTGAAAGCCTGATTCTTTGTCCCTCCGTGATATTCCACCGACCCGCAGATAACACCTCCGGCGTTGGCGACGAAATCGGGCACCGAAAGAATTCCCCGTTCGTGCAGTATCTGTTCGGAATTGCCCTTGCAGGGAATATTCGCACCCTGAAGGATCAACTTGCACTGGATGCGATGGGCATTTTCCTCGGTAATCACATCTGGCTGGGCGGCGGGCACAAAGATATCGCAGGGGATATCGACAAACGCCTCTCGGGGAAGCTTTTTTGCGTTTCGATATCCCGAAATACCGCGGGTCGACTTCATCACCCGCACCAGTTCCTCGATATCGATACCGTCCTCGTTGTGAATGGTGCCGTCGAGGTCAGTGGCCACAGTCAGGATGGCACCACGTTGCGACAGGTATCGCGCTGCGTGCTGGCCCACGTTGCCAAAACCCTGCATCGAAACCCGCGCCCCTTCCAGTTTCAGATCGATAAACTCCTGGGCAACTTCGCCGCAGATTGCCAGGCCATACCCGGTCGCACCGACCTGATCGAGTGGAATCCCGCCGAGAACCGTTGACAACCCGACGGAGCGGCCGGTCTCATCGCGAACCCACGCCATACACGTTTCGTCGGTCCCCATGTCGGGTCCAGGAATGTACTGATGCAAACCGGAAATCGCTCGCGCGAACTGGCGAATCAGGACTTCCTTGTGTTCGGCAGTGATCTTGCGCGGATCGGCAATGATTCCGGATTTGCCACCGCCATGGGGGATCCCGGCCAGTGCATTTTTCCAGGTCATGGCGCGGGCAAGGCGAAACACTTCTTCCGTGGTGACATTGGGCGTCATGCGGATTCCACCGATGCCGGGCCCGATCGCGCTGTTGTCGACAACCACGATTCCTTTCAGGCCGCAACGCGGTTCGTAGACATAGACGACCTTTTCCGGCCCCCATTCGTCAGAGAATTCGCCGAAAATGGTGCATTCAGGATGGCTTCTCTCGTCCATAACCGCAACAGACATCGACTCTTCTCCAGGCATCGGCGGCAGCCTGGAAGGACTGCCCGATGTTTTGTTTTCAAAAGGACCGTTTGACCCCGAAAAGGGGATTGGGGCATTGGGGATGCAGGGTTTCAGATTGACTTGCGGCGCGGAAAACGGCAAGACCGCACCGGGCCCTGAACCCGGGTTAATGGTGTTCCGCCATCGATTCCCGGTCAACCTGTTGCAGGATTCTATCCTGCCCGGCCGATTTGTTGTAGCGGATGGAATTCGCGGGCAAAACCGGGCTTCATGGGCAAGCCCGGGGCCCGACGATTTGTTGCCTGATCGAATCAGGAATCCAGCATTTCGCCGGCTTCTTCTTCGGCCACTTCCGAGGTCGAGACCGCATTTTCGATATAGCCGCCGCTTGCCATGATCTTGTCCTTGATCTGGGTGGCAATATCCGGATTCTCGATCAGGTAATTGCGGGCCTTTTCCTTCCCCTGTCCGATGTGCACATTGCCGAACTTGAACCAGGCACCGCTCTTGGCAACGATCCGGTGGGCAACGCCGAGATCGAGCAAGTCACCTTCATAGCTGATCCCGTTGGCGTGCATCATGTCAAACTCGGCCACGCGGAAAGGGGGTGCGACCTTGTTCTTGACGATCTTGCACTTCACGCGCTGGCCGACAACATCTTCGCCGTCCTTGAGGGCCCCGGTCCGCCGGACATCGATGCGGCAGGAAGAATAGAATTTGAGGGCCCGGCCTCCCGGCGTCGTTTCCGGATTGCCAAACATCACACCGATCTTCTCGCGAATCTGGTTGATGAAGACCGTGCAAGTCTTGCTCTTGCTGATCGCTCCTGTCAGCTTTCGCATGGACTGGCTCATCAGACGGGCCTGCAGGCCGACATGGGATTGTCCGATTTCACCTTCCAGTTCCTGTTTGGGCACCAGGGCGGCAACGGAGTCGATCACGATAATATCGACCGAGTTGGACTTGACCAGCATTTCACAGATCTGCATGGCCTCTTCTCCACTGCTGGGCTGGCTCACCAGCAATGTTTCCAGTTGCACACCGAGTTTGCGGGCCCACGATGGATCAAAGGCGTGTTCCGCGTCGATGAAGGCGGCGATTCCACCCGATTTCTGGGCCTCGGCGATGGCGTGAAGGGCCAGCGTCGTCTTGCCACTGGACTCCGGTCCAAATATTTCGATGATTCTGCCGCAGGGAAGTCCCTGTCCGCCAAGGGCCATATCCAGTGACAGACTTCCCGTGGAGATTCCCCGAATCCGTGAATTCTGGTCGCCAGCCAGCGACATGATGGAGCCATCGCCGAATTGCTTTTCGATCTGCTGCAATGCAGTCTTGAGGTTCTCGTTCTCCTTGAGCATTGCATCGAGCGGATTGGCAGCCGATTTACCCTTTTCGGCGGTCGCCCCGCGAGTGACCGTCTTCTCTTTTTTTGTCATGGGATTTCCTTTTTCCTGTAAGGGGCGTTTTTGAAAAAACCTGCTTCCGGATACCACGATAGGGGTGGTCCCCCGGTCGTACAAGTGGCTGGATGCATGCAGCAAAGGGCGTTACCGCCACCTGACAGTCAGATCATCGCCGGACCGCGGACAAGTCTGGTCCAGCCCGCGAAAAAAAGTGACTAATTCCCCTGGCCGGGCACGTTGTCTTGCGAGTCCCCGCCTCCCAGCGCCACATGGGCCATGGGCGTGTAAACCGACCCCTCCCGTTCAGGATAGCTGGAATAGACCGTCAGGCTCTCCATCAGGAACCTGGTACCACGACAACTATCGGCAAGTCCTCCCGAACCGCTGCTTTCCACCATTTCAACGGCCTCATCGGTCCAGCGCACCGCATCCCGAATTCGGGCGATCGTGATATGGGGAAAGAACCGCATCCGGTCATGCTCGATATCCAGCGGTTCCAGCGCCTCCTGCAGGGCGTAATGCATTCTAGCGAATATCCCGGAGCCGTCCTCGATCCCGACCCAGAGGATGCGGGGACGGGTCGATTTGGGAAAAGCGCCCAGCGATCCAAGTGAACATTCGAACGGCTCGAATTCCCTGGCAACCCTGGTCACGACCTCGCACACGGATCCGACTTGTCGATCCGGCACATCGCCGAGGAAATTCAGCGTGAGGTGAAGATTGACCCGCGGTACCATGCGATAAGCGGAAAACGCCGGCCCCAGCCGGCTTGCCATCCGCAAAATGGCCCCTGACACCTGGTCCGGCAAATCGGCTGCGACAAAAGTCCGGATTGTCGATCCCATCAGAATTCCTTTCCCCGATCCCAATCAAAAACGGCATGCCTTTGAGCAGGCATGCCGTTCGGATTGGATACGATGTCGAATGCGACCAAGGGACGAAACGGAAATCATCCGCTCAGAATCCGGGGCCCATCATGGGCAGCAGCCCCGTAATCACATCTTCAAAACCTTCGGGCTTGGGAATCTCGACCAAAACCTCTTCACCGTCCTGCGTGGCGTTGAGCGATTTGAGAATATCGCCAAGTACCCGGCCGGCTTCCGGGTTCTGTTGCCCCAGTTGCTGCACGCCTTGTTGACCACCCATTTTGGCCATGGCAAGCATTCCATTCAGTCCGTCACTGAACTTTTTGGCGTTATCGGCATCCGATCCTGTCGCTCCGATGGTCAGCAGGTTTCCTCCCGCCAGATCCATGCTTAGCCGGACGTTATTGATTGCGAGAGCGAGATCAACCATGCCTCCCATCATAGGATCGCCATTTTCCTTGGCCATGGCGACTGCCTCTTCGATCAGTTCGCGGCAGTTGACAAGATCAACACAAATGCGGATTCCGTCGTCCGGCATTTTGCCCAGTGCATCGGCGAGCCCGCCGGAAAGGACTTCATTCCCGGCGCCCCGGGTCACGTAGGTTTCCGTTCCGAAAACCAGGGTTGTGTCATCCACCATGTGGCCGATCATGTTTTTTGGCCCATCGGATTTCGGCGTCAGATAGGTCACACCATCAATCGTCTTTTCTTCTGAATCCTCTTTCGCCTTGTCCATTGCCTTTTTGGCAGCTTCCGCGTCGGTAAACTTCATTCGGACGAACATTTCCATTGGCAGGTCTTCGCCTCCCTGAATGTTTTGCATCGCCTCGAAATCGGCGACTTTTTCGGGAAGAGCGATGGCCAGGAATACCGAATCCACGGTGCCAAAATCAAAATCCGCCGTCGCCTCCTGCATGCCCGGCGCATTTTCCATGGCGGATTTCAGCTGGTCGAACAGCGGATTGTCGCGCAAGCGATCCATGCGGATCTCAATGGCCACTTCGGCCTGTTGCTCTTTCGGCAGGGATTGGGCTTGCGCCGTCCCTGACATCGACAGAACAAATACCAACAAAAAAATGTATCGGAGCGAACGATGCATCGGAGAACACCTTGGTCTTTCTGGAAGTTTTTTAACATATCCTGCAAATCACCGGCACGGACGCGCTATCACGGCGCGACTTCTCTGCAAGTGTTGCTGCGGGATTTTACGAAATTCCCTGCTATTTCGCCAGCGACGGTCCTGGTCCATTCCAATGGCCGAACCGGCAAATCAATTACCCCGTGTTTTTCGCCCGGGTTTCATTCGCTCCACGAAAAACGAATGCTTCAGCAACGTGGAAAAAGCCCGATTTCCTGTAAACGAACGGAAACCGGAACACGTTTTTCGCGAGTGCGGGCACTATAATGGAGCGTTCAGGTTCCCGCTTCGATCATGTTCACACGGCACGACGATATCGGCCGAGGGACTTTGCCATGGAACAAGACTCCAACGATTTCCGGACGAGAACTTCCGTCGAAGACACGAGCAGTGAATCATCGGGCTTCATGGTCGCGGACGAACGGGCGCCAAACACCCTGTGGACGACGACCCGTTACGAGATCGTGGGTGAACTTGGGCGGGGAGGAGAAGGAATCGTCTATGCAGCGCGGGATATCGCGCTGGCGCGAAAGGTCGCTATCAAGGTCTTGCGCCCCGATCTGGCCGATCGCCCGGACATTGCCCGGCGTTTTTCGCATGAAGCGGTGACGATCAGCCGCCTGCAACACCCTGGTATTCCCCAGATCTTTGATATCGGAACGTGTGCCGATGGAAGGCCGTTTCATTCAATGCAATACATCAAGGGGGAAGATATGGGCCGATGGCTGTACCGGCTTCCCTCGGGTCCCGAACATCTGGCGGAAGCTATCCGCCTGTTCGCCAGGGTTTGCGATACGATGGCCTACACGCATTCCCGGGGAATCGTCCACCTCGACCTGAAACCGGGAAATTTTCGAATCGGGGTGTTTGGCGAAGTGCATGTCATGGACTGGGGGAGGGCAAGAAAACTCGGCAAGGACGGCATGAGCCTGCCTGACACGACAACAGCCGGACTCAACGCGGAGCGACGGCATGTGGGCGGAACACTCCCCTACATGTCGCCGGAACAGGCGCGCGGCGAACCGGTCGACAAAAGGTCGGACGTCTTCTCGCTCGGCGCCTGCATCTGCCACATTCTCACCGGGCAGCCCCCGTATTGGAGCGATGACCGACAGGAAACCTTGCGGAGGGTACTGGCGGCCGATCTGGCCGATACCCGGGAACGACTGCTCCGCTGCGGCGCCGACCCTGTCCTGCTGCGGCTCGCCTTGCGTTGCATGAATGAAGATCCGCAACGCCGCCCCGTCGACGCCGGCGAAATTGCCCGGGTTATCGCCGATTACGAGACCATGGCGCTGCGGCATTTCGAAAGCGACATGTCCCGTTTTTTTGAGTTGTCGCACGACCTTTTCTGTTTCGCCGACATGGATGGCTATCTACGGCGAACCAACTCGAATTTCACAACCATCCTCGGATATTCCAGACAGGAACTGACCAGCGTTCCCTTCATGACGTTTGTTCACGAGGACGACCGGGCTGAGACGAGCGCTGCGATGCAGAATCTCATGGAAGGCAAGCCGGTCATCCGTTTTCGCAACCGCTACCGGACCAGTAGCGGCCAGTATGTGCTGTTCGAATGGACGGCGAAGTCCTTGCCCGAAGAAAGGCTCATCTTTGCCGTTGCCCGCGATGTGACGGATTACCCGGACAAGTGATTTTCCGGAAGGCCCGCGGCCTTGCGATGCCACAGGTTTCAGGCATAATTCCCGGCTGTCATTCAGCGACAGATTCGAAGGGAATTTTCACAAATGCAGAAATCGATTGATGTATTCGGTGTAGGCAATGCCATAGTCGACATGCTGGCGATGGTTCCCTTCGATTTTGTCGAACGGCATGAGCTTGCTGCCGGGGCGATGACCTTGATGGAGACGGCACGGCAGGCGCGAATCCTGCACGACCTGGGCGAACACGATGTCCGTCTCGCTTCCGGAGGCTCAGCCGCCAATACCATGGTCGCGCTGGCCCAAAGCGGCGGGACGGGTGTTTACTACGGCAAGGTGGCCCATGACACGTATGGAGAATTCTACGTTCAGGATATGGAAGCGGCCGGAATCCGTTTCCCGGTCCCCATAGCTCCGGAGGCCGGCAATCCAACGGGTACCTGCGTCGTGCTCACGACGCCCGATGCCGAGAGGACGATGTGCACGCACCTTGGCATCTCAACTTCGCTTGCGGCAACAGACCTCGACTGGAACGAGCTCGCCCGATGCCAGTTCAGCTATATCGAAGGCTACCTTTGGGACTCGCCGGGGCCGCGCGAGGCCTGCCTGGAGGCCATGCGGCAATCAAAAAGACTGGGGACTCGCTGCTCTTTTACGTTCTCCGATCCGTTTCTGGTCGACCGCTACCGGGACCAGTTCCTCGATATCATTCCGCGCTATTGCGATGTTCTGTTCTGCAACGCCGAAGAAGGGAAGCACCTTTTCCGTACCGATTCCATCGCCGAATGCGTCCGGAAAATATCGGCGATGGCGGAAATCGTCTTCATTACCGATGGCCCCAACGGCTGCATCGTCCTTCACGACGGACGTGAAACACAGGTCGATGCGTTCCCCGTCCATGCCATCGATACCGTTGGGGCAGGGGATGCGTTTGCCGGCGGAGTGCTTTACGGACTGAGCCACGGGTTCAGCCCGGTTGCCTCCGCGCGCTGGGGGAATTGCCTCGCTTCGGAAGTCGTCTCACGCATAGGCCCCCGCCTCGCGGAATCGCCAACGGGCCGAAAGGAAGCCATTCTGGCAAGTTGAACTTCGGCCCGCGGATCTCGCGTCAAACAAATTCCGCGTCAGGTAGTTGCAATGCGCCCTAGTTGTTGCTGAATAGCTGGCTCAGACCGTACGTAAAGAACGCGCTGATTCCCAGGTTGGCAAGTTCTTCTTCCGGTTTGTAGCGGAGAAGCAACGTGTCGCCGGAGTGAACCAGCAGCCGCGACTGAGGATCGTTGGTGGCCCGCACCAGGTCGACGCGGATCGGGAGTTGCCGGTTCCCCGGCAGCTTTCTCAGAACAATCAGCTCCGTCGGGGGTACCTGGTTTCCACCGCCGATCAGGCCGCGGTCCAGACCCGAACTGAAGCCGATACCGCGGCCGGCGATGGCGATTGCCCCCAGCACGTCGAGATCGTAATCGCGCGGAATCGGCCATTCACCACCGCCGAGCAAGGCACCTGTGTAGTAGACCTCGGTCTCGCGCGATTCGACATAGACGACGTCCCCTTCGCGAAGGATCACATCCTCTGGCCGAAAAGTCGGGATTTCGTTCGGACCCACGCGCAGCGGAATCGTGACTGTCGATTCGGCGCCGGCAATGGTCGCCGGATTGAAGCCGGGTGTATTCATCATGCCCGAGCCATAGGTCTCGCGCAATTGCTTCAATCGTTCCTCGGTTCGTGCGGAATCGCCGCGAAGAATGGTGACTTCAGCCTTGGCGTTCAGGCCCGGAAGACCTCCGGTCTGGGACAGGGCGTTCAGGACGTCGTTTTCGTAGGCCGGCAGCTGCAGCACGAATCCCCGGCTGCTGAGGTCGGAGCGATCGAAAACCCCTCGCTGCCGCTGAGCCAGTCCCAGCTGGGCGTCGTTCCCCCCGACTCCGCCGTCCTGTCGCACCACAAACACCCGATAGGTTCGTTTGCGAAGCAACGTTACCGTCACGCGAGGCCGAACGAGAATCTGTTCTTCTTCATATCGCCTTTTAACCAGTTCCTCGGTCTGGGCAACGGTCAGGCCGCGCACCGGAATGGGCTCAACCAATGGCAGCGAAATCGTACCGTCGTCGCGGACGGGAATCGGAAATCCGATGCCCGGCGAGAGATCGCTTTCGCGGTCCGGCATGGTGACCGGTGGTGCTTCATCCTGTTTCCCAAGCACGCCTTCCACGAAAATCCCCAGCACGTCTTCCTTGTCGAGGACATAGGAAGGTGGCGGGAGATGCCGGAGGAGGGAAACGTCGATCGGCCGTTTATTGGCCTGCGGAGCCGCAAGGAACTGCGGTGGAACCAGCTCGGCCGGTACCGCATCAATCGGCGCAAAGAGCGAAGCGCATCCGCTCATGCCCGCGATCAGGCTGACCGGCAGCAGCAACCACAGTTGCCGGATCCGATTGGGCAAACCGGTTTTGACTGGATGTCTTTCCATGACCCTGAATACTCCTTGAATCCGCTGCCGGAGAGACTCCGGTAACCGTGGCGGTCACTTCGATCTTGCTGGACTATTTGTTTTCTGATGAACCCTGAATGACCGGAACTTGTGCCGGACCGACAACCGGAACCGGAGGTGGATAAAAGCCGGAGGAATCCTCGTAGACCGGTGGCATCATCGATTCGGCAGGAATTCCGACGGGAGTGTTGGCCATAGGTGCCATCCCTCCGCTTTCGGGCACATAAAATCCCCCGGAGGGAGTCATCGGAGTCAGGGGATCAGCCAACGCCGTTCCAAATGCGGATTCGGGTACAAGCTGGCCATTGTAGTTGTGCCAGGTGGCGCCCACCTCCTTGGTCGCCTTTCGCACACCGGCATACGAATTTCGCAACGTCTCGGCTTCGGCAATCATCTCCGTCATGCGTTGCGATATCTGGATGTTGCGAAAGGTTCCTGTTCCGTCGGTATTGGCCGCCATGGCTCCCTCCTCGAAACCGGAAAACCATGCGCTCTGCATGTCAGCTCCCTCACGTGTTCGATACTGGAAGCCCCAGTATTTCTCCGGAGGCACCGCCGGGCATTCGCCATTTCCCCCCTTGCAGACATCGCTGTACCCCGCGATGAATCCGTCGCGGAAATGGTCGGCATGAAGTCGTTCGCAATGACCATGACGAAGGTGAAAAGCGCGTTTTGCCCAGACATGGTCGCGCATGCATGACACCTGCCTGTCCATGAGCGTGTCGATCATTCCATATCCTGAACCGCCGAAATGGCAGCACCCGGAAAACGATGCACTCAATAATGACAAGCCCAGTAAAACCAGCATCAGGGTACTGCGTCCTGACACGTTCGAACGCAACATTGCCATGATCCCCCAATTACAATGATTAAGTCTGCGAAAACGCGGCGAAGTGCGGTTTGGCACCACATTACGTCATCCGTTTAATCGCCCAGATCAAGGTTCTGAATTTAGCGAAGATTCCGGTTACAGCGCTTTTAGCGAAAAATTCCAATATGCGGCTTTTATTCAATTTGCCGGTTTTGACGGCTGCCCAACCCCTTGCTGGCGCCTTTCAATCAACTTTCAAAACGAACATCATGCTGGCGATCTGCTTGCTGGTAACCCTCCTGGCGGGCAGGGCCGGTGGATGGCCCGTTGCTCCCGTCCAACCCGGGACCCATTGCGGATGCAAGTTGCGGGTGGCGACCTTCAATGTCGCCCTCAACCGGAAGAACGCCGGAGATCTGGAGCAAGAGCTGCGTGGTGGGGGCTCCAGTCAGGCCAGAATGATAGCTGAAGTGATTCAGCGGGTTCGACCGGATGTCATCTTGCTCAACGAGTTTGACTTCAACGAATCCCCGGCAGCGCCCCGTTTGTTCCAGGACGAATACCTTGCCGTCCCGTGGAACGGACAAAAGGCCATTCTCTATCCGTATTCATTTTGCGGTCCGGTCAATACCGGCCGGCCTTCAGGGATGGATCTGAACCGGAACGGGGCAACAGGTGATCCCGAGGACGCGCACGGGTTTGGAGCCTTCCCGGGGCAATACGGGATGCTGGTACTGTCACGGTACCCGTTTGTGACGGAATCGATCCGCACTTTTCGCAGATTTCCCTGGCACAAGATGCCCGGTTCGCTCCGCCCGGTCGATCCGTCTTCCGGCGAATCATGGTACACCGATGCGGCGTGGCATGAGCTGTTTCTGTCTTCAAAAAGCCACTGGGACCTTCCGCTGCGGATCGATGGAACGACGATTCATTTGCTCTGTTCTCATCCCGTCCCTCCGGTGTTTGACGGACCGGAAGATCGAAACGGGTGCCGGAACCACGATGAGATCCGCCTTTGGGCAGACTATGTCGGCGGGCGCGGAGATTATCTTGTGGACGATAATGGCAAGGGAGGCGGACTTGCCGGCGGCAGCCTGTTTGTCATCGTTGGCGACTTGAACGCCGATCCGCACGATGGCGATAACCGCGATCAGGCGATACGCCAGCTGCTCGATCATGCGAATATCGATGCGACGTTCGCTCCCGCCAGTAAGGGAGCTGCCGAGGCGGCGCGACGCGACGGCCTTGCCAATAATTCGCATCGCGGAGACGCCTCCCTGGATACGGCGGACTTCGGCGACGAGTTCTCCGGAAACCTGCGCGTGGATTATTGTCTACCTGGCAAGGGACTTCGGCCACTGCAGGGTGGCGTGTTTTGGCCGGCGAGCGATGAGAAGGGTCACGAACTCAATTCCGCTTCCGATCATCATCTGGTGTGGATCGACCTTGTTATTGAAGCGCGCTAGGCGGCAGCTGTCTCCGGGTGGTTGTCAGCGGAAGTCGCGTGAAGCTGCTTTCAGGTCGCGCAGGCTCTCGGCCAGGTTTTCGAGCCGATTGACAATCACATGAGTCACACCGCTGCGCCGTTCGAGCTTGCCATGTGCCAGCCAGGCCGGACAAGTTCGCACGATCTGGTAGTGCCTTTCCCAAATGGGAGGCTTGATGACCAGGTTGATGGTTCCCGTTTCATCTTCCAGGGTTACAAAGGTGATTCCCTTTGCAGTGGAAGGCCGCTGCCTGAGGATCACCAGCCCTGCCACGCGGACCTGCCTGTTGTCCGGTCTCGATTCAAGGTCGCGGGCGGCAGCCACTTTCAGCCGGTTCAGTCCCTCGCGGTAAAACGACAAGGGATGGGCCTTGAGCGACAATCCGGTGGTATGGTAGTCGGCAAAGACTTCTTCGCGCGGGTCCAGCGGCGGCAACCCGGCATCGGCATCGTCTGCCAGATCGCCGCCGGAGAACAGGGGCTGATCGAGCGGCTTGCGCTCCTGCCCCAGCGCCTGCCAGAGCGCGACACGGCGCTCCTGTTTCATGGATGCCAGGGCATCCGCCTTTCCCAGCCGCCCGATCACGGCCTGACCCAATCCGGTACGTTTCGCCAGATCGGCAACCGAGACGAACTCCCCTCCACCTTGTCTGGCAGCGACGATGGCCTCTCCCGCAGATGCCGGCAAGCCGCTGATCTGCCGCAAGCCCAGGCGCAATGCCGGCTGGGGGAGGGGAGAGGCATGCGGATGGCGGACTGCGGATGCCGCCGGAATTTCGGCGAGTTCTTCGAGAGTATTATCCAGGTCGCTGTGATTGACATCGGCGGGCAAGACCTCGACTCCATGCCGCCGCACATCGGCGATGAGCTGCGCCGGTGCATAGAAGCCCATCGGCTGGGCATTGAGCACCGA
>WPCK01125664.1_pt1 | contig 14127 bp, 9 predicted proteins | sample 5399851 | NCBI WGS metagenome assembly WPCK01 (sample SAMN12869471, study PRJNA574797) | sludge metagenome | isolation source: wastewater treatment of pH11 | place: China:Beijing | collected 2019-05-20
CCCTGGAAGAAACTGCTCAAGAGTTCGTGCCTGACATCGGTGGGTGGTTTGCTGCGGACCCGAAGAGGGCGCAGAGGTACACCCTCACTGCCGGTGATTTGCATGTGGACCTTTCGAAGAATCTGATTATGCCCTCCGTCCTCGCCCAACTCATGGCTCTGGCAGAGCAGACGGGCGTGACAGAGCACCGGGACCAGATGTTTGAAGGCTTGCGGATAAATGTAACGGAAGACCGAAGCGTCCTCCACACGGCTTTACGCCGACCTGAGGGGGAGGCCCTGCTGGTCGATGGAGCCGATGTGATGCCGGCGGTGCATGCCGAACTCAAGAAGGTCTACTCGTTTGCAGACCAGGTCCGGGACGGGTCCTGGACGGGAATCACAGGCAAACCTCTGACAACGGTCGTCAACATTGGCATCGGGGGTTCCGACCTCGGCCCCGTGATGGTTTATGAGGCGCTGAGGCCTTTCGCAAAAGAGGGGATGGAAGCACGTTTCATCTCGAATATTGACCCGACCGACGCTGCGGATACGGTTCGCGACCTTGATCCTCAGACAACGTTGGTTGTTGTAACCTCCAAGACCTTCACAACGCTGGAAACCATCACGAATGCGCGTGTTGTCCGCCAGTGGTTCCTCGATAGTCTGACTGAAGAGGGCGTAATTGATGGTCCCGACTCCGCGAAGGCGCAAGAAGCGGTTGCCAAGCACTTTGTCGCCGTGTCGACGGCACTGGACCGCGTTGCCGACTTTGGGATCGACCCTCAGAACGCGTTTGGGTTTTGGGACTGGGTGGGCGGAAGGTACTCTGTTTCGTCGGCCGTTGGGACCTCCCTGGCTATCGTCCTTGGCCCGCAGGTTTTCTCTGAGTTTCTTGACGGGCTCCACAAGATGGATGCGCATTTCTTGAGCGCTCCGGCTGAGAAAAATGTGCCGATGTTGATGGGACTACTAAACGTCTGGTACGTGAATTTCCTCAACGCATCCTCCCACGTGGTGCTGCCATACTCCCAGTATCTGCATCGATTCCCGGCCTATCTGCAGCAGATGACGATGGAATCGAATGGCAAGGGGGTGCGGTGGGACGGTTCACCAGTTTCGTATGACACCGGGGAAGTGTTCTGGGGTGAACCAGGAACGAACGGACAGCACGCCTTCTTCCAACTGCTTCACCAGGGCACCAGGTTAATTCCGGCTGACTTTATTGCCTTCGCGAACCCGACCTGGCCGCTTGCGGACGGTGATGCGGACATGCACGAACTGCTACTTTCCAACTTCTTTGCACAGACCAAAGCGCTGGCATTTGGTAAGTCTGAGGACGAAGTGCGTGCGGAAGGAACGGCAGAAGAGTTGGTATCAGCGCGCGTGTTCACTGGAAATCGCCCCACCACTTCGATCATGGCACCCGCTTTGACGCCCAGCGTGCTCGGCCAGTTGGTTGCCCTCTATGAGCACCTGACCTTTGTTGAGGGAGCCGTCTGGGGAATCGACTCGTTCGATCAGTGGGGGGTTGAGTTGGGCAAAGTTTTGGCTATGGGTCTGCTTCCCGCTATCGAGGGCGACCGTGAGGTCCTGGATGAGCAGGATCCTTCAACCAAGGAACTCATCGAATACTACTTGGCTAACCGTAAGAAGTGACCGGATGGCCCGGTTCCCACCGGGGTCTAAGGGCCCTGCGGGACCGCGGTTGTCAGACCTATGATTGACCAGAGAAATCAACTTGTTTTTTCACAAACACTGAGGAGTTAATAAATGTTGGAACCCCGCACGATAACCGTCACAGGTGCAGCTGGCAATATCGGCTATGCCCTCTTGTTCCGCATTGCGTCGGGCGCTGTGTTCGGTGATGACACGCCTGTGAAGCTGAACCTTCTGGAGATCCCCCAGGGCGTGCGCGCAGCCGAAGGTACCGCAATGGAACTGCTGGATTCGGCGTTCCCCCTGCTTGATTCAGTGAACGTGTTTGACGATGCCAACAAGGCGTTCGAAGGTTCAAACATGGCGTTCTTGGTTGGGGCTCGCCCTCGTACCGCAGGTATGGAGCGCGCAGATCTCCTTGAGGCGAATGCTGGAATCTTCGGCCCGCAGGGCAAAGCAATCAATGACCATGCCGCTGAGGACATTCGTGTCCTAGTTGTTGGCAACCCGGCCAATACAAATGCTGTGATTGCTCAGAACGCAGCGCCGGACGTCCCCGCAGAGCGCTTTACTTCGATGCTGCGTCTTGACCAGAACAGGGCTATTGCTCAGCTCGCCGCTAAGACAGATGCATTTGTTCGTGACATCAAGAATGTGACTGTTTGGGGCAACCACTCCGCAGATCAGTACCCGGATGTTTCCTACGCAACTGTCAACGGCACACCCGCTGACGAGCTGGTGTCGGCAGAGTGGCTGAAGGACTACTTCCGCCCAACAGTTGCCAAGCGTGGTGCGGCCATCATCGAGGCGCGCGGTGCGTCTTCGGCTGCTTCGGCTGCTTCGGCTGCAATTGACCACATGCATGACTGGGTCAATGGCACCAAGGATGGCGAGTTCGTGACGGTTGGACACTACTCTGACGGCACACACTACGGCGTGCCAAAGGGCTTGTCGTTCGGCTTCCCCTGCGTTTCGGTGGGTGGCGAATACAAGATCGTTGACGATCTTGAGATCAACGCTGGCACGCGCGGCGGCATTGAAGAGAACATTGCTGCGCTTACTGAAGAGTACGACGCCGTGAAGGCGATGGGCTTCATCAAGTAGTAGCAGATTTGTTGGAGGGGGCCGGACCGGTTTGGTTCGGCCCCCTCCTCATGTGTTGTGACCCGGTATGGTTCGACCCCTTCCTCATCTGCTGCGACCCGGTTTGGTGTGGGCGCCCCGGTGTGGGTGGGGCGACCCAAGTGCAAGGCTCCCGCGGGGTTCCCCAGCATTGCGGAGCCGCCTACGCCATACGGAGCCCGATAGGCCCAGCACAGCCAGGGATTACACCGTTATGCCAGCCTGGTCGGCTCCCTATGCCCTAACTGGCTCCCCATGCCCTAACCGGCTCGCTAAGCCCAACCGGCTCCGTAAGGCGTACCAGCCACAGCCCCCAACCAAACCCACAGGCAGTCGGACACGCACAGGGCCCCAATGAGTTGAGAGACGGACGCTGCCAAATGTATACGTGGGGATGAAAAGCGCCCCTGGGGTACGTACCCCAGACGAACATTTCGCCCCCACGTATACATTTCGCGAAAGGCTGCGCTGGACGCTTGGTTGGGGCCGATGCGGGGCAGGCGTCCGTGGCCGGGGCTGGGCAGTGGGCTGGGTGGGCCGGGCGCTTGGCTGGGCGCTTGGCCGGGCTGAGGCCTGACGTCTCACCTCTTCATGTGTTCTGACCTGCGGCTTTACGCTTATGATGTTAGCGGCAACAAATTGCCTTGCGTCGAGTGGGGGCCACCTGCGTACACTCGACCAACGACATTGAGTTTTGGGTGAGGAGCCGTGACAACACCAGCAGATAGCGCTGCACCCGTGGCAAAGCTTCCAACAAGTGAGCGCCAGCGGGCTGTACTTCGTGCCGCCCAACTTTACTTTCTCGATGGCCTTACCCAAGCAGCTGTTGCGGAGAGAATGGGGTGCACTCGTTGGACCGTGGGACGCCTCCTCAAAGAAGGTGAGGACTCCGGAGTTGTCGACATTCGTATTCGTCATGCACAGGCCCGGGTCCGTTCACTCGAGATTGAACTGGAATCACGTTTCGGCCTGGCTGACGTTCAGGTTGTTGGCACCCAGGAGACCACCGGACAAACCCTGGCACTGGTTGCCCAAACTGCTGCTGATTATCTTGCTGACATTCGCCCTCGTCCGACGGCGGTGGCCCTCGCGTGGGGTCGAACAACTTCAGCGGTGGCACGCGCCGCAGCACCACGATGGTCCCCAGGTACCCGCGTCGTTCAAGCAAATGCTGCACCCGGAGGAGTTGATGAGCTGCTTGGTTCTGGAGCTACCCGACTCCTGGCCCGCAAAGCCCCCGGCACAGTCTCCCTATTTGACGAGGTTCTGGAGAATTCGTTGCGGGGAGCGAGTCCCGATATCTCACCCGCAGCACGACGCGTTGTGGACGAGGCCGAGAGTGCTGACGTCATCATCTTCTCACCCGGATCTATTCCTTCATCATCGATTATCGTCAAGTCGGGGATCCTGTCCCACGTGGAGCTAGAGGAACTGTGGGAGCGCGGCGCGAGGGCGAACGTCCTCGGCAGGTTGGTTGATGCGGAGGCTCAGCCGGTGTCAGACAGGCTTGAGGGGCGCCTTCCCGCAATGTCGCTGCGATCACTAGCGCAGGCGCCGTGGTCCATAGCTGTTTGCACAGGTCCAGACAAAGTTGCTCCGCTGGCAGCTACGCTGAAAGGCCGTTTAGCAAACGTGCTGATCACTGATTCACAGACCGCGACGGCCCTCCTCGACTAACTGTCTTCCACTGCAAACCTTGGCGCCGCCCGCACTTGTTTGGGCAGTAGGGTAGGTACGTTCCTATGTTCGGGAGCCACGCAAGTATCGAGGGGAAGTATCGTTTTGTCTTCTAGTCTCTACCAGCCGCTGTCAATCGTAGATCCAGAGATCCATGCCGTCGTCGAGGGCGAACTAGGGCGCCAACGCGGAACCCTTGAGATGATCGCATCAGAGAACTTCGTGCCGTATGCAGTCTTGGAAGCGCAGGGCTCCGTTCTGACGAACAAGTACGCGGAAGGCTACCCAGGACGCCGCTACTATGGCGGTTGCGAATGGGTAGACATTGCCGAAGAACTGGCGATCAGTCGAGCCAAAGAGCTGTTTGGCGCCGATCATGTCAATGTTCAACCCCACGCTGGAGCCCAAGCCAACGCTGCTGGCATTCAGGCTCTTGCAGCACCCGGCGATCGTTTGCTCGGCCTCGAACTGGCACACGGTGGTCACCTCACGCATGGAATGAAGATCAACTTCTCAGGGCGTTTCTACGAGTCGCACTCATACGGCGTTGACCCCAACACCTATCTGATCGACATGGACGTTGTGCGCGACCGCGCTCGTGAGGTCCGTCCCAGCGTCCTTATTGCCGGATGGTCTGCCTATCCGAGGCAGCTGGACTTTGAGGCGTTCCGCTCAATTGCGGACGAGGTCGGGGCAGCACTAATGGTCGATATGGCCCACTTTGCCGGTTTGGTGGCTGCGGGGCTGCACCCAAACCCCTTGCCGTACGCCGACCTTGTCACCACCACTGTGCATAAGACACTGGGAGGACCTCGGTCAGGGATGATCCTCACTTCACGGGGTGAGCAGTGGGGGCGGAAGATCGACTCGGCTGTGTTCCCGGGACAGCAGGGTGGTCCGCTGATGCAGGCTGTTGCGGCGAAAGCCGTCGCAATGAAGATCGCGGCCTCGGAGGAGTTCCGTGAGAGGCAGACCCGTACCCTTGCGGGCGCCAAGATTCTTGCTGACCGCCTGCTACAAGATGATGTGACTGCGGAGGGGATCTCGGTTCTCACAGGCGGCACGGATGTTCACCTGGTGCTGGTTGACCTGCAGGCTAGTCCCCTGAGTGGTGCGGATGGGGAAGATCTGCTTCACCGCGTCGGCGTGACAATCAACCGCAACGCTGTTCCGTTCGATCCTCGCCCGCCCAGGGTCACATCGGGCTTGCGGATCGGCACCCCCGCCTTGGCTACTCGCGGATTCCAAGTGGAAGACTTTGTGGAGGTTTCCGACATCGTTGCCACCGCGCTTCGTCAGGGTGCTCGCGGAGAGGTCGACGAGGCCGGACTGCGTGACCGAGTTGCAGCTCTCGCTTCAACGCACCCGCTCTATGAAGACATCGCTGATCTCAAGGTCATGGCATGAGGTTTCCTTGGCCGACAGGTTCCGCAGGCGAAGGGGGAGATGTTGCCTTACCGCTTGACGGGTCGTCGCTTGCTACAAGGAAGAAGCAACAGCTCCGAGATCGAGTGGCGATCCTCAAGTCCAAGGGCGTGACGCCCGGGCTGGGGACGATCCTGGTTGGGGAAGACCCGGCCTCGCACATCTATGTTGGCGCGAAACACCGCGACTGTGAAGAGGTGGGGATCCGCTCTATCGACGTCCGCCTCCCGGCAGATGCAACGCAGGCAGATGTGGAGGCTGCGGTTCGCAGACTGAACGCAGATCCATCCTGTACCGCCTTCATCGTGCAGCTCCCTCTGCCGGATCACATTGACGAGTCGGCGATCTTGCACCTCATGAACCCTGCGAAGGACGCGGACGGCCTCCACCCGTACAACCTGGGTCTCCTGGTTGAAGATATTGTGGGCACCTCACAGGCCCCTCAACCATGTACGCCCAGAGGCGTTGTGGAACTCCTCCGTGACAATGGAGTGGAACTTCGCGGGGCGCGAGTCTGCGTTGTTGGGCGTGGTCTGACGACGGGACGCCCCCTGGGTCTGATGCTGGGACAGCGTAGCGTTGGTGCCACTGCGGTTCTTTGCCACACCGGGACCCGTGACCTCCGGGCTGAGATGCGAGCAGCTGATGTCATTATCGCCGCGGCAGGGGTTCCCGACCTGGTCACTGCCGAGGACGTGAAGCCAGGTGCTGCAGTTGTTGACGTGGGGGTATCAAGGCGGGACGGGAAGATTGCCGGGGATGTGGCAGACGGTGTTCAGTTCGTTGCGGGCTGGCTGTCACCCAATCCGGGTGGAGTCGGACCGATGACGCGCGTCATGCTTCTTGAGAATGTGGTCCACCAGGCGGAGCTGCAAGCATAGAGCAGAACGTTAGTGGGCCAGATCCTCGTGTGAGGCGTGCAGGTCTGAGTCGATCTGAAGCGTGACGTGGTTCAGATCGACATCAAACCCGGACTTGAGTGCTTCCTGCAGGTCGTGGAGTACTTCTACTGTTTGACCAGATGACACGCACTCTTCGGAGACGATGACGTGTGCAGTGAGGATGTTCAGTCCTGTGCCGATACTAGAGACGTGGAGGTCGTGAACCTGGCGCACAGCCGGATTCTCACAGATCCTCTTGCGGACCTCGTTGAGGTCAAGCCCGCTTGGTGTTTTTTCCAGGAGGATGTCGACTGACTGTCGCAGGATAGCCACGGCGCGCGCCGCAATCATGATGGCTATTAGAAGGGAAGCCAGAGAATCGGCGTAAGGCCACCCTGTCCACATCAGTACCAGGGCAGCTACGATGACAGCCACGGAACCCAGGGCATCCGCGCTCACCTCAAGGAAAGCTGCCTTCATGTTGAGGGAAGCTCCGCGTCCTCCAAAAAGGATCGACATGGAGATCACGTTGGCCACCAGCCCGATGACACCAACTAGGAGCATGGGCCCGGCCTCGACGGCCGTGGGGTTCATAAAGCGTCCGACCGCTTCCCACCCAATGAATCCGCAGAGAACAATGAGAAGACCAGCCTGGAGCCCAGCCGCCAGTATCTCTAGCCGCGCAAACCCCCAGGTCCACTTGTCTGTTCGAGGGCGGGTCATCAGGTGAGCTGCGAAGAGCGCAACAACCAGGCCGATTGAATCGGTTGCCATGTGGCCGGCATCAGCGAGGAGAGCTAGGGAGCCGCTCCAAATGGCTCCGACTATCTCGACGAAGAGAATGGATGCTGTGACACCTAGGGCCCAAGCAAGGCGCTTCCGTGACATGGTGGCGGTTGCGTGGGTGTGAGAGTGACCATGGCTTGGGGCCGGCGGATCTCCCGGGGTGTTGCTCATAGTGATTCAAGCTATCCCATATTTGGTTCCTGGGCTACCTGCGCCACCTGGCATACTGGGGCGGTGACTTCTACCAGTTTCTCTGTAGCCTCTGTAAACGTCAACGGCATTCGCGCCGCATACCGGAAAGGGATGGGGCAGTGGATTGAAGAAGCACAACCCGATGTGATCCTGCTCCAGGAAGTGCGTGCCGAGGAGAAAATCGCGGCTGATCTTCTTGGCGACCAGTTTGATACTTTCATTGCGCCCTCACTGATCAAGGGACGCGCGGGAGTGGGGGTTGCCGTTGCCAAAGACTCCACCAAGATTGGGCTGGCTCCCGGCGCACAGCACACCATTGGTCTGGCACAGCAAGAAGAGCTGGTTGATTCAGGTCGTTGGATAGAGGTCGACCTTGTGACCGCGAGCGGGTTTCCGCTGCGTATGGTGTCCGCATACTTCCATTCGGGCCAAATCAACGACCCGAAGCAAGATTCCAAGATGCGCCACCTGGCGAGCATTGATGCCCGCGTTCGGGAACTGTTGTCCCGCAGTGGTGAGGGCGGTCCGCAGACGCTGGTGGCCGGGGACTTCAATGTTGTTCGCTCAGAGATGGATATCAAGAACTGGAAGGCCAACTACAACAAGACTTCCGGTGTCCTTGATGAGGAGATAGCCTACTTGAATGGCTGGGTCGACGCTGGTTGGTGCGATGTGGTGCGAACACTCACCGGGCCAACTCCGGGGCCCTACTCCTGGTGGTCCTGGCGCGGCAAGGCGTTTGACAATGATTCTGGTTGGCGCATCGACTACCACTATGCAACACCAGGACTGGCGGGACGTGCGCTCGCAGCGAGGGTGGATCGCGCAATTTCCTGGGACACGCGGTTCTCAGATCACGCGCCGGTAGTTGTTCAGTTTGAAGCCTGATCGTCCTCGCTCGCTTCGAGTTCATCAGGATCTGCGTGCCCATCCGCATCTAATGGATGTGCCGGAATAAGGTCCCCCGTCACCGGGTTGTGTGGCCACGCCAGCGTCGCGGGTCGGCTGAGTGTGACGTAGTTCGGCCGTTTGTCAGCGTGGACTGAGTCCTTCTTAACCTTCATGACCACGGCAGGCGGATCCGCCATCCACGCCGAGACCATTAGTGCAGCTCGCGCCACAAAGTTGACCCAGAGGAGCAGTGCTGCCGCCGTAGCGATGGTAGCGATGACGGGGTCGTTAGACGCGCCCATCAGTGCCTCACCACCAAAACGGAGGGTGGTGGAAGCAACTGCAAACATGACGGCCCCAATAAGGAGGGTGCGGCGAGGCACCGCGATGCGCGCCACAAATGTCACCATCACCATGAACATGAGGAAGTCAACCAGTGAGGGAACTCCGAGACGTATGGCCCCAAAGGTGTGCGTTTCGAGGATCTCGCGGACTCCCGGGAAGACCGACACGACCCACTCTTCGAAGCGTCCGGTCATAACCGTCAGGACAGCGGTCGTGATCACTCCTAGGAAGAGCAGTATCAACCCGGCAAAGTACCGGGGGTATGCGGTCACTGCCGTGCCAGGGTAGTCAAGAAGGCCGAACATGGATCGGAGTCCGTCCACGATGTAGCGGATAATCTGCATCGCCGTCCAGAACGCAGCAACGAATGCAATGATGCCCGCGACAAGGGTCCCATTGCCCAGAGATATGTCGGAGAGATCAACAATCCCGCTCGTGCCCGTCGCCGGGTTTGCAATCAGTCCGGGAACAAACCTGTTGACCGTATCGATAACCAGAGACTGGAACGCAGCGCTTGCGGAGAAGAAGTGAGTAAAGATCACCCACGCGACCGTGACCACGGCACTGAGCGAGAAGATTGCCATATAGGAGATTGCACCCGCGGCAATTCTCCCCTTCTGCATGGAATACCGCGCCAGACCGCGTCCAATTCTGCTGTGCTGGTAGACATCAATTAGCGAGGCGATCTTCGACTTGAGGCCCTGCTGTCGCAATGCTGGCCCAATGTCCCGCACCCCTGACTTCCACTGCTTGGCGTGCACGAGGACGTACGAGACGTCCCCGGACTGTGCAACCTTGCTGTCAGGTGACTGCGCATCGGAGTCGGGGTTTGACATAGGCAAATCCGTTTCTAGGAGGAGAAGTCGAACAGCGCCGCCGAGTTGTAGGAGCCGCTTGCATCAAGGCGGTCCAGTCGGAAGCCAGGAACCATCCACGTGGCTTCGAAGTCTTGCCCTAGGGCAAGGGCTGTCTCGAGCTGAGGTTCGTCTAGACCCTGAGCAAGTGTGATGTGTGCATGATAGGGGAACCGCAAATCATACTGCAGGGGCCCCGAACGGACGTCATCCGCGAGGTCTTCACATTGGCGCGATCCTTCCTCTACAGAGAGGAAGACAACGGGGCTGACCGGGAGGAATGATCCGGTGCCTCTAACGGTGACCCGAAATGGATGGTGGCGCTTCGCGACAAGAGCGAGGTGCTCAAAAACGGCCTCGCGCTGATCAATGGGAACCGCAAGTGGCGGCATGATTGTGATGTGAGCGGGAACGCTTGCCCCGGCCTCGTCCCCGAGCGCCAAACGTGCCTCACTAATGCGTGACAGCCATGGTTCAGGGACCGCTATGACAACACCAAGCCAGTCTTCTGATTCATCGCGTGTGGGGAGGAACATCGAACCTCAAGACTATGGTGGGAACGGTTTGCAGGGGACCGATTGAGTCTACCCCGGCGCAGTGGGATCGTTCATCCCCACTTGTGGGACCTAGGGGTCGATGGGGGAGAATCGGTAAGCTTTGCCGTGGTGGATCCTAGCGTAGAGGTCCCAAACCGCAGGTAAATGAACGGAGCATACGTTGGAGAAGCAGTCGCCGTGGCTGATTGTCGGCCTTGGCAACCCCGGTTCCACCTATCAGTTCACCCGTCACAACGTCGGTAGGGACGCTGTGACGATACTTGCCGCTAGGGAGGCGAGCAGCTTCTCAAGAGACAGGAGCGGATTGATGGTGGCTGACGCATTTCTTGGCCCGGGTCCGGGCAACGGCCGCACCTACCTCGCCTACTCGACCACCTACATGAACGTTACGGGCCCTCCCGTGGCTGCGTTTGCCCGCAGGTTCAGCATTCCAATCGAGCAGATCCTAGTAATCCACGACGACCTCGACCTCGAACCCCATACCCTCAGACTCAAGAGAGATGGGGGAGAAGGTGGACACAATGGACTGCGGTCCATATCAGCTGCTCTGGGCACCAAAGACTACTTGAGGTTACGCATCGGCATTGGACGTCCGCAGGGTCGCCAAGATGCGGCAGGCTTCGTCCTCGCGCCAATCCCAAAGGCAGAGCGAACCGAGTGGACGGTGACTGAGGAAATGGCGGCGGATGTGGCTTGTGATGTCGTGAGACGCGGGTTCATCCCAACCCAGCAACTTCTACACTCGGCAAGGTAGGGACGAATGAGCGACGAACACAGCATGGAGCTCTCTGCGCTACTAGAGGTCGTCCAAAATGACGGTGCCCTTGCCGCGACCCTGCCAACTATGGCGCAACCAGGGTTTGGCACTCTAGTTATCCCCGATGGACTGCGCCCGGCAGCGGTTGCGCTTGCGGTTCAAGAGAGAGTCTCTCGGGGCGTGAAGTCACCCGTGGTCGTGGTGACGTCCTCGGGGCGCCAAGGCGCGAAGTTCGCCCAGGCAGCATCCGCCTGGACAACCGGGGTGGCCATGATGCCCTCTTGGGAGACCCTGCCGCACGAGCGACTTTCACCCCAGGTCGACACGATGGCTCGACGCGCCACTATTCTTCGTCGCCTGACCCATCCGCAGGATGATGTCCCAGGCGCGGGTCCCATCTCGGTTCTTGTGCTCCCAGTTCGAACCCTGATGCAGCCCCTCATTGCCGGAATCGGTGAGATCACTCCGGTGACCGCACACGTTGGAGACTGGATCGATCCAGGTTTACTCCAGGAGCAGCTGGTCGCACTGGGATATGAAGCAGTGGATATGGTGGAGAAGCGCGGACAGGTGGCTGTGCGTGGCTCCATTGTTGACGTGTTTGTTCCCACCAGCCCCCACCCGCTCCGCCTGGAGCTCTTTGGCGACGAAGTTGAGGAAATCCGCCACTTCAACCTGTCCGACCAAAGGACCGTTGGGGACGCCGAGGGCGGACTGTGGGCGCCCCCCGCCCGCGAGTTCCTCCTCACCCAGCAGGCTCGGGCGAAAGCGCTTGCGGCGCAGTCCGACCTGCCGGGAGCGCGAGAGATACTCGAGTTGGCAGCTGAGGGAATTTATGCGCCTGGTCTTGAAGCGTTGGCGCCCTCGTTGGTGTCCGGTATGGAGATGCTCAGCGACCTGATTCCGCAGGACTCACTTTTCATCCTTGATGAGCCGGAAAAAACGTTGGCCAGGGGCGCTGACCTCCTGCGCACGGCCGACGAGTTTCTCTCTGCTGCCTGGGGTAGCGCTGCGGCCGGTGGGGCGATTCCTCTCTTGGCCCAGGATGCTTCTTTTGTGCCTTTGGAGGACATATGGGGGCGCGGTCCCTCAAGGGCGTGGTGGGAGTTCACGGCGTTGCCGCCACCCGCCCTCGCCGATGCCATGGTGGATGAGCAAGACACCACCATTCCAGATCAGGGTGAGAGTGGTGATGCTTCCGGTGCGTCGGTGGAAGCAGTGGTGGTTAGCGCCAGACTCGCGCGCGTCGGAGGGCGCGACGTGCAGCCCTACCGCGGTGAGTTCGACCGCGCGACGGATGACTTGCGTTCATTGGCAGGGCGTGGGTGGCGCCTCATCGTTACGGTGCCAGCTCCTGGGGCTGGTCGCCGCATTGTTGAGGTGCTGCGCGAACGTGACGTTGTTGCCCGGCTGGTTGAAGATGTCACCGCTGATGATCCGGTGGGCGTGGTTGCGGTTATTCCCGCTCCGGGTAACACCGGGTTTGTCATGCACTCTGAGAACCTCGCCATTCTCACCGAGCAAGATCTGACGGGGCGTGCTGGCGCGAACACTCGGGACATGCGCAAACTTGCCGCTAAACGAAAGAAGGGCATCGATCCCCTGACGCTGCGAATCGGTGACTTTGTCGTCCATTCCCAACACGGCATCGGGAAGTTCCTCGGTATAGAGACCAGAACGACGGGTAAGGGTGAGGATCGGGTCCAGCGCGACTACCTGGTGATTGAGTACCAGGCCGCGCGGCGTGGTCAACCCGGGGATAACCTCTATGTTCCGACAACTTCGTTGGACCAGGTTTCGGCCTACTCCGGGTCAGATGCTCCCAAGCTATCCAAGATGGGTGGGGCTGACTGGGCAAAGACTAAGCAGAAGGCCCGCAAGGCGGTCATGGAGATCGCTGCGGAACTCGTGCGCCTCTACGCGGAACGTGCAAAGGCGGAAGGGTACGCTTTCGCTCCTGACACGCCGTGGCAGCGCGAGCTTGAAGACGCCTTTGAGTACACGGAAACCCCTGATCAGTTGGCGACAATCGATGAGGTGAAGGCGGATATGGAGAAGCGGGTCCCAATGGACAGGCTTCTGACCGGCGACGTCGGGTACGGCAAGACCGAGGTCGCTGTGCGTGCTGCATTTAAGGCCGTTCAGGATGGGAAGCAAGTTGCGATCCTCGTGCCCACAACGCTGCTTGCCCAGCAGCACTACGACACCTTTGCTGAACGCTATGCGGGTTACCCCATCAAGGTTGCACAACTGTCCCGCTTCACGTCGCCCTCGGACGCCACCAAGGTCAAGGCGGGCCTTGCCGACGGCACCGTTGACGTCGTTATTGGCACCCACACCCTGTTGACAGGGTCAGTCCAGTTCAAGGATTTGGGGCTGGTTGTGGTTGATGAGGAACAGCGATTCGGGGTGGAACACAAGGAGACCCTGAAAGCGTTGCGAACCAACGTCGATGTGCTGTCCATGTCCGCCACGCCAATCCCCAGGACCCTGGAGATGGCGATCTCTGGCATCCGCGAGATGTCGGTGTTGCAGACCCCTCCAGAAGAGAGACAACCGGTCCTCACTTTCGTGGGACCATACTCGAACGCCCAGGTCGCCGCGGCAGTGCGTAGGGAGCTACTGCGGGACGGCCAGGTCTTCTTCGTTCACAACCGAGTCGATTCGATCAATAAGGTCGCGGCAGGACTTCAGGAGCTGGTGCCGGAAGCCAGGATTCGGGTGGCGCATGGAAAACTGTCCGAAGCCGAACTTGAGAAGACAATCATTGATTTCTGGAATCACGAGTTTGACGTACTAGTTTCCACGACCATCATTGAGACCGGCCTCGACATCTCTAACGCCAACACCCTGATCGTTGACCGGGCAGACACGTTTGGACTGTCTCAGCTTCACCAGTTGAGGGGTCGCGTTGGACGAGGACGGGAGCGGGCGTATGCCTACTTCCTCTACGGCACCAACAAGACGCTCTCTGAGACCGCCCTCGAACGCCTGCGAACAATC
>WPCK01003749.1_pt1 | contig 14121 bp, 6 predicted proteins | sample 5399851 | NCBI WGS metagenome assembly WPCK01 (sample SAMN12869471, study PRJNA574797) | sludge metagenome | isolation source: wastewater treatment of pH11 | place: China:Beijing | collected 2019-05-20
CCTCTTCCCTCAAGATGCATTGACTCAAAGTTCCATTTGATATTCTGATCCAGTTGCAAACGAATCAGACGAGTTAAGTCGGAACTTGGCATATTCGTATCAATACTTGAAGCGGTAGCACGCACAATCTCTTCTATACGAAGCAAACTTGAAGGCTCAATGATTTTATTGACCAACCCTTTTATGACTTCCTGCTGGTTCAGACCACGGGTAATATCCCCACCTGGTAGCGAATACCGTTCTCTTGAAAATCTTAGGGTAGCTTGAGCATCCAATGTATTCATTCCTTGTCTGAAAGTGTATCCACCAGATGAGAAAGAGTACATTGAATATACATTGATGTCCCCAATGATATCTACGATATTAATCACGGAAGTAAAGTTAACACGAACATAATAATTAATCTCAATATCAAACAAGTTTTCAATGGTATTTACTGAGCAGCCAATGCCATAAATACCGGCATGGGTTAGTTTATCTTTCTCACCCGTACGACACCCAAGATTAACATACGTATCTCTTGGAATCGAGATTGTCAAAATCTTCTGCTTGGTAGGATTAACCACCATCAGAATGTTTACATCACTACGTGATCTCGAGTTTATCGGACCTTCAATATCGATACCTGAAATAAAGATGATAAAGGCTTCCTTATCAATCTCAACATCTTTCCCAATGTTTTCTCTAATCGTTTCGTAGTTAATCGAGTAAATCACTCTTACCTTCGTCAGAAAAAACTCATCTTCATCTTCAAGAAGCGGAATAATGGCACCATCCACAATCATGACATCCACATCATCATTGAATAACGATTCCACCATATCCAACTCATTATTAAACTCACTTAGATTCATTCTGATATCATGCTTTTCAATCATATGTTCCTTAATAAATTCCAATTCACCATTAGCCAAGGTTTTGGCATGAGCAAATTGACTTTCCTTTGCCTCCGCAATGGTTTGAATCGGACTATCCATCAGTACCAGAAAGACAAACGAGTTGGAATCAAACTCCGCTTGCTCAAGCAAACGATGAGCCACACTTTGCGAATAAATGAGCCCGGCTGATCCAACAGCTAATATAACTGAAAGAATGACTTTCATCCATTTGGATTTACTAAATATCCCTAACAAAAGTATTCCAATAGCTAAAAGTAGAACTGGTATTTCATATTTAAGAGGCAAAAGCGTGTTCATCAGAACCGAAAGGACAAAAATAATCATTAGACCCAGAAATGATATTAAATACTTATCTTTAAAATTGATTTTTTTCATTGTTACACCCCACTGACAACTGCTATATTCTTGCCTATTTTATCACAATTTGACCGATTGTAAAGAAAAAGAGATTGGATAGCCTAACACTATCTAATCTCTTTGCATAAATAAGACAAAATCATCGTAGACCAGTGGTTTGGAAATTCCATAACCCTGCAAGATATCACATCCCAAATTTGTCAGATAATCCACCTGAACTGTTTCTTCCACACCTTCAGCCGTAACATAAGCGCCGGCCTTCTTGGCAATGCTCATCAACTCAGGAATAATGGTCTTACTAGGATTGGAAATGATGGACTGAATAAACTTACGATCAATCTTAATCTGATCCACATTCATTTCCATCATGAGTCCGAGCGAGGAATACCCTGTACCAAAGTCATCAATCGCAATGGAAAAACCAAGGGTGCGCAATCGTTCAATCCGCTGAACCAACTCTTTGCGATTCGACTCAAACACGGTCTCTGTAATTTCAATTTCAATCTGACTTGGTAATAAACGCGTGATATGCAACTGATTCATAAGCATGGCTTCAAATCCCGGATCCATCAGTTGCAAAATGGATGTGTTGTATGACACAAACAACTCCCCAAATCCACACTGACCCAACTGAACCAAAGCTTCGGTCGCCAACTCAAACAAACGGGTTCCAAGTGGTATAATCAGCTGATTTCGCTCCGCCATATCAATAAATTCCGTTGGCGGAATATGACCAAACTGATCGCTCTCAAAGCGTGCCAGCACCTCAAATCCAAGCGTCTTTAACTCCTTTGTCGAAAACAGTGGTTGCATCATAATATACAGATTTGGCAAATTACCTCGAATTGCATTTTCAATTTCAAAAAGTATAATTTCTTCCCTGCGCAACTTCATTTCCATGACTTCATCATATTTCCGACAGCGATCCTGATCAAAATCCGCTATCGAACGCAGAGTGATATCCAGTTTCTTGGAATGAATGAGTGGATCTTCCTTGGGATTACACTCAATGTAAGCTACAGCCAAATGTTTCATACTATCATAAATCAGCTGACTGTGAAGTACATATTCAAACTGAAAGGCATAGTGACATACTTCTTCTACCCTGTGTGTCTGCGTCAATAGCAGAAACCGATCACCGCTCATCCGAAAAATCATGCGAACCTGATCGTTATTTGTCATATGAATAACAAAGCGATGAATCAAATCATCTCCTATCGCATATCCCTGAATGATATTAATCTGATTCAGTTTACCAATCTGTAATAAAAGCAAACTATAATCACTACTCCACATCGTCTTGATAATATCAAAGAAATATCGATGATTGGGAAGTCGGGTCATCGCATCATAATACAGATCACCCATCAGTTCATTATGCTTTTTATTTTGCATATGCATATACACTGTATAAAAAAGATAGAACAGTCCAATCATGCCATAGACAATCCAACGGATTTTCCAGAAAAACGATTGAAACTCTTTTGGATTAAACTCTACCCAAAGCTCTCCGCCATACGTCGCAGGTAATGAAACCATCATATACTCCCGACCCTGATTCAAAATAGTACAGTTATTTACTCGTAAATTAGCCGAACTAAAAAGACATTCATCATCTTCCTGTTTCCACACCCAACTTAACGCAGACTGATCTTTCATCACTTCTTCCAATAGGACATAGCGAAAGTCATAGACACCTAACTGACTAGCTAACACACCCACCTGAACCACATATTTCGAACCAACCTGAAGATAGATAAACTTCATAGCCTCATTCTTTAGCAGGTGTTCACGTACCGGCTCAAAATACATCGTTTCCTCATTGGCAAATAACTTTATCACCGGATGTTCCTCATTGACCTGATATCCAACCGAAGGTAAGTGGGAAGAATTTAGGACAATCCCCCTCGGACTATAGATATTGATATCATCGACCGATAGTTGCTGTTGAAGCAATGACAGATTCACCTGATCATCATAGAGCAACTCTGATGCAACAACATTGGCCAAGCCAACCATTCGGGTAACCACCACTTCTTCCAACTGCAGCCTCTGCTCTTCCTTATCGTTCCACCGCGACTCAAGTGTAACAACGGATTTGGCCAACCGGGATTGCCATTCATTTTGCTGATACCCGACTAACAAGGTTTCTAGCAAAGTCATGACCAAAACTAAAACAATCAGACAAACAAACCAGAATGTCCATAGTTTTTTTTGTTTCATTTTCTACACATCTTTCTATGGATCTACCCAACATTTACTTTCCCCACTGTAACTATCGGATTAAACATTAAATACTTAAGAAAAAAGTGATGAATTAACACCACTTTTCCAACTTATTTTCCTTCATTCATAAATTCGACAATAATCTGTCTTGCTTCATTGACCGAATCCATATTCGGCAACGACACATACAGATCACGCCCCGGAACACTGTATGTCTGTCTAAACGCATCCGAACCTGTTATAACAGCTGATTCAAATTCCCAGTCAATCAGCTTATTGATTTGAAGTCTGACCAATTTCTGAATATTGTTACCTGACATATTGGTGTCTACACTTTTTGACACCTGTTTCAAAATATCCTCAATGCGTAAGAGTGATCCTGGCGAGATTGCTTTTCTGATAATGGCCTGAATGACTCTTTGCTGGTTCTGAATGCGCATACCATCACCTTCAGTGAAAGACTTACGTTCACGCACATACTCCAAAGCCTCAAAACCATTAAGACGAACATTCCCCGCAGTAAACTGAACCTTATGTGTCCAGGAAGTAAATGTATGGGGATTGTAGAAGTCGACTCCACCCAATACATCGACAATCTGGATAAATGAAGTGAAATTCAGTCGTGCATAATAGTTAATATCCAATCCTAAAAACTGCTCCATCGACTGTACCGTACAGTTGACACCATAGATACCAGAATGAGTTAACTTATCCATTGCGTTGTTTTTACATGCCAATGGCACATACAAGTCACGAGGCATGGACACCGTCAGAATCTTACCTGTACGAGGATTAATGACCATAAGCATATTCACATCACTACGTGAACGTAATGTAATCGGCCCCTCCACATCAATACCACTAACGTAAACCACAAAGGAATCACGATCCACATTCACTTCCTTCACAATTTCTTCACGAAGAACCTCTTTTTCAATTTCATGAATAATGCGAATCTTCGATGCAAAGGATTCATCATGTTCCTCCAGTGTTTCCCAATAAGCCTTATCCATAATCATCACATCGACTTCCTGACGATACAGACTATCAAGCAACGCAAAATCATTGCTCTTCTTCACTGCTGTCATCGCGATCGAATGATTATCCCTCAAATCAGCCACAATATGCACATACAACTCCTGATTCAATGAGTCGGAATATCCAAAGGTTTTCCCAATGGTATCCTCAATAGACTGAATTGGACTATCTTTAAGTACTGCAAAAGCCACAAGGCTCTTATCCTTATCAAAATCGGTAAAGATTCGATCCGTGACACTCTGAGTATAGACCAAAAATACCGAAAGAATCACAAGTACTCCCGAAAGAATCAATTGAAGCCACTTCTTAACACTTCGCTTCGCCACAATCATATAGAGAAAGGCAACCACGAAAACCCCCAGCTTGTACTGCCATGGAATTAATCGGTTGTAAAGAAGTGATACTCCAAGAAGCATGGTAGACACCACCGTAAGCAACCATATCATATTTAATTTTCGTTTCTTATATTTCATACATTCATCCTCATTACTGTTTATCACGGTACATTTTATCACAATTTAAGACCTTGTCTACAATTCCACTGAAAAACACACACAAAACCCACAATTGAAAACGTGATTCAAAGACTTGAACCACGTTTATTCACACACGATCATCTATTTCTATCTTATGCCTTTTTTGTTTGTGATGTCGAGTAGAGACTAGATATAACCCAAACAATAAGATTAGAAGACCCTCACCAATTAGTACTGGAATCAACCATGGACGCCCCTTCGATTCCACAAGCATTCGATCTGAAAGAACCAGCTGACTACTCGTCAAGACATCAAACTCCACAATACCATCAATGATATTCACCTGATCCCGAAGCAACGTAAACTCACCCTGATCATACTGATAGACTGATACGGCATCACTGTACCCCAACACTTCACTGACATTCAATTGTAACCGGGTATTTGGAGGAAACACTCCAGACTGACGAAGAAAAGCAAAGGACATATTTGCGTTCTGACCTGCCTGCAAGACCTCCATCTTACTAGATGGATGCAACTCAACGAACAAGTCCAACGAATCAAGTGGTAACATGGCTCGACCATCCAGATACCAGCCATACAGTAGTTGACCACCCAAAGATTTAAAGAAGTAAATCGTCTTTCCCGATTGTCTAATTGCCTGAATCATCGTTGAAGTTAACACATACTCATCTTCAAGTTGCACACTGACCACAGATACCGTCGATGTACTTAAGTACTCAATCATATTATCTAACGTCAATATTGGCAAATCGCTAGCTCGACTCACTTCAATTTGGTAGACCTTACTTTCTCCACTCTGCGAAGTTACCGTAATTTTCACGCTATTTTGCCCGACATTCAACCGAGTATGACCTTCAATGGAAACACTAGCACGATCATCCTCCGCCGTCGCCAAAATAAGTAAAGACGTCACCTGATTTTCAACTGACATTTCATATTTCAATTGAGCCGAACTAAAATCCAAAGCATACCCCTCCACAATGAGAGAAGATAAATTATTTATCGTGGAAACATCACCGATATTGCCATTCGCATCCCTTCGCGAAACATTAAGAGTATACACTCTTCGTTCACCATTCTCTGCCATCACCGGAATCTGAATCCGATTCTCATAGATAGATAAAGGGTATGTTGCATCGCGATTGACCGAAGCTTTACCATCCTCTGGCGTCGTAACAACACGTAAAAATGCTACACTATGATCCACAATAACATGATACGTAAATGTATCTCTACTAAATACGATTTCTCCAGCACTCAATTGCAACTGACGCAAATAATTATTAGAACTACGTGCATCCGCTCGTTCAACGCGTACTGTATAGACCTTAGTCGAACCATCCTCTGCAGTTACTGTAATCGGAAAACTATGTTTACCAAACCCCAGAGTAAACTGACCTGTCCCACTCACCGTCGCTTTGGAATCCATAGCAACCGCTCCCAGTGTCATCGACGTTTTCTCCACAACGCCAAGGTCGACGATGGTTGAAGTTGCTGAAAACCCCGTAATCGCTAAACCATCGACAGAAATACTCGCCAGATTGGCATTGGAACTCTTTGCGGCAGACATCGTCAAGGTAATGGAAGCCCCTGTACCCGCAACATCCCTTTCGCCATCCGAACCACTCACACCCGATAGTCGAATGGTCGTCGATTCTCCGACCTTGAAGTTTTCCGTTGCTTTCATTGAAACCTCAGCCACAAGAAAATTACCATTCATCGTCGTCAGATATTCCATGACCAAACGAGTCCCGACATTCCCTTCAAACGAACCTGTTTTTAGGTTGCTATCAAAAACCGTCAACTTGGTGCGGTCATAGTCAAAATCCGCCTCATAGGTCAGTAAATCACTCACATTGGCCACACTGACCCGCAAAGTAAATGACTGATTCAATGAGAGTGTCGTTGGCGCTTGCAGCGAGGTTGAAAACCCCACTGCACGCACGGTAAGATTGGGTAATCCCAATAATAATAATAGTAATAATATGCTTATTCGTTGTTTCATCTTAGTCCAACCCCGCTAATTTCCTCCTACATACTACCATATCTGTCGCACTAATTCGAGAGTCATTGTTCAAATCACCACTAAATAGAGCGATATCATCCAGATCAATGATCCCTGCCAGATGACGACGTATCATGACTAAATCAGTTGACGTGAGTTTACCATCATGATTCACATCACCATTGAGTACCACATGGATTTCAACGTGAATATCTGAATCGATATCTAATATTTCACGAGTATCTCTACTTAGAATGTCACCATTGATCTTAATCGAAAAGATCTTGTATTCACTACTGATAGTCTTCAAATGAATGGACTTGCCCTCAATGGCCAAATTGGTATCGAATATAATGGCATCCTCGATGCCTACAATATGAACACTGAACTGATAGGTCTTCAATATATGCGTAATTTCCACGGTATGAACCGATACATTCCCCGCTTCATCAGTGGCCACAAAGGTAAAACTACCATTGGAAACAAACGTAAAGGATTCCTGATTTAGCGTTCCCTTATCTACCGAGGCAAAGACAGTGATCGGTTCGTGAGTTGGAATCAGGGAATACTCACTTAAAGTAATAACAGGATTGACCTTGTCGATATGAGTAATGACAACTGTCACTTCCGATACATTCCCCGCTTCATCAGTGGCCACAAAGGTAAAGCTGCCATTGGAAGTAAACGTATAGGAGTCCTGATTCAGGCTTCCCTCATTGGTCGTTGCATACACCGTGACATCCTGATTGGTCAGTCGGGTCTCATAAGGTACAATGGTAATTTCCGGAGGTGTAATATCTTTCTCTTCCATACAAACCACCGTACTGCTACCTAAACCAAAACGATCCAACCAGCCATCACTCACTGATGGATTCTTCAGTTCAATGGTTACACAATCCCCAATCACAAAGGATTCGGTGGGAACAAAGGTTAGAGCATATAGATCCATATCACCGGATTTGACTTCATGAAAGTCAATCAGAATTCTTCTGCCCACAAACACACTATGTCCACCATTCACTTCTTCCACGGTTTGCAACGTTAGTTTGGTTTTATCAAAGACTAAATCGGACTCAAACGCTTCACTTGCCGGCATACTGGATACCGAAATCATCACGGAAAACGACTCCATCGGCTCAATCACATCGATCGCACTTAGTGTAGTCGAAAAAGCGTAGGCATTGACCCAGATCATCTGAGACAAGATGAGGAAACTACAGAGAAAAAAGCTTAGACTTTTTTTCATGTTCACTCCATTTCTGCAAGTAACTTGCGAAGCATGACGACATCTGTCGCACTGGTCCTGCCATCCCCATTGACATCCATGGCAGACTGTTGCTCTTCTGTGACATCGATTAACCCCGCCACAAACCTTCGTAAAAGAACCAAATCGGTTGCACTCAGTTTGCCATCCAGGTTGACATCCCCAACCAGCACAAACTGAGCCACAATCACCAGATCATCGCTGACAGTGATACACCACTGCAACTCACCTCCAGATACATAGCGATAACCCGGATCTTCCACAATATAAACACACAACTCACTTCCTAACGAGGCAAATACAGGCGCACTGACACTGATTCCATTCAGGGTCATCTCCACCTTGCCACCCATTGAAATTGTTGTGGTCATGGTCTTAAATCGAGGCATAAACCCAAGTGTAGGTCCATCCTCCATGATCCACACAGACTCAAAATCCATACCTATAAAACTATCTTTATTAATCCAATCCTTTTCACTAATCTGAGTTCCCACACCACTAAACACAACAACATTAAATTGAAAATAGCTGTTTTCTACACTACCAGCCTCCAAACTGCCCACGATCGGCTGAGCAAACTTACTCGATGTACTCCCTGCTATGGGTTCTACTTTGTTTTGAAGAGTTCCATCAAAGATACTATGTATAACTTTAGGGCTACCCGTATCTAACATCCCAACAACTCCACCCACTTTACACACTCCAGATAAAGATGGTTCGCACATCGTTCCATATACACTTACCAAACTTTTCGCATTGCTTAGAATTGAATTAGACAATCGACCAATAACACCACCAATACCACTGTGCCATCCTGAAACCTGACCAGAAACAAAAACTGAATCCATCATGCTTCCATAACTGGCAAATCCAACCAAACCACCCACGGCCATCCTACCATTCACCACACCATCCATAGATACATTTCTGATGTTCCCTTTATCTAACCATCCCACAAGACCACCCGTATAATCTTGTGAGACAACACGAATATTTACTAAATGTAAGTTTTCAAGTAAAGAAAAAGATGTTGTTCCTTTGACAACACCAAAAAGACCACTATAATTCGCTGCCCGATTCACTGTGAGATTGCGAATGGAAAAACCTTGTCCATTGAGAGAGCCACGAAAAGGATTCGCGGAAGTACCAATCGGAATCCATGAAGTAAATTCACTTAAATCAATGTCATTCATCAGAACATACGTTGCTACTAGATTATGTCGAATCTGATTGAAATCCTCGGGCGTGTAGATTTTAAATGGATCATTCGATGTTCCATTACCCTCAAGAGCATAAACACGATTCATCGGAGCGACCATAAAGACAAATAAAAGAAAAACAAGACACCGGGATATCCAGCGAGGTGAAGTGAAAGAATGAATCATATGTTTTCCTCCAGCGTAATTAAGTAGATTATAACAACTAAACCATTACAAATAAACCCATAGTATGCATTTTTATTATATTTTGCTAAATTTTATTACTTATTAGAAAAACCATAAACAGTATAAATACTTCATATTCAATCAAAAAAAGGCAATACCCGAAAGTATCACCTCAATAAACTAGTAAAATCTTGTCTTGCGACGAATCATCCAATAGATCGCTAATCCCATCAGAACAAAAAACTGAGCTATCGAAGCAAGCATCCATGGATTAAGAACTACAGGATCCTTGACATGCAAACTTGCCTTAGTTAATAGATAATCCGAACAGTGAAGAATCTCAAACTGCACATATCCATCCTCAACCACAATGTTCTGTTTTTTAAGTTCAAACGACTCATTGGTTGGATTATAGAAGTAAAGTTGAAGGATATCTCCATCTTTATACTCATCCCCTACATAGACTCTTAGTAGTGTCCCTAAAGGTAAAGCTCCCTGATGACCAAAATTAAGCACAACTGCTTTGGTGTAATTGGTCAAAAACTCAATCTTATCCTGAAAGTCCGATTCAAACGTAATCTTTGTTTCAATAATCTGATCAATCGAAACATTGTTCCCCTCAAACTTCCACTCATACAATACCTTCCCGTTTTCATCCTGCTTCTGAACATAGAGGTTCTTCTTGGAAATTTTCAGTGCCTGCAAAATCTTTGGTGTAAGCATACTCTCACTACCAATCACAGAAACCAAATCATTTCCCCCAATGTCCCCAATAATTTCAGAAACATCTTCCAAAGGCACCGTCGGTACATCGGTACTACGTGTAACAAACAGTTTAATGATCCGCTCATCGCCACTCTCCGAAGTTACAATGACTCTAACTTCATTGCGACCCAAACGTAATGAACTCGCATTTTCATATTTCACCGCCGACCTAACATCATCGACTTCCGCAATGATTTCCAGTGAACTCACCGTATTATCTACAGTAAACTCATATTCACTGAGATCATCCAGATATTCAAAATCAATACCTATGATTTTCAAGGTCTTCAGTTTGGTATTCTTAGATAACTCACCCACATTTCCCTGAACGTCTCTACGAACAATATTGAGTGTGTAGGTACGCCTGGTCTGATTCTCAGCCGTCACCACAACACTGAACGTATTGCTATAGACTTGAAGGGATTTGTTCCCTATACCACTCACTGAAGCTTTGATATCCTCTGCACTTGCACCAATAGTAACACTACTTACATCGTTATCCACAATCACTGTATAACTATTGGTATTCTTATTAAACTCAATACTTCCCACACTCAAAGTAAGTGACGATAGAAAGTTATTTGTACTTCGCGGATCATTGCGGGTCATTGTCACTTTATAGGTCTTTTTAGCCCCGTTCTCCGCCGTAACTACGATATCAAATACATTACGCCCATACGCCAGGTTCACCGCTCTAGCCCCGCTTACCGAAGCCTTCGCATCCGCGACTGTAGCACCAATCGTCATTGAAGTCTTATCCGTCGTCCCCAAATCATAATTCAATGTATCTGACTTAAAGTTGGGCACACTCACACCATCCACAGTTAACGCAGACAGGTTATTATTACTTGATTTTGGTACAGGAATGGAAATGGTGCGGCTAATACCACTTCCTTCAATATCCGAAGAACCATCCGAACCATTGACACCAGACAAGCCAATCGTCACACTCTCCCCCACTTTAAAGGAAGATGTGGCTTTGAATTTTAGGGTTGCTACTGCATATGTGCCATCCTTGCCATCCTGTGCATCCACAACCAGATTCGTTCCTACGGTAACTGTAAAGCCATTAGACCCAGTTGCAGAGACAAAGGTAATCTTACTTGAATCATAGGTCAGCTTCGCAGTAAATCCCATTAGGCTTTTAGCACCACTGACACCTACCGTGACTGAAAACTCCTCGTTTTCGGCAATGGTAGACGGAGCTGTCATAGTTGTGGCAAAACCAGCTCCCGCTACCATCGTTACATTACTTACCAGTAGTAATAGTACTACTAAACTTTTTAATAATTTCTTCATATCTGTTACTCCAATCCAGCCAATCTGCGGCGTAAACGAACCAAGTCCGTTGTCGTAATGGAACCATTACCATCAATATCCGAAGCCGCCACTCCCTTAGGGCTAAGGGTAATGAGGCCAGCTAGATAACGTCTTAACATGACCAGGTCAGTCGTTGTGACATTGCCATCCCCATTGAGATCTCCCTCAAGGATAAATTCCACTGTCACATTCACTCCCTGATTCAACTTCTCAATCACATATTTTGCTTCTTTACTAGACAATACACTACCATTTACGGTCCACTGATACACACGGTAACGTGATGTTGGTGTTGTCGTAAAGACCACACTGCGATCCTTTTCGACCATCGAACCTGAATTTACAACCAGATCATTGACCATGGCAATCAGGGTTCCACCAGCTCCCACCACACGGTATTCCACCAGATAACTCACTTGAAGTGTGGTAACATTCAACGCTGCACTCACTCCAGAAGCAAATGTTGATTCTGTTTCTTTAACTCGTGTTGTAATCGCATAACTGGTATTTGGTGTTAAGCCACTAAATAATCCCGTGGACTGCCAAGCACCCGTGTTCAATCGATATTCCTGACCATTCACCACATTGACTTCGATCGTGGTTGTGGTTCTGTTTTTCAATGTTGGGGTTGCAGGCACTGAAACCGTGCTCTTATCTGTAACCACAACCAATGCTCCAGAAACACCAGATGCATAACTTGTATCCGTTTCCTTCACGCGAGTCACAATTGAGTAGGATGTGTTTGGACTTAAGTCTGTAAACAAACCTGAATCCTGCCAGTTCAATCCATCTTTGGAATATTCCTGACCATCCACTACGTTGACTTCGATAAATATATCCGTTTTTTCCTTTAGCTCAGGCATCACAGGAACCACACCTTCACTCTTATTTGTTATCACCTGGATAAACTCACTGACATCTGATGCATAACTAGTCTCCGTTTCCTTCACTCTTGCCACTACCTGATACTGTGTGTTTGGTAATAGATCTGTGAAGAATCCCTGAACCGTCCATCTTAACCCATCTAAACTGTATTCTAATCCATCCATAACTATAACCAATATCGTGGTATCTGTCACTACTTCAATCTCCGGTTTTGCAGGTACGGTCGAACTATGTTTCAATGTTGTTACCTGTAGAATTGGTGAACTGCCTGAAGCATACGTCGTCTCCGTCTCCTTCACTCTAGCTATCACGCTATAAGTCACATTCGGAACCAAGCCCTCAAACAAACCACTATCCTGCCAAATTCCATCATTAAGACGATATTCAACACCATCAACCACTTCAACCTCGATCGAAATAGCTGTAACTTCCTTCAATACTGGAACTTCCGGGGCATCCACAGTTGACTTCAATGTACGTACTACCAAGGCATCACTTGCCAAAGAAGCATAACTTGTCTGTGTTTCTTTTACCCTAGCTACGATATGATATTCTGTGTTCGGCAATAAATCCTCAAACACGCCACTAATAATCCAAGTCAAACCATAATCGATCGAATACTCCATCATCGCATCCACATCCACTGAAATCATATCATTTGTACGACTTAGTAGTGTTGGGGCATCTGGTGCACTCACTGTCGATTTAAGTGTTGTGACAACTAATGCATCACTTTCTGCTGACTCATAGGTAGTATCGGTTTCAACTACTTTGGTATAAATGCTGTATTCCTGGTGTGGGTCAAGGTTAATAAACAATCCACTTTCTTGCCATACACCTTCAAATCCTAAACGGTACTCTTGGCCAGAAACCTCAAAGACCTTAATGGTTGTATCTGTCTTGGTTTCCAGTACAGGTGCATTTGGTGTGACCGCATCCAGTTTCTTGGTAGTCACAACGAGTGCTTCAGATACTAAGGATTCTTTGGTTGTGCTTGTTTCAAGTACTTTCGTATAGATGGAATACGTTTCGTTTGGATCCAGACTATCAAATAACCCTTCTGCTTGCCATTCGCCACTTTGACCTAGACGATAGACTTGACCACTCACGACTCCAACCAAGATATGGTTTGCCTGAACATCAATCGCTACTGGTGCAGCTGGTGTTGCCACATCTGATTTCAATGTAGTAACTACAAGTGCTTCACTTTCTGCTGACTCATAGGTAGTATCGGTTTCAACCACTTTGGTATAAATACTATATTCCTGGTTAGGATCAAGGTTAATAAACAATCCACTTTCTTGCCATACACCTTCAAGTCCTAAACGGTACTCTTGGCCTAAAACCTCAAAGACCTTAATAGTTGTATCAGTCTTGGCCTCAAGTACAGGTGCATTTGGTGTGACCGCATCCAGTTTCTTGGTAGTCACAACGAGTGCTTCAGATACTAAGGATTCTTTGGTTGTGCTTGTTTCAA
>WPCK01043722.1_pt1 | contig 14089 bp, 11 predicted proteins | sample 5399851 | NCBI WGS metagenome assembly WPCK01 (sample SAMN12869471, study PRJNA574797) | sludge metagenome | isolation source: wastewater treatment of pH11 | place: China:Beijing | collected 2019-05-20
CTTGACATCGCTATCGATCGCCAAAGGACGGCCACACACCAGAGGCACGCACCAGAAGACACCCTACAACTTCGGGCAAGAACAGAATTGCGCCCGGTAGTGGGCCCGTGCGCTGCGTCGGATCGATCGATCGTACCGACCGGGCAGGAGCCGTACACGGGGATCAAGTAAATGCTGCCCCGCAGGTCGAGATGCCTCGGTGCCATTGCCTGCTAGCGTCCCGAGCACGACGCATCAGTGCGGATCGAGGGCCTACCATGCGGCCGAAAAGCGCTTTGTACTCCGTGACGACCGTGGACCACACGGAGGGGCGAAGTCCCAGGCGCTCGAGAATCCCCGCCAGGAGCGCGGGAACTGCACCCGCCTTTCCCGCCTGCAGCATCCGTCCGCTGGCGTCAAGTAGTTCAAGGTATTCCTGGATACCCATGAGCCACGACGGATTGGAGAGTCGCTTGCGGAGCCCCTGGACTCGGTCCGGAAGGGCTCGGCGCTCCATCAGTGCCCCTAACGATTAGGGTGTCTACTATGAAGTCATTGCAAGCCAATGGTCAGTCCGATCAGAAAAACTCGACGGCAGATCAGGCGAGCCATAACGGGTGTCCCACGGGTTGGTGTGCCAAGGTAAAATGGTCGCGGAGCGTGCCCGCCGCTGGCGGTCCCAGTCCCGACGAAACGGACTGGCAGCAGGCGTAGTAAGGTTGGAGTCCATTGTTCATGCAACGATCTTGGTTCGTATGCGTCGTCTTGCTGTCTGCTTTGAATCCCTCACAACCCGCGGCCGCTCAGCCAAGTCCTGCTAGCGACGCCTACTGGACGCTGCTTCATGAAGAGGCCGTGGTTAGCGACCTGGCGCTGTCCGCCAGGCAGCGACAGGACTTTCAAGCCACGCTCGATGCGCTGGACCTGCGGCTGTTTCCCTTGCGCAATCGCTCGGCCAAAGAAGCCGGCGAGGGCGCTGAGCAGATCGTCGCCGACGCCAAGTCCCAGATGGCCAAGGTGCTCAACGCCCGCCAGCTTGCCCGCCTCGACAAGCTGATCCTGCGACAACTTGGCATCCAAGCTTTGCAGCAGGAGTCCGTCAGCAAACAGCTTGCCTTGACCGACAAACAGCGCGCAGCCATCGACGCGGCGATTCAGAGCGCGCAATCGGCTCTTTCCGCACTGCAAACCAACGCGGAAGGCAAATCGACCGAGGAGCTGAGCCAGGCAGCCACGAAGATCAAGACAACCGAGCGCGACACGGCACTGGTTGCCCTGTCGGAAACACAAACCAAGACGCTGACGACGCTGATCGCGACGGACTTCGACCTGGGACGCCTGGGGCGCACGCGGTTCAAGGTCCCCGAGTTGTCCGGCGAGTCATCCGGCTGGCGCAACTCGCCCCCGCTGTCGCTCGTCGAGCTGCGGGGAAAGGTTGTCGTCGTTCACTTCTTCGCCTGCGGCTGCATCAACTGCGTCCACAACTATTCGATTTACCGGAAGTGGCACGCCGAACTGGCCGGCAAGGGGGTCGCCCTGATCGGCATTCACACGCCGGAAACGAAAGCCGAGCGCGACGTAGCGCACCTGGAGCGGAAGATCAAGGAGGACGAGCTCGCATTCCCTGTGCTGATCGACAAGGACAGCGCCAATTGGAACGCCTGGGGCAACAGCATGTGGCCCAGTGTGTACGTCATCGACAAGCGAGGCTACCTCCGCCACTTCTGGGCCGGCGAGCTGAATTGGCAGGGCGCCAAGGGCGAAGCGATCACCCGCGAATGGATCGAGAGGTTGCTGAAGGAGTAATCGCGCGCTATCCGGTTCGTGGGTTGCGAGCATTCCTCATTACGGGAGCGACGGTCAACCGTACGATCCCCAAAGGGCGCCCAGCCGCGGAAGGAAGATGGCCAGTCCCACCGCGACCGCGCCCGCGGCAGCGAGTAAGACGGCACCGCTGGCCATGTCCAGGGCCGCCCCCAATTCGGGATTGTGGCTCCGATCAATTAGTCGGGCTATTCGCTCTAGCGCCGAATTCATGGTCTCGGCCGCCAGGACCATGGCGATGCAGAGCACCACCAGACACCATTCGACGCGAGAGATCTCCAGCCACCAACTTGCCAGGACGACCGCCACGGCGAAGCCCAGGTGCACGGTGAAACTGGACTGACCACGGGCGGCCAGTCCCACCCCCCGAGCCGCGTTGCGGAATTTCTCCGGCCAGGATCGCCGCTGCGTGAATCGTTGGCTGTCCATGTCACTCCAGTCCAAATGCGCCGGCGGGCGGTATGGGAATACCCCCCACGCGTCCACGGAATGAGGGCTTAAAGAACCGCGGTTCGATGGCGATACCGAATCCCAAGTTGTCGCGACCCTGGTCGAAATTCGCCCCGAGACTGACCAGGAACGACTCGCCAATGCGCGTCACCTCCACGATCTGACCACTGCCACCGGTGGGCCCCAAGTCGACCGACGTACCCAGGGTGCCTATCCACTTGGGGCTCATGCGATAGTTGAGCGCCGCATTGAGCAGCGTGGCGCTGATGGGGCCTTCCAGCGAGCGAACCCCCAAGTACAGGCTGCCCCGCTCCGGCCTTGAGATGTATCCGCCCAGATTCACCGTGCGGAACGCATCGCCGAATACGTCCGCCAGCCCATCGGAAGCCAGTGTCAGTCGATCGCCGAGGTGCCATCGCCAGTCATAGTTGATCAGCCCGACCGCCGATCCGAAGTTATCACGATCCGGATTCGGATAGAGGGACGCCCCCATATCGAGCGTCATCCAATCGACGATCCGAAAGCGGCCTGGGACGCCCCGCTTGGTTTGCCATCGCTGCCTTACCCCCATGCGGGCCACCATCAAGTCATCCACAATCTCGGCGCTCGGCGCGGTGATCCAGCTCTGCATCCCATACCGCAGCGCGAACGTTCGTTCGTCAAACTGGATGGGGACGAAGTTGTCCACAAACGGTGCCCCGCCAAAGGTGGTGTCGGGAATGCGGCGCCGAAAATCCTCGGTCGAGTCGTCATCCAGCTGATCGAAGAGCGGAAACGAATCCACATTCTGGTTCGCGTCCGCATAGAAAAACTCACTCTCGAACACCACCTTGTGCGCCAGCCCATTCAGATTGAACAGGACGCTTTGGACATTGGGGTCAAGATTCCACATGGGAAGGCTCGCCCGAATTCCCGTTTGCCCAAAAAGGCGAGTCACATTGTCGTCGTTGATCGTCTCTCCCCAGTACATGACTTCACCGAGCACGTAGGGGACCACCCTCACGGCGCTCGCCTGGAACGGGAAATCGAGTTCTTGTCGTGCGCCGGTTCTCAGGCCTTCCCGATTGACTTCCCACATCTGCGGATTGAAGTTGAAGGCGTCATTGGGGTCCTTGGGTGTGGGAGATGCCTTCATCTTCGCGTAGGCCACTTGCGAATGTCCCAGCCACGTGACGTGGTCCCCCAGCAGCGGTTGGCCGAGAGTGAAATAATCCATGCGAGGCAGCCACGATGTCTGCGTGAAGAAATCGTTCACCTGGGCGTAGCCCCAGATATTGAAGGAGGAGTTCCCCATCAGTCGCTTGAGCTCGACGCCCGTCAGTTCATCCTTTTCTTGATCCCACTCGCGCTCGTAGAACTCCTCCAGAAAATTCCGGTCGGAGATCGGCCCGATTTCTGCCGAAACCTGCCAGCCGTTGGCCAGATACTGTCGGTGCTGGCCCAGCACCCGTCCTCGAGGGTTGGCTTCAGGGATCAGCATGGGCCGGTCCCGTCCCAGATTGTCAAAGCCGTCATCGTCGAGTCCCCAGGCATCCAGGAATCCGGAGGCGGGTCCTTCGAATCCCAGAATTCGGTCCGCTTCGTAGCGGACGTCTGTTCCCACGCCGAATCCGCGTTTGCTGAGGTAATCGAGTGACAGATTCCAATCGGTACGGGGAAAGCGGCTGGATAGACCGAAGACCTGGATCAGGTCCAATCCGATGCCAAACTGCTGCCCAAAGACACGATCCCGACCCAAGCGGACGCGGTTGATGTAGGTCGTGGGGCGAGTCAGATCGGTGGAGAGCACTGGCCAGTAGAAGACGGGCAGGCCGGCCATATAGACGATATTGTTGCGGCTCGTCAGCCGACGCTCGCCCACCGGAACCGCACCGGGCACCAGCGGCGTGGCGGGATCACCATCGACCATGCCGCCGATTCCTCCCGGTGTGGTGTCGGTGAACGAAAGGTTCTGCGTTTGAAACCAGTAGCGGGGAACCCCCAATCGGCTGGTCGTCACGGCCGCGTTGAATGCCTGAAACCGGCTGGCGTCCACCTGCTGCAATACGGCCGATTTGAGCCGCACCAGACCCTGGTAGTCGGGAATCGGGGCGAGGAGTTCCGCGTTCAGGATCAAACCCTGTTCGAGGGGAACGTTGTAATACATGGCGGCAGCCTGAATGCGACGCTCGCCTTGCCGAAAGACGACGTTGCCCTCCAGGTAAAACTCCAGCGGCACCGCGCCGGCATCCGAGCCCGCCACACCGCCCGAAAGCGATTCCAGGTCCGCCGTGGTCCAGATCACCAGCCGGTCGGTGGAGATCTCGACTGTCCCGAGTCCGGAAATACCCTCGATCACAATGGTGACACCCGAGTTAATCACCCCGACTCGCTCGCGGCCATCCGGCGACAGGAACGATTCCAACTGGCTCGGAACGCCGCTCCGCGGATGGATCACGACACGTTTTTCGTTCAGAGGAAGCGGCGCGACGGCGATGGGCACCGCGGGTGACATAGGAGGACTGACCACGACCGGCGATCCCGTCGCGGAAGGCCCTTGTGCCGCCGAGCGCGAGGACACGCCGGACACCGCCAGACAGACCCAGGCGACCCATCGAAGGCGCACCGCGAACCAGCCCGCGCAGCGCTGATTCGAGCGCGCAGCATCGATCTCGAACGACCTGCCAAGACGTCGACGATGAGTCAGTGCGAGTAGCCGATTGTGAGAAGAGAAGTGGACCAGCGAAAACGGGCGGGATTATAGGAGGGTTGCCGCGCATCGGCAAGGCGAATCGCACCATTCCGCACGCTCATAACTCCTGTTGTCACAATGGGTTACACCTTGGCTAGCAGGCATCGTCAAAGGCAACGGCGCCAGGTTGGTGGTGCGGTGACCACTCGCACGCCGAATCGTTCCTGGCGGGCGCGCCGCGTGCTCGCGTCGGCGAGCGGCCCAGGGATGCCGTTCGGTTGTCCGTCGAGCGGCAGCTCGCCGTGTCTGCAGTCACCGCCCGCAGTCACTGCTTGGACATCATGACCGTGCGGAAAAGAGCTCGGCGAACTCCACAATCCACGTATCAATGCGATCCAGGAACGTCTGCCGATCTGCTTCGCGCAACGGCTCGAAATGAGATCGGTTGAAGACCTCCTTGTCACGGATGGTGCCCTTGGCGGTCAATTCCAGGACGAGTAATTCGGAATGAGGGCGTATGGTCATTTCGAGTCGGCTGAAGCGGTTTCCTCGTTGACCACCCGCGGCTGCAAAGTCGTCGCGGCTGACAGCGGCCCCCCAGCCGCGATCGCCGTACACCAGTTCGAATCGAAAACCGGGTAAGATGTCGGTCAGCCTGCGGATTGCCTGTTCGATATGTTCGGACAGGGCGAGTCGGTGGCTGGTGTGCAGTGCCTTGAGTTCTGCATCGGAGAGAGACGACTGGCGTTCCGCGGCATCCCGGAGTTCGCGGCGTCTTGCTCCGCGATCCACGGCGCGTCGCAAGCGGTCTTCGAATTCATTGGTCTGGGCCATCAGTTGGTTTCTTTGCGGGTGGCTCGTCGGTTCGCTGGTGCTGATAGAACTGCATCAAGTCCGAAAAGGTGCGCATGGGCTCGCGCCCATCCTTCATGGCTTCCGTGATGGGCACGACGGGTGCGGGGGCACGTTTGGTGCGGGGAGGCTGGCGTCCCGCGGAGCGGGTCTGCTGGGCCTGGCCGTGGGGCGTCCGCTCGGACCGCGATGGCCCCCTGGACGTGGCCGGCGTCGGCCGCCGTTCCCAACGCGGGGGGCGAGCCTTGGGGGGGAGCAGTGAGAGCGAAACGCGCTTGCGTCCGGCTTCCAGGTCGACGACCCACATCCGCAACTGTTCTCCTTCGTCGAGCAGCTCCTTGGGATCGGCCACGAAATCGCGGGCCAGCCGACTAACGTGCAGCAGGCCAACGACGCCCGCCCCCAGGTCGACAAACGCACCAAAATCGACCAGGTGGACGATCGATCCCGTGACTTCGTCGGATCGCTGCAACTGGTCAAAGACCACGGGACCGTCTCGCAGTACGGGCTCTGGCATGTCCTTCCAGGGATCGTCACCGACCATGTCCAGCTGCTGCAACAGGGAAACGACCTGCTCGCGCGACGCGCCCGACTGCGAAACCACGACGGCGGGATCCACGGCGGCCAGGCGATCTCGCCATCGGTCGCGCGAGGCGGATGGAACGGGGCCGGGGGACGTGCGGGATTCCAACAGGACGGCTGCCAAATCTTCCAACGTCAATTCAGCGACCGCCAGAACTGCCTGGGCCAAGGGATAATCGTCGGGATGGACGGCGGTCGAATCCAGAGGTTGGCTGCTGTCCGGAACCAGGAGGAACGGGAGCGCCTGGGTGAGCGCCTGCTGATCAATCCCCTCGACGGCCCGAATCGCCTCGCGATCTGCAAACTGCTTCGATTCGCGCCGTTTTTGCTCGATCTTCTGGGCATACAGGCTATTGAGGCCAGGAACATATCGCAGCAGGGCCGCGTCCGAGCGATTTGCGTCGGCGCCCAACCGCGCCGTGCAACTTCGAAATGTCTCTTGGACCACCTGATCGAAGGCTTCGGATCGAGTCTCTTCGTTGAACAGCAACCGGGCGAGTCGACCTGCATCGAGCTTCACGAACTCCAGGAACGGGTTCTGAAATCGTCGACCGAGGGCCACGGTGCGGCGGACCTGATCTGGCTGGTTGGGAAACTCGCGGTTGGCAGCTGGACTGCGGGAGTACCAACCGGTCGCGGCCGACCGTACCACCCCCAGGCGGAATCGTTCGTGTTCGGCCGATTGGTCTTGAAACTCCGTCAGTCGCTGATGGACCTCGCGAAAACCGGGACAATCCCCCACCACGACGATCTCCGCCTGATGTTGGGCGAGCAGCTGACGCAGTTGCGCCGAGGCGGCCGCCACGCGTTCGTCGGTTCCACAAAACGAGATCATTTCCGACGCCAACAGGTTACCCTGGGCGTCCAGGGCGACCACGGTGGACTCGCGACGGATTTGCGGTTCGATCGCCACGACCGGTACGGGCACCGGTCTTTGCATCAGGATCCGCTGCAACTTCAATCGCTGACCCTGCAGTTTCCGCGCGTCGGCACGGGCCACCAGGTCGCGCTGAACCTCGCGTGCGATCAGGTCAAGCTCTTTCGGCAGCGCACCCTTCAACAGATGTTGGATTGCCTTCTGCCGGGGGTGATGCTCCAGGGCCAATCGCTCGTGGCAGGCCGCTTGGATGGCTCCCATCGGATACTCGTAGTGCAACTGGAGCACCCGCAGGCGTTCCCCTTGATCCAGGGCCAGCATTTCGAAGGGAGTGATCTTGCCAATCGGCTTACGAAAGCGAAAGTAGGACCGGAAGGTGTTTTCCAGTCGATGCCTTCGTTTCCGGCGGGCCTCACGTCGCTGGGTGCGGCGCTGCTCTACAATGGACTCGACGGCGCGCAGACGCGGCAGGCCATCTCGGATCCCCTCGGCGCATGGTTCTCCGTCGGAGGGCCCCTCGGTTTCGGTCGGTGCGCCGTGGGATGTCACTGGCACGCTATCCGCAGGATGTCGGTCGTATTCGTCCGCCGCCCCCATGTCCACTGCCGCGGTGTCGGTCGTCGACGCGAACTCGTCGGCGCCCGCCTCAGCCGCCTCAGCACCTCCGGTAGACGCGTCCGCATCAGCGGCCAGTTCCACCAGGCCATCCGGCACTTGCGACGAGTGGGGCTCAGACGCCGCGGAACTCTCAGTCGCCGCAAGCTCCACATAAGGACGGGCCAGAATCGTGGCTTGATTCTCGATCAAATCGCGAATCCGCGCCCGATGCTCCGGCGCATGCAATAGTTCCTGGACCAACAGATCGCCGAGCTCCTCTCGCAGATCAGCGGAGGATGTCACTTCCGAGGCAGCGATCGCTTCCAGTTCGTGATCCAGATCGACGGTTGCCGCGGGGTCGAGCATCCGCGTAAGCAGTCCCTCCAGGTCCCCATGGGCATGGGGCCCCGACTTGGACCGCTTACGCCGCCGGAAGGGAAGATACAAGTCCTCCAATTGACGCATGTCCGGCGCCTGGCGGATCTGCTGCTCGAGCGCCTCGGTCAAATGACCTTGGCTGGCAATCGATCGCAGAACCGACTGCTTTCGATCATCCAAGGCGCGATGTTCCGCAAGGGCGGTCCGAAGCTGCAGCAGGTGCTCTTCGTCGAGGTTTCCCAGCTGCCTGCGCCGATAACGGGCCAAGAAAGGGACCGAGAACCCTTCGTCGAACAACGTGATCGCCGAACGTACTTGCTCGCTCGAAAGCCGCAACCGGCTGGCTAGCAGCTCGACGTCAGTTCCGATCGGATACTCCATGCAGCACGTCCCGAGCGGGCAATGCTCGGCGCAAAGATCGACATCACTTGAACTTAGCTCCCGCTGAGAATCTAGGGATTGGTTCTAGCGTTGTCAAGCAACAGCAATGCCAGCGATGGACTGGGCAAGTCGAGTCGAATTTTCCGTGGATGCGCTCAATGTTTCAGTCGCGAGTGCCGATTCATGAGATAAGGGCGGGGATTTCGACTGGAATGGAAAGGATTCTATGATTCAGAATCGATTGCGGATTTACTGCGGACCTGACGAATCGGATACCACGCCCGATCTGGCGGGAGACACATTTTCCCGGCCATCGATTCCCATGGCGGTGGAGGAACTGGTTTCCGTCCTGAACGATGCCATGCGGAATCGCCGAGCCTGGCTTGACGATTTCAAGGATGACGAAATACTGGTTTCGCCAGACCTCTATGAGGTCATCCTGGCGTACCAGCATTATCATCGGCCCTCGGCGTAATCCCTTGAGTTCGTCCCTTGCGTCGCAGCCCGATCCCGGCCCAGGACCTCGCCGGAAGACGGGCGATCTGATTGACCGAATTCGCCAAGCGGCCGACAAGCTGGAGCGCGACGACGTTTCGCGGGGCGACCTGAAGATCCTCAGTCGCACGCTACAGGAACTGGGGTTCGCTTTCAAGGTCTTTGCTCCGTTCCGCCGGCGCAAGAAGGTCACCATCTTTGGGTCGGCTCGGACCCTCCCTGCCGCCGCTGCCTATCAGCAGGCGGTAGAGTTCGGCCGCGCCATTGTCCGGCACCAGTGGATGGTCATCACGGGTGCCGCCAGTGGCATCATGGAAGCCGGCCACATCGGGGCGGAACGGGAGAACTCGCTGGGACTGAACATCATGCTTCCGTTCGAACAGGAAGCCAATCCCGTGATCGGCGGTGACGCGAAGCTCGTCCACCTGAAGTACTTTTTCACCCGAAAACTGATGTTCGTGAAGGAATGCCAGGCCGTCGTCTGCCTGCCCGGTGGGTTTGGAACCCTGGACGAGACCTTCGAAGTCATGACGCTGCTGCAGACCGGCAAATGCGATCTGATTCCACTCGTGCTCTTGGACGAACCGGGGGGCAACTATTGGCACGGGTTTCAAGAATTCGTGCAGTCGCAGCTGGTCGCCACCGGAATGATTGGCAGCGACGATCTGGCGCTCTATCGCATCACGGATGATGTCGACACGGCCGTGGCGGAACTCACCAGCTTTTACCGCGGCTTCCACAGCATGCGCTATGTGAAGGACCGGCTGGTCCTGCGACTGACCTTTCCGCCGTCGGCCGCGTTATTGGAAGAGATTCAGGAGCGGTTCGGCGACCTGGCCCTCAGCGGTAAACTCGCGCTGCGAGGTCCCCTGTCGGCGGAGGTGAATGAACCGGAATTGGCCGAGCTCCCGCGCCTGGTCTTCCGCTTCAATCGCCGAGATCACGGCCGTTTGAGGCAGCTTATCGATCGTTTGAACGCCAGCGCCCCAGGGCCGTGTTCGCAATAATGATCACGCCAATCAAAATGTGCTGCACTTCCACCGGCACATTGAACAGGCTGACACCATTGGAGAGCACCTCCAGGATCAGGACACCCAGCACGGTTCCCATGACGGTCCCTTGGCCTCCCGACAGGCTGGCTCCGCCAATCACGACGGCGGCAATCACGCGCAGCTCAAGTCCTTCGGCTCCCGATGGATTGCCACTGGCACCGTGTGCGAACATGATCACGCCGGCCCACCCCGTCAGCAGCCCGATCAGCGTGTAGACGAGGATCAGCGTCCGCTCGACCGGGACGCCGCAGAGTCGGGCGGCGGCCGTGCTGGAACCGATCGCGTACAGATGCCGGCCAAAGACCGTCGCTCGCAACAAGACCGCCGTCGCCAAGACCAGTCCCAACAGGCTCCAGAAGCCTGGATTGAAGAGGAATCGCTCGTCATGTACGCGCGCCAGGGCATCGACCCAGGGTGGCCGACCGTCTCGGGGAAAGGCCAGCAGCGAACGCCCCGACAGCCAGATCGCCAGGCCCCGCGCGATCCCCAGCATGCCCAGTGTGGCGACAAACGGTTGCAACTTCAGACCCGTGATCACCAGCCCATTTACCAGGCCACACGCACCCCCCGCGACCAGCCCCGCCACCATGGCGAATATGCTTGCCCGAGCCATCGATTCCGGACCGTCGTAAAGGTGCCGATAGGTCTGCATCATCACCACGGTGACGAGCGCCAGGATCGACCCCACCGACAGATCGATGCCTCCGGATACGATCACGAGCAACATGCCCAGCGCGACGATGGCGGGGATCGTCCCTTCATGAACCAGGACCTGCACGTTCGAGATGCTGAGAAAGCTCGAAAGCTCTCCCTTCAGCGCCATCAGCAGGACGAACAGGCCCAGGACCGCCAGAAGGCCGAGCACCGGTCCCGAGAGCGTCGCGGGAATTTGCAGCACGGATCGGTAGGGCTCAGCCTTGGCCACCAGCGGTTTATCCATGGGATGGTTGCGCCTGCAATGTCGCGTTAATACCTTGTGCCCCTTCGGGGGCTATTGGACCGCGTATTCCAGGACTTGTTCAGCCGTCCAATCCGAGACGGGGCGAAGCTCACTCAGCCGTCCTCGGGCCATCACGGCCATTCGGTCACAGATCCCCAACAGTTCGGGGATCTCGTTACTGACCAACAGCACGGCCTTCCCCTGTGCCGCGAGCTCGCCGATCCATCGATAAATCTCCGCCTTGCTGCCGATGTCGACCCCTCGCGTCGGCTGGTCGAGCAACAGCAAATCGGCCCGCTGGTGCAATAATCGGCCCATGGCAACTTTTTGCTGATTGCCTCCGCTGAGCTCGCGAATGGGTTGGTCCGGGTCCTGACAGCGGACCCCCAGTCGCTGCAGCCATTGCCGTGTGGCCTGCCGTCGGCGCTTTGGATTGAGCCAGCCCAGGCGGCCGTAGTCCCCCAAACGGCTGTAGGTCAGGTTGTCGCAAACACTTTGGCTCAGGGCCAGCCCCTCGCCAGCCCGGTCCTCACTCAACAGACCAACTCCCTGCCCGATTCGATCCCGAACCGAGCCACGCCCTGGCTCGACCCCTGCCACATGGAGACGAACGCGTCCCGACCGAACTGCATCCAGACCATAGATGGCCCGCAACAGTTCGGTTCGGCCCGCCCCGACCAGCCCGGCGATCCCTACGATTTCTCCCCGGCGCAACTGAAAGTTCACTCCCTTGGGCAGGCAAAGACCGTACAGGTCTTCGACATCAATCAGCAGTTCACCGGGGGTGTGGACCACCCGCGGGAACTGGTCGTGCAGGTCACGGCCCATCATGAGTGCAATGACTCGATCTCGTTGGAATTCCTGGCGGCTCCCGGTGAATACCGACGTACCGTCCCGCAACACGGTGAATCGGTCGGCAATGGCCGCCACTTCCTCCAAGAAATGGCTGATGTACACGATCGCGACGCCTCGATCACGCAGTCGGCGAATTCGTTGGAACAGTCGGTCGACGTCTGGCGCGGCCAGGGAACTCGTTGGCTCGTCTAAGACCAGCAGGCGCAGGTCCAGCAACAGCGATCGGGCGATTTCCACGATCTGACGGGCGGCCAGGCTGAGGTTCCGGACGAGACAGCCCGGGTCGATTTCCGGGTGGTTCAAGGTGGTGAGCGCCTCGCGCACGCGTCGGCCCTGCTCGCGGCGGTCGAGCAGTCCCCAACGTCGCGGTTCCCACCCGAGCGTCATGTTGTCCGCCACGCTCAAGTGGGGGGCCAAGGTCATTTCCTGGTAGATCATGGCGATGCCACGAGTCCTCGCTTCCAGCGGCCCGCGTGGGGCAAATACCTGCCCGTCCAGGGAGATCGAACCCGCATCCGGCGGTATGGCTCCGCAAAGCACCTTCATCAGGGTCGACTTGCCCGCCCCATTCTCACCGATCAGGGCGTGAACTTCCCCCGGCCAGAGTTCGAGATCGACGCCGCGGAGCGCGTCGGTCGGCCCGAACCGCTTGGCGATTCCTTGCATGCTCAATCGGGGGGCAACCGTCACCACGACTGGGTACCTCTCCGGCGCGCAGGACGCTGTGGATCCAGGGGGAATTCGGGGATTTGCATTTTCCGCTTGGCCTGCTCCTGGGCATCAAACAAGCCGCGTGTCCCTCGGTCGAACAGATTGTCCCGTGTGACGACGGTTTCGCCAGTTCCCAGGTGGAGCCCCCCGACGGCAACGTCGCGACCGCCCAAGTACTGGGCCACGATCCAGACACCCAGGTATCCCATGCGATAGGGGTCCTGGAGGATCAGTCCGTCGATGTCCCCCACTTCCACGGCCTGAAGTAGCGGTTCACTGGAATCAAATCCGACCAGTCGCACGGCATGGGCATTCGAGCCGCGGCCGGACCAATGGAGTCCCAGGCTTCGGAGTGCATCCAGCATGCCCGCCGTGGAGGATTCATTGGGGCAGAAGATCCCATCAATGTCGTGTCCCATTTGATTCACGAGGGGCACGGCCTCCTTCATGGCGCTGTCTTTGGTTGCCCCGGCGTACTTGTCCTTGGAAACCCAGGTGATGGCCGGCTGGCCGGCCGCTATTTGACGTTCGATGGCTCGGTTCACGAAGTCTTCAAATCCCTTTTCGCGTTGCTCGGTGCTTTCCGACCCCACGGCGTAGCGGAAGAGAACCAGTCGTGGTGCGGGTTTGCCATCGGCCAGGAGCGTCGCCAGCAGGCGTTCCGCCGCCAGTTGGCCGCCATGATAGTTGTCGGTAGCGACGTACTTGAGGTAGCTGTGGCCCTCCAGTCCCGAGTCAATGACGACCACGGGAATGCCGCGGCGCAGGGCCCGTTCGACGGCCCCCGTCATCGTCTGACGATGCTGCGGCGCCAGGACAATTCCCGCGGCGCCCGTCGAGATACGACGATCGACAATGCGAATCTGTTCCAGGGCATCGCGCTCTCGCAGCGGGCCATCCCAGACGACGCGAAACCTGGCCGATCCGGAAGCCGCCAGGTCCTTAGCGGCCCGTTCTGCTCCGCGATGCACCGACTGCCAGAACTCGTGTGTCAATCCCTTGGGGATCACCGCGATCGTCGGTGTGTGGTCCCCATGCCGGTCGCAACCGGCCATGCTGGCAGCCGCCAAGAGGACGAAGGAATACCTTGGCAGGATTGGATTCCACGTACCGACCACGGCAATTCGCTTCCAGGTGGGCTGACGTATTCCGGCTTCGGCCTGTCCGCCAACCATCGTAGCATAATTGCGAGCTGGGAAACGCCTTCCTGAATGAGTGTTCGGCGGGCGCGCTCGTATGGTCGGTGAGGAAGCCCCCGAGCTTGTTCGGGGGAGGCTCACCTTCCGCCTAGGCAGGTGGTAAGTACCACCGGTTAAAAACCGGTGGCATTCTGGGAAGCCGCCGAACTTGTTCGGGGGAGGCTCACCTTCCGCCTAGGCAGGTGGTAAGTACCACCGGTTAAAAACCGGTGGCATTCTGGGAAGCCGCCGAACTTGTTCGGGGGA
>WPCK01227253.1_pt1 | contig 14086 bp, 10 predicted proteins | sample 5399851 | NCBI WGS metagenome assembly WPCK01 (sample SAMN12869471, study PRJNA574797) | sludge metagenome | isolation source: wastewater treatment of pH11 | place: China:Beijing | collected 2019-05-20
TATTCCAAGAATATCATGTGTGTTTTTTATCTTTTCTGCACGACGAGCAGCCCGTAGAGAATGGTTTCTGCGATCGGGGGGTTGTCAGGAGATCCCTTTGCAATCCTTTCTTCAGGATAGCCGAGGTTTTCGCAAGTATAAAGCTCGGCTTCTATCCCGAGCTCTTTAAGGATTTTTGCAACCTCAAGGGAGCCGAAATTCTCTTCCGGCAGCAGGAAGATGTTTCTTCCGTTCCTTAATTCCTGGATCAATTCTGCTTTTGCAGGTTCAAAATCCCTTCCGTGGGCTGTTATTGCACAGAGGTTAGTAAGGTTCACTTTCGTGCGGGCACAGGCTGCCTGCATTGAAGAAATTCCCGGAATTACAGTATCGTTTTCTCCTGCGAATTTCCCTAAACCGGAAAACATGGGGTCTCCAGTAGACAGGATGACTGCATCTGCGGGCAGGAGGTGGAGAGACTTGTAATCTTTAATCGTTTTTGCTTCGCAGGTGATGTATTCCTGTGCAAGTTCAATCGCCCTTTTTGCACCGTAAACCGCCGAAGCCTTTTTTATTGCCCTTATTCCTTCTTCCGTAAGCATGCCGGGTCCGACCCCAACTCCTACTACTATCATGGCTTTTTCTCCTTTACCTGCCTTGTATTTTAACATTTAGCATTAACTTTCACTTTTACTGTCCATAAGGACGGACCCGTCCCTGTCAATTACAACGATTCTTGCACCTTTTCCTTTCTCGACTGCCATTTCAAAAGCTTCTTTCAGGCGCTCGTGTTGCGGAGCCTTTTCAAGCATCTCAACAACGGTCGCATACCCGCTGCCCTCAAGCATCTCAGGGTTTCCCCATTTAAGGACAAGGCCTGGCAGCCCGCAAATAATGATGTCGCCTGATGCATAATCGAGACCTTCCGAGATCCTGCTCCCTACCATAACAACCGTATATTCAGGGAAAAGCATGTGAGAATACCGCATTCCTATCCTGCCTGTGGTCAGAACAACTTTGTCCGTGCAGCGTATCAGGTCTCCTCTCGTTTCTCCTAGGTGGTCATTCCAGGGTTCAACAAAACCTGTGCTTCCGAGGACAGAAATTCCGCCTTCGACTCCTATCCTGCTGTTCAGGGTTTCTTTTCCTATCCGTTCTCCCTCAGGAATTGAAATCGTAACTTCGGCTCCCTGCAGGCCCAGTTCCTCTACAGCTTCTTTTACTGCTGCTCTTATCTGTTCCATGGGTTTCGGATTTATAGCTGGCTTTCCTTTCGGGACCTGGAGGCCGTCTCTTCTTACGACTCCTATGCCTTTTCCTCCGAGGACGTGAATCCCCTCGGCTTCCCTGGCTTCTCCAACAAATTCAAGCCCACGTGTAATATCGGATTCATGGTCGTTAAGGATCTTCTTTACAACTGCTCGCCCGGGGGAAGACTCACTGACTTCAAGGTGGGCTCTCAGTCCGACAGGGGTGGGAACGGATATGCTGTCAATCTTTTTCTTAAGGGAAAGGACAGCTGCTTTTGCAGCAGCGCTGGCAGTGGTTCCTGTGGTGTATCCTCTCTTAAGCACTGAACCGTCGCTCAGGACCACGACCATGCCGGATTCCACGTTTTTTTCAAGCTCTTCCCTGGGCAGCCCTGTAAGGGCAATCCATTCTTCAGGGATCTTGAAATTGTTAACAGGATCTATCATGGAAGAATACTCGGAGGTTTTTTATTATAAATGTATTGACCTGAAAAACCGGATAAGAATTAGAAGAAAGAAGTTCGACTGAGACAACTTATTCCCGAAAATGCATGTATTGTGCAAAATAACACAAAAATAATACATAAATAATACGACAATTAGAATAATTTAAAGTATCTTTTAAAATAATATGGGGACCTATAAAATAATTATAATATCTCATAACATATTTACAGAGTGTTATAAACTCATCACATAATGATTGCAGAAAAATCACAGAAACTGATGGAAAAACACACATAATAGAAAAGAGCGGCATCATTCCAGGAATGGAGTTTTTCGTTTTTTCTGGAAGTTGGGGTATTCTCTTGGGGGTTTGAATGGGGGTGACCATTCTTTGTTGGGTTTGGGGGTTGGGGTGTGAAAAATAGCCTTATGGAATGATGCCTGTGGTGTCAGTACTGGTCTGACACTTACCTACATCTCAGTTATATTATATAAAACTATAGGAAATAAAGATATATTTTAAGTGGAAACTCTTTCGATTTCGTCTTAAACCATATCTGATATCCTTTCTATATATTTCATCGAAAAGTTACGTTTTTCATATCATAATTTCTTTGCTGAGCTATCAGCTTTTTCCGGATTTTCTCAAGATCTTCTTTATTCGGTTAACGCTGTTTAAATAGTTCTGGCAAACATCCTGTCAAGTTGACTTTTCGTAATGGTTATGACAGTTGGTCTCCCATGCGGGCAGGAGTACGGGGCTTCAGCCGTTTTGAGCTGCTCTATCAAATCTTCCATTTGCTCCGGGGTGCAGGCTGCCCCACCTTTAATTGCTGCCCTGCAGGCAAATGTCTTGCTCACTTTTTCCGATATTCCTGTTTCTTTTTTGACCTTTCCTTCAGCCAGCAGGTCAGCTATAACATCATGAATTACATCGGTATTCTCGAGACGTCCGAAAACCTCGGGTACAAAGGTAACCACATAGGTATTATCCCCGAATTCCGAAATTCCAAACCCGTATTCCTCAAGGTAGGGTATGTATTCCTCCATGAGAACCTTTTCTTTCGGGGTAAGTTCTATCATCACCGGCGTAATCAGCTCCTGCACCCTTGATTTTTTACTTCTCAGGACCTGCTCGTAAAGGATGCGCTCGTGGGCTGCGTGCTGGTCAATAATCACAAGGTCTTCACCTTTTTCAGCAAGAATATACATCCTGGAAACCTGGCCTATAACCCGCAGGTCTTCAAGAAGGTCAGTATTTGCTTTTTGCTTTGGCTTCCGGGTTTGGCTTTTTTCTGAGATTTTTTCTTCTATTTTTTCTTCTGCTTTTTTACTTTCCGGCTGTATCTCTGATGGTAGCTTTTTTTCTTCCGTTTTCCCTTCTTTATTCTCTACAGCCTTCTTCTCCTCACCCTCTCCTGAAAACTCAAGGAGGCGCTCGGATTTCTTCAGCCTCCTCTCCGTATCCTTTACAGGATAGGTATAAGCACCGGGCTTATCTCTCAGGACTCTATTCCCGCCTTCCAGAACCTTTTTTTCCTCTGAAACCGTTAAAACGCCAGGCTCGCTTTCTATTTCTTTTCCGGCTGTTTTTCCGGTTACCTCTGCGTTTTCTCTCTCAGGAACTACTTTGCTGGTATCCGGTATCTGAATTTTTGGTGATTCCGGGGCATCAAAGGTTTTCTGTAACCTTTTTGCTTCTTTTCCCCTTATCTCAGGGGCCAGACCGTGTTCCGAAAGTACCTTTTCAACCGCACTGATTACAGCGTCCCCTACCTCCTTTTCGCGGCTGAAACGGACTTCAGCTTTGCGCGGATGGACGTTTACATCCACTTCTCCCGGATCGAGGGTAAGGGCGAGCACAGCTACAGGATAACGGCCTTTGGGCATTTTTGTGTAATACCCTTCGCGGACAGCTTTATTGATCGTGCTTGAGGTTACAGGGCGGGTATTTACAAAAAGAAAGAGCTGGTCGCTATCTCCCCTGTTAAGTTCGGGCTTTGAGACATAGCCCCTGATATCAAATTCTTCTGTCCCGTAATCAAGAGGAAGCATCGAGCGTGCGGTATCGGGTCCCAGAAGGTTTACCATACTGTTAAAAAGGTCACTTGACCCCGTATTCCTAAGAACTGGCTTTCCTTCGTTAAGTAGGGTAAAGGAAATCCCCGGATTTGCCAGCGCAAGTCTCATGACGGTATCAGTGATATGGGCAAGTTCCGTACGGTCGGTTTTCAGGTACTTGCGCCTTGCAGGTGTATTATAGAAGAGGTCTTTTACGTGTACTGACGTCCCCGGAGCCGTGCCTGCATCAGAAATTTCCTCTACCTTTCCTCCATGGATTACAACTTTTGTGCCTGCAATCTCTTCCGGAGGGCGTGTAAGGATTTCCACCTTTGCAATGGCGGTTATGGAGGCAAGGGCTTCTCCCCTGAAGCCCATTGTAGAAATTTTATCCAGGTCTTCTATCTTTGTGAGTTTGCTTGTTGCATGTTTTTTATATGCAAGGAGGGCATCGGCTCTGCTCATGCCACAGCCATTGTCCCTGATAAGGATGGAACGTTTTCCTCCCTTCTCGACTTCGATTCGGATTTCTGTTGCTCCGGCATCGATTGAGTTATCCACAAGTTCCTTTACAACGGATGCCGGTCGTTCTATTACTTCTCCGGCTGCAATCTTATTTATCGTGTCCTTATCAAGAATCCGGATTTTATTTCCCTTCATATCCATCTTCTTTTCCATCTCTTCTTCAAGCTTTTTTTCAGCTTGCTTTCCTGTTTTCTCTTCCGGTATATCTTCAACCTGCTCTTTCATCTGTCCTTCCAAATTTTATTCTATCTAATTTTTTATTTCATCCTAATTTTTTATACCTATTTCTCTTATTTCAACCGGTTTTTTCTATCTATTTCTTTTATTTCAACCGTTTTTCTCTATCTATTTCTTTCAACCAAGCAGCTTTTTCAGCTCATGAAGTTTATTCATGGCTTCTATCGGGGTCATTTCATCCACATTCATCTTTTTCAGGGCTGCTTCTACAGGGCTTAATCCTCTTTTTACTTCCGAATTCCCGCTTCTGCTCCCGGGGTCAAAAAGGAGCATCTGAGTATAACGGGTGGTCGCTTTGCCTTTTCTTTTTTTCCCGTTTTCACAGTCTTCGGATTCTTCGAGTACGCTTTCCCTTTCGAGTTCCCTGAGGATCTCATTTGCCCTTTCGATTACCTTTTCCGGGACTCCGGCAAGCCTTGCAACATGTATCCCGTAACTCCTGTCGGTTGCCCCCGGCACGATTTTCCTCAGAAAAACCAGCTCGTGTCCTTCTTCTTTTACTGCAATATGATAATTTTTTACCCTTTTTAATTTCTCTTCAAGTGATGTGAGCTGATGGTAATGGGTCGCAAAAAGAGCCCTTATGCCTACCTTTCCCCTGTTGTGCAGAAACTCAACAACCGCTTTTGCAATGCTGTACCCGTCATAGGTGCTCGTTCCCCTGCCTATTTCGTCAAGCAGCACAAGGCTTTTCGGGCTTGCATTGTTAAGGATATTTGCCAGTTCCACCATCTCAACCATAAAAGTGCTCTGTCCGCTTGCAAGGTCGTCAAAAGCCCCTATCCTTGTAAAAACCTGGTCGATGACACCTATGGAAGCATAGGAAGCCGGGACAAAAGAACCTGCCTGAGCCATAATTGCAATAAGGGCTGTCTGGCGCATATAGGTTGATTTCCCTGCCATATTGGGGCCTGTAACCAGCAAAAACTGGTTCTCCTTGCAGTCCATTTCCGTATCATTCGGGACAAAACCTCCGGATACCGTACTTTCGACTACTGGATGCCTGCCGTCCCGGATAAGAATCTTGCAGTCTTCTGTGAGCTGAGGGCGTGTATAATTATTATTTTCCGCAACTTCGGCAAGGTCTGCAAGGACATCAAGTACGCCTATCCTTTCTGCTGTTTCCTGGAGCTCCTTTGAATGGGCTGAAAGGGTCTCTGTGATTTCTGTGAAAATTTCGTACTCAAGAGCCACGGCTTTATCGTTTGCTGTCAGGATCAGGCTTTCTTTTTCTTTAAGCTCAGGCGTAAAGAAACGCTCGGCATTTGCCATTGTCTGCTTTCTTATATAGTCATCAGGTACCTGGCTGCTGTTTGCATTGGTAACCTCGATATAATACCCGAAGACCTTATTGTATCCGATTTTCAGGGACTTGATCCCTGTCCTGTCCTTTTCTTTCTGCTGGAAGGCTGCAATCCACTGCTTGCTGTTACTTGAAATGTCTCTTAGCTCGTCAAGTTCCTCGCTGAACCCGGATTTTATCATCCCGCCTTCGCGGACGCTTACGGGAGGCTCTTCAACAATTGCATTTCCAATCATTTTGGCCAGTTCTTCAATTTCTGAAAATGATGCGAGACCTTCAGCAATCCCTTTTAACATCTCTGCTCCGGCTTTTTCCAGAAGGCAGTCCCGGATAGAGGGTACGGCATCAAGGGACTTTTTCAGGGCTACGAGGTCCCTTGCATTGGCGTTTCCGTACACTATTCTGCCTACGAGGCGTTCAATATCCCTTACCTCCGAAAGCCAGTCCCGAATATCATAGCGGAGCAGAGGGTTTCCTGCCAGCTCTTCTACTGCGTCCAGCCTGTGGTTTATCTGTTCTACGGAAAGGAGCGGCTTTAAGAGCCATTTTTTCAGAATTCTACTCCCCATTGGCGTCTTTGTAAAGCTCAAAGTCCTGTAAAGGGAGTTATGGTCCCCTTCATCCCGCACGTTTTTCACGATTTCGAGGTTGCGGAGGGTGACAGAGTCGAGGACCATGAATTCGGTGTTTGAATAGGTCCTGAGGGTATTGATATGAGCAAGGTCTCTCATCTGGGTCGTTTTTGCATATTCAAGGGCAGACCATGCGGAATAGACTCCGAATTCCAGTTTTTCACAGCCCATGCCCTCGAGGGTTGAAACCCTGAAATGAATTTTCAGTTTTTCCCCGGCTTCTTCTATCCCAGAGATTTCCGGGGCAAATTCCTGGACTATTGTCTGTTCCCTTAACCTGTCAACAAGTACCGAATTCCCGTACAGGGTCGGGGGCAGGATGCATTCCGCAGGCTTCATTCGGGCAAGTTCGCTGAGTAATTTATCAAAGCTTCCGGAATCCGTAAACTGGGTTGTAAGGAACTCCCCTGTTGAAATGTCGAGGAATGAGAGTCCGAATTCCATTTCCTTTTCTCCGCTTTTTCCGGTCTTTCCGACTTCTTTCCCTGCAACCGCCATAAGGTAGTTATTTGACGCATCCGGGAACATGGATGAGTCTATTGCTGTCCCCGGGGTTACCACCCTGACAACGCCTCTCTTTACAACTCCTTTTGCCTGCTTCGGGTCTTCGAGCTGTTCACAGATGGCTACCTTGTATCCTTTGTTTATCAGCCTTGGAAGGTATGTATCAATGGCATGGTAAGGAATGCCTGCAAGAGGCATCCTCTCCCCTGACCTGTCCTTGCCCCTGGCTGTTAACGTGATTTCGAGCTCTTTTGCAATGGTTTTTGCGTCTTCTCCAAAGGATTCGTAAAAGTCTCCCATCCGGAAGAAGATAAGGGTGTCAGGGTATGCCTGCTTGGCTTCATAGTACTGGCGCATTGCAGGGGTCATCATTTCAGTCATTTTTTACTCACTGTAAACCTTGAATCTATAACTCTTGAATAACAGGCTTTGAATCCAAATCTTGAATAACAGACTTTGATTCAAATCTTGAATAACAGGCTTTGAATAATATGCCTTTAATAACAAATGCTGAATTTCAGCATTTGAATCTGGAAAGCATTTACGTATCTGGAACGGGAGTGAACGGGAGTGAATGGGCAGATATCTATCCATACCAACCGACCTGGTTTTTCCGCATGTAAGTTTGAATAGAATTTGATGATATAAGTTGAGTTTCAGTTTGAATATTAGTTTGAATATTAGTTTGAATATTAAATGGGTATCTGTTTTAATATCAGTTAGAAATACTATGCCTTTATCTTGAATCATGCTTCTTATATATAATTTAACAATTCGGTATTGTAAGCCTTATCAAAGGAGGAAATTGCCCTGGACCACGAAAAGTTAGTTGAGGTCTGTCCTGTCTGTGGGAGTTCGGATATATACTATGAGGTTGGAGGGTATGCAGGTGCGGTCTACCACTGCAAGGAGTGTGGATATGTTGGAGCTTTTGTTATTGAGGCTAATGAGGAAATGATTGAGAAGATCAAAGAGAAGTATAAAAGGGAAAGAGAGAAAGAGGAAAATTGACTTTAATATATATTTTCTCTTATATATTGCTCTAATCCTTTAAAATCTTTAAGGAAACCCTGTCCTGGCTTCAGCTAACATATTCTCAACTATTCAATCCATTCAATCATATTTTTTAGTCTTCTCTTCCAGACTGCTTAAAAACGTAACTTTTTTAATTTGCAGGCTCCCTGAAGCAAATCTTTAATTTCCCAGGTAGCGCAGAAACCTTCTTTCTCCCGATCAGGAAAGGGAAATAATTATTGATAAGGAAAATAACAGGTATCAGGAAGATAAGGTTCAGTACTGTCAGACTTAGAGCAAAGGCGGTATTGTAATAGAAATACTCAAGCTCGACTCCGAAACCGAGAATTGCCAGTTTAGTCAGGATATCCTTTACAGGGAAGTGAAGGGCGAGTACGATCAGGCTGTTTCTCCCGTAATATTCCAGTAATCCGGAACTATTAATTTTTTTGAAAAGATAAACAAAGGCAAAGATACCTGAGAAAGCAAGCAGGTAATAAGAATAAAAGTTCCCGTATTTCAGTACATTCATATTTACCTTGTCTGAGGTGGGGAACTCCAGCAGGTAAGCTAAATAAAGCAGATTCAAAAAGATAAAGATCCCAGGTAAAAATTTCTCCACCCTGATGAAGCTGTTCCTTATTTTCAAATCCAACTCTCTGGCTGAACCTGAGTCCATTTCCTTACCTGATTTTGGCTCTGTTGCCGGTTCTGCAAGTTTTTCAGGTCCGGTATATTTTCTGAATAGATTTCCGGCTCCGTAAAATACAACTGCAGAGAGGGCAACATCAGCATTCCAGGGAAGCCTGAAAGGCACGTGAACTGAATAAAGATACCCCAGCACCCCGGCGGCAGTAAGCCAGAATACAATCTTTCCCGGCTTTCCGTAATAGTTTTTTGCAAGCCCGTAAAAGAGGATCTCTGTCACGAAAAGGCAGGTCAGAAACCAGAGAGGCGGATTATAGGACACAAGGGGACCCAGTGCATATACGATGGAATAGATCCCATAAAGAGCGCTGTTCCGGAAAAACTCAATGTTTGTGACTCCTGGCTGGAATGCAGTATCCAGCAAAAAGTAAAACAGACAGGTCAGTACAGCAAAAGAAAAGTAAGGCACAATAAGAGATCTGAACCTCCATTTGACAAAATTTCCAGCCGATTCAGCATATTTTCCGAAATTAAACAGAAACCCGGAAATGAAAAAGAAAAGCGGCATGTGAAATGAAAATATATAGGTATCAAGCGCTATCGGCAAACTGTGATGCGCAAACACCACAAGCATAATCCCGATTCCTTTCAATGCATCAATCCAGTGAAGTCTCATACTAACCCGACATGTAAACAGCGTTTACATTATAAAAATGGTTTGCTATCTTTTCTCAGGTTGTGGTGCCTCTGTATATTAAGAGGGATTTTTATCATGAAATGAAAATATGTAGGTGTCAAACGTAGAGGAATCTGAGAGTTCTGAACCTGGATTTTTCATTTTTTTCTTTCCTTTTTTGGAAAAAAAGGTGATTGAAGCCTTAAAAAATCTAAAACGATTAAATAAGCTGAAAAACAGAATTTCTTCATAAAAAAGGCAATTGTAAAAACGCTGAATATAAAATCACTGAAATCATGTAAAAACACTGATCATGAAAGCACCGGGTCATATAAAAAAGCCTGATCAAAATGTGATTCTGGTGGGGCCGTTGAGATTCGAACTCAAGTCGCAAGACCCCCAGTCTTGCAGGATGGACCAAGCTACCCTACGGCCCCGCAGAGCAGATCTATTTCTTCGATGGCAAAGGGTTTTCCTTGCTCGCCATCAACCAACTATTGTAATTAAACATGTAGTATAAATGCGTATCGGTAGAGAATAGCCAGCATCTTTTCTTTATTCTTTTTCGATTGCAGTCCCTGTTTCTTTTTCGTGCGGCTTTTACGGGATTTCCGGTTACGGTTTCTGGATGCCGGGCTCAGACGGATTGTTCAGTATGCTTTTTGCCCGCAGGACTCTCTGGATCATGGTGATATGTGAAAATACCGCTATCAGGACAAGCGCCCAGCCTAGGAATCCTGTAAGGGCTCCGAAAGCCAGGATAAGCATCCTTTCCGTGCGTTCGGCAATTCCTACAGATAACTTCCTGCAGCCTGCGGACTCTGCGCGGGCGCGTGTGTAGCTTACTAGAAAAGAACCGATAAGGGCATAGCCTGACCAGAGCCAGCCTTCAATCCCCATGATAGGGAGAACCGTAAGCTTCCCGTTTATTGCTCCTGCCATTATCCCGAGAAACATGAGCCCGTCTGAGTAACGGTCGCATACCGAGTCAAGCACGCCTCCGAAAGGGGTGATCCTTCCTTTTGCTCTTGCGACTCCTCCGTCAAGGACATCGAAAACTCCGCTGAGGAGGATAAGGAGACCACCTTCAAAGGGTTTGCCAAGGACAAATGCAGCTCCGGCAGCCACACTTACCGCAAAGCCGAGCAGGGTAAGGGTGTTCGGGGAGAGAGGTATTGAACGGGCTAATGGAATTACCAGTTTTCTCGCGCTGTTTTTTAAATCATCAAATATTTCAATCCCTTCCTTTATCTGGATATTGATACTGCATCTATGGATATAGTCTTATCTTCTTTTGAAAGATCTCCGATTTCAGGTTTCCAGCTTTCATAGAGAGCCCCCCATACTTTTTAAAGGAGGCTTTTCCGGTTCAATGACCTGCAGGGGTAGAATTCTTCAGAAAGAGGTTTTAAGGATCGATATGAGAATAAAGTCGCATGAGTTTAAAATGATATGGAGTTAAAATATGAATATAGTAGAAGAACACAGGGAAAAATGTACGAGATGCGGGCAGTGTCTCGAGGTCTGCTCCCGGTATGAAGACCTCGGTGTGCTTGACCGGCTTTACGGGTATCTTGATGGATCATCAAATATCGATTCCGAGTCCCTGCTGCGCTGCCTTACATGCGGGCTCTGCATTTCTGCCTGCCCTGAAAACCTCGGGATCAAGCCTCTGATATCTCCTTCCCGACAGAAATGGATAAATGAAAACGGCCTTTCTGAGAGGCAGACCATGGTGGATCCCGAGTCTGAGAATAACCTATTCAAAAAAATTTCTGAAATGGATGAGATCCCGGAGTATATAGACAGGCCCGGATCGGTGGTATATTTTCCGGGCTGCGCTGGCACCTATATCAACAAAGTAATGGCTCAGGCTTCTGTGGCTCTTCTGGAAAAAGCCGGGGTTGATTATACTGTCCTGAGCGGTCTTGAATACTGCTGCGGGGCTGTATCCGCAGGTGCAGGAGACCAGGGCCCTATCTGCAAGCATGGGCAGAAAAATATTGACGAAATCAGGAAAAGAGGGGCAAAAGTCCTTATCACTGCCTGCCCCGGGTGTTTCAAAGCTTTTAAAGATATTTATCCACGCATGTTTGGAAAACTGGACTTTGAAGTTCTGCAGGTCTCTCAGTACCTTGACCGGCTTTTAAAAGAAGGCAGGCTTACTCCGGAAAACGCTCTTAAATTCCGGGTTTTTTACCATGACCCATGCCACCTGACAAGAGGGATGGGAGTCTACACGGAAGCAAGGGATGTGCTTGAAAAGATTCCGGGGACAGGGCTGGCAAATAAAACTCCGGAAGGTTCGGCTTGCTGTGGCTTCGGGGGAGGAGTAAGGGTAAATTATCCTTCAGAATCTATTTCCGTAGCTTCTGACAGGTTCCGGGCTGCTGAAAAACTGGGCTGCGACGCGATTATAACAAACTGCGGCGGCTGTATGCAGAACCTTGCCGAAGCCGGAAAAAATGAGAAAATAAAGATCTTTGATCTTGCTGAGTATCTTGCCCTTGCTTGCGGAATAAAAATAGAAAGAGAAGACCGGAGAATGATAGAGCTTGTAAACAGGGCTTACAATTTATGTGTTCCGGGATACAAAGAACCGGACCTTTCATAAATATGGGGTCCTAACCTCTTTTTGCCCTTACATGAAATCTTTATCCTTTTTTACCTTTCTTTTGTTTTTTGCATTCCGCTCCACGAATTTCAAATTATCGTATTCTATTTATCGTATTCTATTAACTATTTACTGGATTTTCTTTAATATAATTTTAATGTTGTTTGCTTTCCTTGATTTCCTGTTTTTTAGATTGCTTTTTTTCTTTCCCCTGTAGAGATCCTGCTTAATGTCTTTCCCGGTAAAAAATCTCATATATAATATTTTCGTTTTTTTCCTGTTTTTTATCCGGAATTTGTTCAGGCTCAGGAATGTATAAAAAATTGTGCCCATAAAAATTAATTATTGATCCTCAATATAATCCCCGGTTTGAAGTTTGAATAATAAACAGCTTCATGCGACTTAATTTATTCTCTTGCCTATTATGTGCCAAAAATTATATCTATTTCAGTCTCTTTAATCTCTTGAAATGATGTGGTTATTTTTTCTCTCACCATGTGCCTGTAAAAGGACATCTTTAGTATTTAGTATTTATATTTTTTCGTTTACCCTCTTCTTTTCTTCTCCATTTACTCTATTCAAAATATTTAAACCAAAAACTATTTATAGAACCCTCTGTTTTCTGTCGTCTTTTTTAACAAAATATTTATACCAGTAAAGCGCAGTTTAATCTGGAGACATCTGTGAAGATGAGTTAACAGACGGGATTTAAAATGGCACCAAAATGTTCCCTCTGCTAAATTCTCATGAACCCCAGTAAGCAATCATGAAGAATTCATGATTTTGCAGTTTTGCTTGTGGTGATCCTGGCTTCCCACCCTGACATCATAAGTTACTTTTCGTGCATCTCATGACTCGAAGAGCGTGAGCTAGCATCCCAATCATCATGATTATTCGTGATAGTTGGTAGAAGTCTCCAATGTTTAAAAATTAGAATGGAGGATGCAATATTAGCAAAGAAGAACTGCTTCAGGAACTTGCAGATGCAGTAATCACCTGTAAGAAGGATGCGGTACTCGCTGCCGTTGAAAAGGCAAAAGGAGAATTAGACCCTTCCGAAATAATTGAAAACGGACTTGCAGCAGGCATGAATGAAGTTGGGGTCCGCTTTGAAAGAGGCAAACTTTTCTTACCCCACGTAATGATGGCTGCCGACGCGATGACTGCAGGAGTAAACGCCCTTAAAGATCTTATGCCTGAAGGCTCTGCGAGCTCAAAAATGGGTGTTATTGTCAACGGAACCGTAGAAGGCGATGTCCATGACATCGGTAAATCTATTGTGTCCACAATGCTCCAGTCAGCCGGTTTTGAAGTGCATGACATCGGTCGTGATGTCCCGATCAGGAACTTTATCGAGAAAGCAAAAGAAGTCAATGCTGACATGATCGGACTTTCTGCTCTTATGACCACAACCCTCCCCGGACAGAGAGATGTTATAGAACTTCTCAAAGAAGAAGGGCTGAGAGACAAAGTAAAGGTCATGATCGGCGGTGCACCCGCAACCCAGGCATGGGCTGACAAGATCGGGGCAGACTGTTATGCAGAAAACGCAAGTGAAGCCGTCACAAAGGCAAAAGAGCTTCTGGCTTAAATCATTCTTATTCGGAGGTTATAAAAATGGCAAAATGTAATGCAGTTGCAGGATTCAATGCACTTAACGGTGTAGAATTAAACCTTTTTACCACTGATGAACTCAAAGCAATTCACTATGCCACCATGGAAGTTCTGATGGACCCGGGTATCCAGGTCTCTGATCCCGAGGCAAGACAGATCTTCAAGGAAAATGGCTGTGAAGTTAACGAACAGACCAATGTCGTAAAAATTCCTGAATATCTTGTAAGAAGAGCTCTCCAGCTCGCTCCCTCCAGGTTTGTCCTCTGGGGACGCGACAAAAAATACAACACCGTCCAGGAATCCGGGGGCAAAGTTCACTGGACCTGCTTCGGTACCGGTGTTAAGATGTGCAAGTACCAGGACGGAAAATACGTAACTGTAGATTCCGTAGAACAGGACATTGCAGACATTGCAAAGCTCTGTGACTGGGCAGAAAATATCGACTACTTCTCCCTTCCGGTTTCCGCCAGGGATATTGCAGGTCAGGGTGCACAGGACGTCCACGAGACCTTCACCCCGCTTACAAACACTGCAAAGCACTTCCACCACATTGACCCTGTGGGTGAGAATGTCGAATACTAC
>WPCK01346429.1_pt1 | contig 14086 bp, 9 predicted proteins | sample 5399851 | NCBI WGS metagenome assembly WPCK01 (sample SAMN12869471, study PRJNA574797) | sludge metagenome | isolation source: wastewater treatment of pH11 | place: China:Beijing | collected 2019-05-20
TGCATGTTGTCACAATGCTGCGCGAGAACGACGAATTGCGGCAGTCGCTCGACGAACGGTTTCGCTTTCTGATCGTCGACGAGTATCAGGACACGAATACTGCCCAATATCTGATCATCAAGGCCTTGAGCCAGATCCACAGAAATCTTTGCGTCACCGGCGACCCCGACCAGTCGATTTATGGCTGGCGCGGAGCCAGTCTCGACAACATTCTGGATTTTGAAAAGGATTTTCCCGATGTCACGGTGATTCGTCTGGAGCAGAACTATCGCAGCACCCGCTCGATCCTCGATGTCGCCGACCAGCTGATCGTCAATAACCAGCGGCGAAAGCACAAGAATCTTGTTACCGACAACGACGAGGGAATCCCGGTCAGTCTGGTTTCCTGCGCAAGTGCAAAGGAAGAAGCGGACATGATCGCCGACACCATCGCCTGGCACGTTCGTTCCGGGGCGCGCGAGCCCGGTGATTTTGCCGTCTTTTATCGAGTGAATGCCTTGTCGCGAAGTTTTGAACACGCATTTCAGCTGCTTGGAATACCCTACCAGGTTGTGCACGGCCAGGAGTTCTATCAGCGAGCGGAAGTCAAGGACATGCTCGCCTGGCTCTCCTTGCTGAACAATCCTGCCGACAACCTGGCGATTGAGCGGATCATCAATGTTCCGCCGAGAAAAATTGGCCATGTGACGGTAAACCGGATACGCGCCGATGCGGCCGATCAGGGGATTTCGCTGCTGGAGGCCTGCCGGCGGGCGGGACTTAATCCAGCCCTGTCCGGACAGGCGGCCGGCAAGATTGCGGCATTCGTCGCCATCTATGATCAACTGGCCGCCAACCTCGGTGATTCAGTCGAGGAAATCCTTGGCCAGGTGATCGCACGGACCGGATATCGAACCTGGATGGAAGAAGACGACACGGAGGAAGGGCATAGCCGTCTGGCCAATATCGATGAATTGCTGAATGCTGCGCGCGAATTCGACATGCTTCATCCGGAGGATGGCGGTTTGCAGGCCTACCTCGAAACGGCGGTACTGGTTAATGAGACCGATTCCCTGGACTCGCGAAAAAATGCGGTTACCTTGATGACCCTGCACGCGGCGAAAGGACTTGAATTTCCGGTCGTCTTCATTGTCGGTGTCGAAGAGGGACTGTTGCCCCACGAGCGAAGCGTCAATGATGACGCCGAAATTGAAGAGGAGCGCCGACTCCTGTTTGTCGGCATCACCCGCGCACGGGAAGAGCTTCAGCTCAGCCGCTCGCTCTACCGGTTCCGGCGGGGAGCGAGCTGGCCAACGATCGCCAGCCGGTTTCTCATGGAGCTGCCCCGCCACAAAATGGCAATCGTCGAGCCAGGGGGGCCGGCGACCAGGGATAGCGATTTCGACTACCGCCAGGAAGAAGACGAAGGCGAAGAACAAAAATTCTCCGATGAGCCCTGGTTCTCTGCGGAGTCGGATTCCGGTTCCGGCGACATCGACGACGATCGGGTTCGCAGCACGCCAGTCAATTACCGGGCAGCGAACAAGTTCCGCGCGTCGACAAGTCCCGCTTCGGGGCGGCAAGAGACCGCAGCTGCCCGTCCCGTGATTCAAACAGCCGAACAAATGTTTCCCAAGGAAAGCAGTCTCCGGGAAGAAGGGAATCGCGTTCCGCCGGAAGCATTTTATACCGGAATGCTGGTCTCCCACCCGCAGTACGGTGCCGGTCGCTTGATTGCCCTGGGAGGCCAGGGGCGAAAACGAATGGGTACCGTGGAGTTCTTTGACGGCAATTGCCGCAAGTTCGTCCTTTCCGTTTCACCTTTGCGGCCAGCAACAGATTCGAATTAGCACCGAAGGCTGGCCTGGCGGATGGTGGGGCTCGGAGCTAAAAAGGCCAGGGGTGAGCAGAAGAACATTAGCGAAAAACGCAACTATCCCCCGGGCAAGCCGGGGGCATTGAATCCCGCAGGCTTGACCTGCGGTTCGTTGGGCTTCTCGCTAAACCAGCGGCATCCATTCGAAAAAAAAATAAAAAAAGCCGCGTCCATTGACGCGGCTTAGCAGAAATTCTCATCGCGGCGTTCAGGCCGCTATTGGAGCAATAGTCAACCAGACAAAATCTAGTTGACCATGTCCTTGACGCCTTTCAAAGGCCGGATTTTGACGTCCTTACGGGCGGGACGCGGCTTTGCCCATACCATTTCGCCGGTGCCAGGATTACGAACCTGACGTTTCGGCAAAGCGGGCTTGGTACGAACAACGATCTTGCACAATCCTGGAATGGTGAACATTCCGACGCTGCCCTTGCGTGCGATGTTCTTTTCAATTTCGGAGTTCAGGGCGTCGAGCACGGAACCAACATCCTTGCGGGCCAGACCGGTCGATTCCGCTATGGCATTCAGGATTTCCGATTTCGTCGGTGATTTGGGTGTGTCTTTCTTTGTCATCAAGATCTCCTTGGTTAAATAATGCGGGGAGTAACCGTGCGGAATTGGGCTAAACAGTACTTGAGCAGTTTCGCGAAACGAACCGAATCCATCAGTTCTGTTTAAATTCGCTGGGGAAATTAAGTGCCAACCCCGGCAAAATTACAATGGGACAGTCCCAAAAAATACGGGAAATACCGTGATTTATTGAAAATAAGCGAAAAAACACCCCGATTTTTGCCGGTTTTTGAACAGGAAGTCCCAAAAAAGCCCGCTTTTTATGGGGTTTGCGGCCCTTTTCGGTCCTCCGGTAACAGGGCAAACTTCCCGATCAGGCTTAACGGCTTCGCCTACATTCATTCATAATCTTTGAATGCCTGTCAGGAACCATCACTCGCAATCGATTGCATACCTCAAGAGCGCGCTGCTGAGCCTCGTCGCCGGTTGTAGTTTGATCGCTCTAGTTGTTTTTCCGGCGGCTGCGTTTGCCAGACAGGATACCGATTCCGGAGGCTCCGGTACCTGGAGCGACGTTATCGTTCCGCTCATCGACGGCAGTTGCCTTGACTGCCATATCGGAGACGATGCGTCCGGCAACCTCGACCTGTCGCGATTCAAGTCCGCTCGCGATGCGGCGAGGGAACGAAGCACGTGGCGGCGAATCGCCGACCGCGTCGAAAGTCACCAGATGCCCCCCGATGCCGGCGAAATGGATCAGGCGGATCGAGATCGCCTGATGTCTTTTGTGCGGCAAACACTCCCGCACATAGCCGGTGGTTTCTCCCATCACGCCGGTCCGGTCACCCTTCGCCGACTCAACCGGGATGAATACGCCAACACGATACGCGATTTGTTTGGTGTGAAAATCGAGCCGGCCGCGATGTTCCCTGTCGACGAAACCGGTTACGGGTTCAGCAATATAGGCGATGCGCTCAGCCTGTCACCCATGATGATGGAGAAGTACCTTTCGGCAGCCGAAAAGATATCACGTGAAGTGGTGCATGATCCCGCGGCGGACAGGGTTGATCAATTTTTTTCCAGCCATTCCATCGATCTGGTTCAAGGCTCGCGACTTGCCGGTGAAAGCGTCATCATGGCCATGCACGGCACGCTCACCCTTCCAACGGAAATTCGCCAAAAGGGGCTGTACCGCATTGCCATTGAAGCCTGGGGGCAACAAGCGGGCGATCAGCCATGCAAACTTGGACTTTCGGTCGACGGGCAACTTCTGCACGAATTTGATGTGCCGAATCTGCGGGATAATCCCGGGACGTTCACGTTCGAGCCAGCACTTGAACCAGGCTCGCGAAAGCTGCAAATTTCCTTCCTCAACGACTACTACAACCCGGAAGCCGTTGATCGCAATCAGCGGGATCGCAACCTGGCCATCAGTGGTGTGAGGATCGAAGGGCCCATCGATTGGGCAGACCCGTCCGGGATCCAGAAAGCTTTTCTTTTTGTCGAGCCCGGGGAGGACCTTCCAGAGCAGGAAGCTGCCGGGAAAATCATCCGGCACTTTGCCCCCCGCGCCTGGCGTCGCCCGCTGACAGAGGACGAGTTCGCCAGGTTGACCGAGTTGTTCGAAGCAGCCAGAAAGGAAGGCGAATCATTCGAAGGTGCCTTGAGGCGAGTCGTGCAGGCCTTGCTGATTTCACCGGAATTCATCTTCCGAATCGAGGCGCCGAACCCGGAAGACGGCTCGCCAAGGACGCTGAACGGATTCGAGATGGCCTCGGCGCTTTCGTATTTCATCTGGGGCTCAATGCCGGACGACGAGCTGTTTTCGCTTGCTGCAAAAGGGGAATTGGACACGTCGGATGTGTTGGCGGCCCAATGTGAGCGGATGATCCGCGACCCGAGATCTCTCTACCTCGTGGAAGGATTTGCCTGGCAATGGCTCAATCTTCCCTTGCTGGACCAGTTCGACCCCGACCCGGCCCGCTTCCCCGAGTTCACGCAAAGCCTGCGCCATGCGATGACGCAGGAGACGAGATTGCTCCTCGATGAGGTGATTCGCAAGGACGCGCCGCTACGGTCCCTGTTCGATTCGAATACCACGTGGGTCAATCGCGAGTTGGCAAGTTTCTACGGAATTCAAAACGAAAATCTGGCCGATTCGGAATTTGTCGAGGTTTCCGTTTCCGATTCCGGACGCGGGGGCCTGCTGACTCACGCAAGCATTCTTGCGCTGACTTCCAATCCGTCCCGGACATCGCCCGTAAAACGCGGCAAGTGGGTGTTGAATAACCTGTTGGGCGATCCGCCCCCGCCTCCGTCTCCGGATGTGCCGCAGCTGGACGCACAAAAGGAATTGACCGGGACGTTACGTGAAAAAATGGAACAACATCGCGCCGATCCGAACTGCGCGGTCTGCCATATCAAAATGGACGCGATTGGCTTCGCCCTCGAGAATTACGATACGATCGGCCGTTTTCGCAGCACAGAGGATGGCTTGCCGATCAATGCGCGCGGTGATTTGCCGGGTCATGGAACATTTCAGGGAGCCGCCGGGCTTCAGCAGCTGATCGTCAACCAACACTGGCCGGCCTTTGTTCGCTGTCTGGTTGAAAAACTGTTCATTTTTGCCATCGGGCGCGGACCGGGACCGGCGGATGAAGAAATTATCGAACAGATTTCGAGTGAAGCGATCAAAAATGACCTGCCCGTTTCCGGTATCATCAGACAAATCGTGATCAGCGAACCGTTCCGCCGCCGCGCCGCACCTGGCTCGGCCGAGGATCGCGACGAAGGGGAGCATTGAACCAATGACCATTCAAATCAGTCGCCGGACGATTTTGCGGGGAGCTGGTGCGTTAATCGGGTTGCCCTTTCTGGAGATCATGCGGCCGGTACGGGCAAATGCTGCCAGCCATTCAATGACGGGCCGTCCGGCCCTGCCGCATCGCGTCGCCTTTTTCTACGCGCCGAACGGGATGCACATGCCGGCATGGACTCCGCAAGAAACCGGGGCCAGCTTTGCACTTCCACCCACATTGGAACCACTTCGGGACTTTCGCGAGAAGGTCAATGTGATGTCCGGATTGGGTCTCGATGGCGCGCGGGCCCACGGTGACGGTCCAGGCGATCACGCCCGAGCGGTTGCTTCCTGGTTGACGGGAGCCCATCCGGTCAAAACCAGTGGAGCCGGGATCAGGAACGGCACATCGATCGACCAGATGCTGGCTGAATTGACGTCGGCGGGAACCATGCGGCTGCCGACTCTGGAGGCCGGTATGGAAGGGAGCACTCCCGCGGGCGATTGCGATTCGGGTTACAGTTGTGTCTACACGACCAATCTCTCATGGCGCAATCCAACGACCCCGGTTGCCAAAGAGATTGATCCGGCGGCACTTTTCGACAGGATTTTCGGCATCAACCTGTCCTCGGCGGATGCAGCCAGCCTTGAGCGACTGCGCGCCTCGCGAAAAAGCATTCTCGATTCGGCCCTGGACCAGGCGGAATCGCTTCATCGACGGCTGGGCCATGACGACCGGCGAAAGCTCGACGAGTACTTGTACTCGGTGCGCGATGTCGAGCGACGCCTGGGAAGTGCCGAGAAGCTCGAAAAGCCGGAGCACGATCCGTCCGATTTCCCGCGGCCCGCCGGTGTTCCCGAGAAGTATTCGGAACACATGAACCTGCTTTTCGATGTCATGGCAATCGCCTGGCAAATTGATGCTACCCGGATCATGACATTCATGATGGGAAATGCCGGCAGCAACCGGAACTACCGGGAGATTGAAATTTCGGATGGCCACCACGACCTTTCCCATCACGGGAACAACAAGGACAAACAGGCGAGAGTTGCGAAAATCAACCTGTTTCATATGGAATTGTTCGCGGGTTTTTTGAAGAGGCTCGATTCGATCACAGAGGGAAATGGCACCTTGCTGGACAACAGCTTGATCGTTTACGGAAGCGGCATTGCCGATGGGAACTCTCATTCTCACATGGAATTGCCGATTCTCACGGTCGGTTCGGGGGGAGGCCATTATCGGACCGGTGAACATTTCCGTTTCGAGCGGGAAACGCCCTTGACCAACCTTTATCAGACCTTGCTGCATGTGGCCGGTGCCGGCGACAAAAAGATCGGTGATGCCCACGGGATTCTGGATGGTCTGGTCAACGACTGATGCAACGCCGGAATGATGAGCACTGGATGGGGATCGCCCTGGATCTGGCGATACTGGGGCAGGGGAGCGTCGAGCCGAACCCGATGGTGGGTTGCGTTATCGTTCGCGATAACCGTCTGATCGGCCGCGGCTATCACCGGGCGTTTGGTGAACCGCATGCTGAAACGGAAGCGCTTCGCGATTGCCAGGAGTCGCCGGATGGTGCGACGGCCTATGTTTCGCTTGAGCCCTGCTGCCACAGCGGCAAGACGCCCCCTTGTACGGATGCGCTGATCCAGGCGGGGATCCGGCGCGTTGTCGCGGCGATGGCCGATCCGTTTTGCAAGGTTGACGGACAGGGTATCTCGAAACTCCGAAACGCGGGTATCGAAGTTTCCGTCGGCACATTGGAGTCGCGGGCCCGGTACCTGAACGCTCCGTTTGTCAAACGAATCGCCACGGGATTCCCCTGGGTGATCGCAAAATGGGCGATGACACTCGACGGAAAAATCGGCACGCGGTCGGGTGACAGCCGCTGGATCTCCGGTGAAGAGTCTCGACGATTGGTTCATGAGATTCGGGGCCGGGTTGACGGAATCGTCGTGGGTTCCGGCACGGCGCTTGCCGACGATCCGCTGCTGACTGCAAGACCCGCCGGAATCCGCAAGAGAGTCGCTACACGAATCGTATTCGATTCGAAACTGGTTTTGCCCCCCGACAGCCAGCTTGTCCGTACGGCAAAAGACATTCCGGTTCTCATTGCAACGAGTGCCAGCGCACCACAAGACCGGAAAAGACTCCTCCGCGATAATGGCTGCGAAGTATTCGAATCGACGGAGCAACGTCACGCGGCAAGGATCAGGGAGCTGTTCCGTTTGTTGGCGGAAAGGGGCATGACCAATTTGCTCGTGGAAGGGGGTGGCCGGCTGCTGGGCCTGCTGTTTGAAGAGGAACTCGTCGATGAAGTGCACGTGTTCGTCGCTCCTGTCATCGCCGGAGGTGACGGGGGTATCTTTCCAGTCGGGGGAGCGGGCGTCGACGCCATCGCATCGGCCTGGCGATTGGAGAACATTGCTCTTCGCTCTGTCGAAAACGACATGTATCTGTCCGGCAGGATCGCGCGAAAAACAACCGGCTGATGAAGGAGTCCTTCCACCAGTCCCGGCGCTGGACGCCGAAGCAGGTTTATCGGACAATGGGCGGAATGACTCCGGCCCGCGAAAACGAATACGATTACGATAGAACATGCGGTGGTTTGTCTTGTCGAAGACCGCCGCCGATCCATATTGGTCCGGTGCTGGTGGACCCGCCGATCTTGCAGGCGCCGATGGCGGGATTCACAAATTTTGCGTTTCGCCAGATCGTCCGCGAATACGGCGGCGTTGGCTTGCAGGCAACCGAGATGGTCAATGCGAGGGGTTTTGAATGGCTTGGCCAGCACAAGGCAGAGCACCCGGACCGGCTTTGGGGTGTCCGCGATGAAGAGCGGCCCCTGGCAGTTCAAATCTGGGACAATCAGCCGGACGTCATGGCGCGGGTCGGAAAACGGCTGGTCGACGAGTTTCGCGTCAGCATCGTCGACATCAATTTTGGCTGCCCGGTCAAGCAGGTAACGGAGAAGGCCCATAGCGGCAGCTATTTGTTGAGCGTTCCCGACCGAATGGGAGAGATCATCGAATGCGTGGTGAAAGCCTGCGCGCCGGTCCCGGTAACTGCCAAGATTCGCCTTGGATGTTCTCCGGACCGGATCAATGCGATTGATATTGCCCAGGTCGTCGAGGGTGCCGGCGCAAAAGCGCTTACCGTCCACGGACGAACGGCGCAGCAGATGTTTCGCGGCGAGGCCGACTGGGACCGGATATCGCAAATCCGGCCGTGGCTGAAATCGATTCCGTTGATCGGCAACGGCGATCTGGATTCGCCACAAAAAGTCGTCGAGGCCTTTCAACGATACGACATCGATGCGGTGATGATTGCCAGGGCATGCCTGGGCCGCCCGTGGCTGTTTTCACAGGCCGCCGCGGCTCTCGAGGGCCGCCCGATTCCACCGGATCCGACACTGGCCGAACAGCGAGCCTGCATGTTGCGTCACTACGAATTGATTGTCGGTCGTTTTGGCGAAGAAAAGGGAACGCAATTGATGCGAAAATACGCCTGTTGCTACGCCCAGGGCCGGTTCGGAGCGCGCCATTTCCGAAGCCATGTTGCCCATGTCGCGACCCGCGACGAATTTCTGCAAGTCGTTCGGGACCATTTTCCAACCGACGACCGGCGGGTTTCCGATCCGGAGGAGTGCGGGATTCCATGAGCAGCGAATTGAATTCATGGAGTGTTCGACGGTTTCGCGATCTGGTTATCGACGCAGACTCGCTGCAGATAGAAGCTCATGCCAATGGCCGAGTGCTCGACATGGGAGTCCACTGCGAGGGTGGCTCGGGCGCCGGACTTGCCTTGGCCGAGATCTGTATGGGTGGCCTCGGTCACGTGTCGATCGACGTTAACGCATCCCCATTTGTTGTTGAAGTGCAAACAGGGCAGCCCGCTTTGGCATGCATGGGTTCGCAATACGGGGGATGGCCGGTGAAAGGCGCCGGGTTTTTTGCCGTCGGCTCCGGGCCGGCCCGTCTTTGCCGGGGGCGGGAACCGGTACTGGAAAAGTACGGCTTCCGCGAGAAAGCCCGCGAAGTGGTCGTCGTTCTGGAGTCGGGAAAGCTTCCAGGCGAGGAAATGCTGACATCGATGGCCGCGGAGTGCGGTGTCGAGCCGGAGGGTTTATTCGTATGCGTTGCTCCGACGCGCAGCCATGCCGGGACACTCCAGGTTGTGGCGCGGGTGGTTGAGTCGGTGATGCACAAGTTGTTTGAACTCGGCTTTGACCTGCGGCGCGTGACCAGAGGATTCGGCACTGCACCGCTCCCTCGCGCGGCAAAGAGCGATTTCGATGCGATCGGGGCGACCAACGATGCGATACTTTATGGAGGGAATGTCAGACTCTGGCTGGATGCCGATGAAGAAGAGATTTGCACGTTGGGACCGAAAATTCCCAGCAGCAGTTCCCCTTCTTTCGGGCGACCGTTTGCCGAGATTTTCAGGGCCAGCGGAAACGATTTCTATAAACTTGACCCGATGCTGTTCAGCGCTGCGCGTATCGAGATAATCAGCAACGTGAACGGAAGTTGCCACGGTTTCGGAAAGCTTTGCCCGGACCTCGCCGTGCCGGATTACACTTGAGCGGTGGTCGGCCCGCTGGAACAGGAAAACGGAGCATGAACCGGAATTTGTTATTGATCAGCAGCTCGCGAACGCACGGGACCGGATACCTGGAGCACTGTCTTCAAGCGATCCGACATCATTTGCGCGACGTTTCCCGCGTTCTGTTCGTTCCCTTCGCGTTGCGTGATCACGACAGTTACACTGCCACCGTGAGACAGGCCTTTCAGTCGATTGGAAAATCGGTGGAGTCGCTTCACGAGGTCGATAGCCCCTCAGCGGCGATCCGCCATGCCGAAGCGTTCTTCGTCGGGGGCGGCAATACATTTCGCCTGCTGAAGACATTACAGGACCTGGGCGTGCTCCCGGCGATCCGGAAAAAAGTGCTCGATGGAACGCCGTATATCGGGACAAGTGCCGGGACAAATATTGCGGCCCCGGGAATCGGGACGACCAACGACATGCCGATTGTCTGGCCGGATTCCCTGGCGGCACTGAATCTCGTCCGATTCCAGATCAACCCGCATTTTCTGGATGCCGATCCAGCTTCGCCACACCAGGGGGAGACGCGAGAGCAACGACTTAAGGAATTCCACGAGGAAAATCTCGCTCCGGTCGTTGCCATTCGAGAGGGGAGCTGGCTGGAGGTCACTGCGAGTTCCTGTTGCCTCGCCGGCGAGCGCGGAGGGATCCTGTTTCGCCCGTCGCTTGAACCGCTTGCTCTGGAAACCGGTGCAAGACTTGAAGACTGGATAGAAGTCTGAGGCTCGAAATGCAAATCTTTAAACTGGATCCGGAAAAACTCGCCTGGCAATGCGACGAGTCCTGGCTCGATTTTGAAACGACCGATCAAGTCAAGACCGCCGGCGATATCGTCGGCCAGGAGCTGGCTCGGGAAGCACTCGAGTTCGGGCTGCTGTGCAAGGCACCGGGCCAAAACATCTTCGTGCGCGGAACGCGGGGTACCGGGCGACTGACGACCGTGCGCCGGATGCTGAACGACCTGGCGCCGAAGACCAGCGACAAGCGTGACATTTGCTACGTCCACAATTTCCGGCAGCCCGACCGGCCGCGACTGATCATACTCAAGCCCGGCCAGGGGCCAGAGTTTCGAAAACAGGTTCGCGAACTCGCCGGCTTCATTCTCGAGAGCCTGAAACGAATGATGGATTCGGAGCCGTATCTTTCCCAGCGGCAATCGCTGAACGTCGCGGCCCAGGAAAAGATCGCCGCGATAACAGCTCCCCTTGAGAAGGAACTTGCTGAAAACCAGATGGCATTAATTACCGTCCAGCAAGGTCCGGTTTCGGCGCCGGTCATCGTTCCGCTGGTTGGCGATCAGCCAGTCCCTCCCGACAAGTTCAGGGAGATGATCAAGGCGGGTCAGGCCGATCCGGAACAACTTGAACAATTTCGGGAACGGTACCCCGCCAGCCAGAAACGACTTGCCGAAGTCGGGCGGCAAGTGAGCGAAGCCTGGCAGGCGGCAGCCCGCGAGCTCGAACAATTCAATCGAAATGCCGCTCGCGAAATCTTGTCCGTGCCATGCCATCCCCTGCTGACAGCTCATGGTGATTCGCCCGGAGTCAGGATCTTTCTCGAGGAATTGATCGACGATGCCATCGACCGCTTGCCGGGTCAAAATGACGAAGAAGGAGAAAACGGTCCACAGGAAAACCCGCTTGATCTCTATGACGTCAACGTTGTTCTCACGCATGACGACAAGTTCAATCGCCCCGTTGTCGAAGAGCTTGTCCCGACGGCGATGAACCTGTTGGGGACAGTTGAGCAACGACCCGGACCCGGCGGCATGGCCATCTCGGATTATCGCGGCATTCGCGCCGGCGCTATCCTAAAGGCAGACCAGGGATATCTGATCCTGAACATCGACGACCTTCTTGAGGAACCCCATGCCTACCAGTCGCTGATGCGAACCCTTCGTACGGGGCGGCTGGAAATCGTACCGCAGGAAAGCAGCTGGATGCGGCCGTATGTTGTCGTGCTTCCGGAACCGCTCGACATCGACGTGCGTGTGATCCTGATCGGCAATGCCAGTACATGGTACCGGCTGGACCGACTCGACCCGGATTTTCGCGATTTGTTCAAGGTCCTTGCGGATTTTGATGACGAACTCCCCCGTGACCGCGACAGCGTTTTGCAATATGCCGTGGTGCTGGCCAAACTGGCGCGAGAGGAAAAGCTCCCTCACTTCCACCGATCTGCTGTCGCCGCTCTTGCGGAACATGGCGCCCGCATTGTGTCACGGGGCGACAAGCTCACGGCCCGATTCGGCCGAATCGCGGATCTGGCACGCGAGGCAGCCTTTGTGGCCTGTCATCGCGACAAGCTGGACGTCGTGTCAGGCGACCACGTGCGGGAAGCAGTTTACCGGACCAAAAAAAGGGCAAGCCTTCCGACAGGAAGGTTCCAGGAGCTTATCGACAACGGGACGATCATCGTTGAAACCGAGGGAACCCGGGTCGGCCAGATCAACGGACTTGCCGTCATGCAAGCTGGCCCGCTCACCTACGGGTTTCCTTCGCGAATCACATGTGCGATGGGGCCCGGACGGGCTGGCCTTGTGAATATCGAAGGGACGGCTCGTATGTCCGGGGCGATTCATACCAAGGGTTTCCATATTCTCGGTGGCCTGCTGATGAACCTGTTGCGGTTGCCACATCCGCTTGCATTCAGTGCGTCCCTTGCCTTCGAACAAAGCTATGGGGGTATCGACGGGGATTCGGCTTCGGCGGCAGAGATGATTTGTCTGCTGAGTTCTCTCACCGATGTCCCGTTGCGGCAGGATGTGGCAATCACCGGCGCCGTGGACCAACATGGCAACATCCAGGCGATCGGCGGCGTCAACGAAAAAATTGAGGGGTTCTTTGATGTGTGTGAGTTCCGGGGCCTCACCGGCACCCAGGGTGTTGTCATTCCATTCGCCAATTCCCCCGATCTCATGCTGCGGCACAATGTCAGGGAGGCCTGCCGCGCGAACGAATTCTCGATTTACGCCGTGGAGAATATAGGACACGCCATCGAGTTGATGACCGGGATGCCTTCGGGATTCGGCCAAACCCCGGCAGCCGACGGTACGGTTCTGCGAATCGCCATCAATCGCGCCACCGAATTCTGGAAAAAAACCTTGTCCAGTCCGGGAAGACTCACAACGGTCGAACAGAATAATGCTGATGGTTGAATAGCGGGAATAAAGGCAAACTCCCGCGATTCTGCGTTCATTGAAATCGGCTGATTGCCCGGATTACAATGTAACGGCGGACCATTGCGTTTGACCGGCTGGCCGATTGACAGGCCCGCCTGTCCGGCCGGCAATCTGAATTCGTTTTTCGGAGATAGATACTTGCGCCAGTTCACAGCAAGCTGCCCAGCCTGTCATGCGGCCTTCACGGTTGATGAAAGGCACTTCGGAAAGACGCTTCAATGTCAGCATTGCTTGACGAATTTCGTCATTGATGCTCCGGAGCCGGACGAAGCCATTGTTCCGGCTCCAGCGCCGTATCTGCCTCCCCCTCCCGCCCAAACGGGCTTCGCCCCGCCGGCCGAATCCTGGGCTGGCGACGGATCAGCGGCTATACAAGGGAGCACGACCGGCTCGCCGCAGACGAGGCCTTTGGGAGGTCTCGAACGAGCCATGATTATTCTGGGAGTCTGTTTCGTCGGCATTGGCCTGATTCTGAACCTGCTGCCGCTGTTCAACTTGCAAGTACCCCTGTTCGTGGATAAAGGGCAACTGGGTCAGTATATCGGCTTTGGAATGGGATTGTTTGGTGCCTTCGCGCTGGCGCTTGGCATTCGCCGCCGCCTGTTCATTGCCGGGGTCACCGGAGTCCTCGCCGCGACGGTCTGTTGTGCCGTCTTTGGCGTATCGATGTATTTGAAGGGTGATCCGGACAAGGCATTTGTCCGCTCGAAGAACAGACGAGACCCGGCGAATGCCGGATTGATCAACATCGCCATCAAGGAAAAGGGATCTCCCTGGGCTAACGCCTGGCCGGAATGGCAAGGGTTTTCAAAAACCGGCTATTTGAGTTCTCCGGCATCCGACTGGTCGCGACACGTTTCCAACATTCAGGGAATCAGTGTGTCATTACCCGGCGACTGCCAGGGAGATACCCGCCAGATCAAGGTCGGGGGCCGTAATACCGATGATACCTCGTCCGAGTCGTCATACGAGGATATGACATTCCGTATCAGCATTTTTCGATACCCTTTCGAGAAAAGGAGCGACGAGGAAAAATTTGCCGAGGTCCAAAAAGCGATTTTGAAAGGACAGCCGAAGTTTGAAGAGCGCCGGGTCGGCAGGTTTGCAGCCCGGGAATTCACAAACGAAGAAGAT
>WPCK01039618.1_pt1 | contig 14078 bp, 11 predicted proteins | sample 5399851 | NCBI WGS metagenome assembly WPCK01 (sample SAMN12869471, study PRJNA574797) | sludge metagenome | isolation source: wastewater treatment of pH11 | place: China:Beijing | collected 2019-05-20
AGCGGGCTTTCCGGGCGCGACTCAGATGCAACGCGTGTCGAAGGCAAGAACCTCGCGGATGGTGTGCTTGCCTGTCAGGACCATGACCAGACGATCGACGCCGACGGCGACTCCGGCCGCGGCCGGCAAACCGTGTCTCATCGCTGACAGCAGACGACTTCCTTCCGGCAATTCTCGCCTGCCATCCTGGCGACGGAGTTCGTTCACCCGGCGGTTCCGTTCGGCCAACTCATCGGCATCGACCAATTCATGGTAACCGTTGGCCAGTTCGATGCCGCGAACATAGAGTTCAAACCTTTCCGCGACAACCCGCCCGCATTTCAGGGTCCGCGTTTTCGCGAGGGCAGAATGATCGGGAGGCCAGTCATACACAATGACCGATTCAAAACCCGCCAGCCAGGGCTCGACGACATCAGCCATCAACTGGTTGATTTCACTTGAGCCAACATCGTTTTCAAACGGGTCCACCCCTGTCGCGGTGCGAAACATCTCACCCCATTCCATTCGCGTCGCGGGGGGAGTTCCTGAAATCGCCATCGAAAACTCGTCCAACAGATCCATTCCGGCCTGGTAGTCGTCCCCGACACGATACCATTCGAGCATGGTAAACTCGATGTTATGCCGGGAGCCTGCTTCCCCTCCCCTGAACACCGGGCCTATCTGATAGATTGCCGTGGCGCCCGCTGCCAGCAACCGTTTCATTGCAAACTCGGGCGATGTCTGAAGCCAGAATGTCTCTTCACCACCAGGCATCGCGAGCGATACCCCGATCGGTTCGATGTACCGGTCGACAACCACATCGCGCGACAGGCAAGGAGTCTGGACTTCAAAGAAACCCCGGCTGTCAAAAAAATCTCTCAGCCGCCGGAGAATTTCTGCCCGCTGTCGCAATGTGTTCAGGTCGGCTGACGGAAGCCAGTTTCCCGCTTCATTCATTGTCCGGCGACCTTCAATGTAAAATCTCCCATCGCCGAAGTCACTTTCCGCCAGTCATAGTCGACTGTCAGGGCATGGCCGGAAGTGTCGAAAAAGCGAATCTCCCGATAACCGGAGCGCATCCGGTAAAAGAACTTTTCCGCAGCCAACCAGTCGACGACGCGATCATCGCGGGTCAGGATCATCAGTACTGGCAGACCAATTTCCGCAGCCCTCGGCCGGATCGAATCCATCAGGCGAAAGGACTCAATCGTATGGCTCCGTGGCGAAAAGGGTGATTTGTATTCCGGATTCCTCTCAGCCGGATCCCGCGCGTCGTTCCGGTCAAAAGGGGATTCATAGTACCTTGTGAACAGGAAAAGCCGCTGACCGACCGCTTGCCACCAGCGAGCCGGCAAAATAGGCGAGCGGTCGTTCGACACATCCAGTGCCGGAGCAATCAGGATCAGGCCGTCAAATGTTTCCGGAGATCCAAGCACTGAGGCAATGGCCACGGCTCCGCCCAGCGAATGACCCGCCAGAATAATGCGCTCGCAGGATTTTCGCATATCCGTGGCGACCCGCACGACCTCGTCGATCCAGTCTTCGCAATGGTACTTTTCGGCATTTGCCACAGGCTCGGCGAATCCAGGCAACCGCACAAGCCTCACTGTGAATCCCTGCTCGTTCAGCACCGGGGCTATCTTTCGAAACGCCATGGGGGAGTCGTTGAATCCGTGGACCAGCAACAAACCGATCGGCCCGCCGGCCAACGTCCTTGCTTCACATCCAATCTGCACGCCATCTGGTCCGCGCTGGATTTGCGACTCCCTGGCAAGCAGTCTCCTGGCAGTGACACGCGAATAAAGGAAATCCCCCGTCAGCCACAGAACAATGGCGATCACGGCAAAAACGATCGTCCTTCGTCGCCAACGCTTCCCGGATACGGGGGAAACAGCGACAGCTCGTTCGTTCTGCTCCGGCGCTTGCATGGTATCAGACCCGTTGCCGGGCCGCGGAAAGCGTATTTTCCAGCAACATGGTCACGGTCAACGGACCTACGCCACCCGGTACCGGTGTTATCGCAGAAGCGACCTTTTTCACATTCTCAAAATCGACATCACCGGTAATGCCTTCCCCCTTTCGGTTGATTCCAACGTCAATCACCACGGCGCCGGGTTTCACCATTTCCGCTTTCACAAATTCCGCGCGGCCAATGGCGGCCACCAGAATGTCTGCCTCGCGGCAAATCTCCGCGAGGTCAGGAGTGCGGCTATGGCAAATCGTCACTGTCGCATTGCACATTCCGTCGCCGAGATGAGAGTCTTTCGCGCCCAACAACATCGCAAGAGGCTTGCCGACGATGTCGCTTCGCCCGATGACAACAGCCCGCCTCCCGGAAACGGAAATTCCGTTTCGCCACATGACTTGCAGACAACCATGCGGTGTACACGGTAAAAACCTCGCTCTTCCCTGGCTGAGCAAGCCGACATTCACCGGATGAAACGCATCGACATCCTTGCCCGGATCGATCAGGTCAAGAACCTGCTGCTCGTCGACCTGGCGGGGCAATGGCAACTGAACGAGAATTCCGCTGACCTCCTTGTCATCATTGAGCCTGCCGACCACGTCGACCAGCTGACTCGTCGTCGTCGTTCCGTCCAGACGGATCAAGCGGCTTCCGATCCCCACATTGGCGCAGGCACGTTCCTTGTTCCGGACATACACAGCGCTTGCCGGATCATCCCCGACCAGTACCGCGGCCAGAGTCGGCGTTCTTCCGGTCTGACTTGCGAATTCGGAAACTTTTTGCCGAATCTCTTTTTGAATTGCCGCCGCCGTAGCCTTGCCGTCCAGTAGTTTTGCAGCCAACACGCGCCCCTTCCTGAAGTATGGTAATGGTCCGACAACCAGCCCCCTCTCATCCCGGTATGCGGGAAGGAGTTGGGAACTCCCGGGGCAGCGGGCCAGCGTCGCCGCAACCCGTTTCCGGCGCCAGCAAACAACTGCCAGCACATCATTGAGTTCGATTTTTTGCTCGGACGAGTCGTTCGGTTATGTCGATTATAAGAGCTGGGGAATCCTGCGCGACGGGGGCGTCAGCGCCGTCGATTCCCCGTTTTTTCCCGGGGTTTGTGGTCGTGCATCGGCCACGCTCGTTGAAATCCGGCATCCGCAATGGCAGGGTCGCTCTTTCATGGCCAAACGACGCAATCGCAAGATTACCAAAACAACAGACGACGATGAGCTCTTGCCCGAGCCCCTCGAAAAATCAAGAAGGAAACGCGGTTCCTCCAGCCGGCGGTCGTCTGGCAGCCGATGGCTCAGGCGATTCGCCCTGTTCGGCCTCCTCCTCGCCGTTCTGATCTGGTTTCTCCCGGCCATCGTGGCCAACACACCGCTCAAGCAGATGGCCATCGACATGGCTCTCGGCAAATTGCGGGGAAAAGCCACCATCGAAACGATGGAACTTGGCTGGTTCAGCCCGGTCCGTTTGCATGGCGTCCGGCTTACAGATATCGAGGGAAAGGAAATTGTCACGGTCAAAAGCGTGGACATGGACCGTTCGCTGCTTGGACTGATCAACACGGCCAATTTTGGCACGATCCAAATCATCGAGCCTGCGATCGATCTTGTTGTCAGGAAAGACGGTTCGAACCTCGAAGATGCGATCTTGCCCCTGTTGTCGGGACCGGAGAACCCTGATTCCCGCGCGGTGAAATTTGAAATCGTCGTCAGGAACGGTCGGGCGAATATCACGGACGCCACAGTGGGCCAGTCGTGTCTGATCGAAGGACTCACGGCCAATGTCACTGCTCCATCCGCCAACCAATCGGCAATCGGAATCGCCGCTCAGGGGACGGCCGGCACGTTCAATCCAAGCCAGAGAGATGACAAAGGGCAGTTTTCAATCGCCATGGAGGTCGATCCGGCGTCCGTGAAGCCGTCGTTTACAAGCGCGACGATTGAGGTTGAGGGAAAGGGCCTTCCTGTGGATATCGCCAGTCCTTTTGCCTCCCGTTTTGTGGAAACCATGGCCGTATCCGGGCAGCTGGACGGGAAAACGACAATTGCCTGGAAAGACGGGGGCCAAAACATCACGATCAATGCCTCACCGGTCGCTATCTCCGGCGGTTCGATCCAGGCACCGGCCTGGTTTGGGCAAGATATCATTCAGATTCGGGATGGGTGGTTGCAAGGTGCGGTCTCGGTTTCACCGGCAGGGATTCAATCGCACGATCTTGTTTGCCGTACGGAATTTGCCTCACTCAAGGCCAACGGGTTCGTTGGCTGGGATCAGCTTGACAACATTACTTCGGGAGCGTTGCCCGGCAGCGATCTGACGGCAGAGGGATCGGTCGATCTCGCAAGACTGGCCGCGATGATGCCGGACACGATCCCCTTGCACGACGATCTGACCTTGCAGTCCGGTTCGTTGAGCTTCAAGGCCGATAGCCGCATGGCAGGGCCTGACCGGCGGCTCGTTGTGAGTGTTGAAAGCACCGGATTAAGTGCAGTGCGGGCGGGCCAGCCGATCCACTGGAACAAGCCTGTCAACCTTGTCGCCACAGTTCTCCAGGGACAAACGGGCACGCGAATTGAAGCGCTGGACTGCCAGACGAATTTTCTGACGTTGTCCGGACGGACCGACGGAAGTTCGGGCAGTTTTGAGGCGAAAGGCGACCTGCGGGAAGCACTGGCCGAAGCTTCACGCTTCCTCGATATGGGCGATGTTCAGCTGGCAGGAAAACTCGACGGTCAATTTGCCTGGCAGTTTGACGGCCTTCCCACAGAAGAGATAACGACCCGTCCGTTGAGGATTGGGGGCAAGTTTCGTATCGATCAGCCTCTGGTCAACATTCCCGGCAAGACACAATGGACGCAGCCGGAGATCAACATCGTCGTGCAGGCGGCAGGACAAATGGTCCCCGCGGCAAATGGAAACAACGCCGTGCGAATCGATACCGGCCGGCTGGAGCTGGTCAACGCGACACAAAACATTGAAGCGGTCCTCGTCGATCCGGTGATCAACCCGTCACTGTCGACTCCGGCCGCATTCGACTGCAAGATCGGCGGCGACATTGAATCCTGGCTTGCGCAGCTGCGAACCCTGTTCCCGATCGAGGCTGCCGCTGCCGGCAATATGGACGGAACAACACGGCTGGTTCTCAATGGAAACCAGATTGAACTGCAGAATTGCAAGCTCGTGCTGAACCAGTTCGACTTCCGCGGATACGGCCTGGCGATCAGTGAACCGCAGGTGGATGCGGACGGACGCGTTGTGCTGGATCCCGGGCGCGGGACTATCGAAGTCCCCGAACTCGTGCTGCGATCTTCAGCGATCGCCGCGCGGGGAGAAAGGCTCTTTCTCCAGCCGGTTCCGGGCGGGACGAGCCTGACCGGCAGCATCGCCTTTCGCGCTGATGTCAACCGCGCGATGCAATGGTTTGGCCCGCCGGCGGCGGACTCCGTCCAGTTTTTTGGCGCAGCGGAAGGCCAGATCGACCTGCAAAAAGCCGCGGAATCGCTTGGCGGAAACATGGATATTCGCGTGACCGATCTTGTCGCCGCGCGGCAGGTTCCTGCGAACGCGGCTGGAAACGTGCAGAATGTTTCAACCGGGCAACCTTCGTGGGTTCGCCTGCTGGAAGAAAAGAGTGTGACACTGCGAACCAGTCTTAAGTCGGATGCGCAGTTTCAGAGCCTGAATTTCGAACAGTTGCAACTGCGCAGCTCTGCGTTTGCCCTCGATGCACGGGGGAGCATAAGCGATCCGGCTGGCGCCCGGGTGGCGGATATTGCCGGTACATGGAACCCGGACTGGAAACTTCTGGAACCCCTGGTACGGGCCTATACCGGAACCGTCGTGACCTTCAATGAAGTGACTGGCGGCGATTTTGTCCTGAAGGGGCCATTGCCGGGCAGCGCCGGAACGGGTCAGGGAATTGTCAGTCCGGAACTTCAGGTGCGAACCCAGGCAGCATTCTCATCGGGAACGATGTTCGGGATACCCATGGGAGGAAGCCGTATTCAGGTTCAGCTTGCCAATGGAATCGCTCAGGTTCAGACAGAGCCGGTTTCGTTCAGCGGTGGTCAGATTCGTGTTTCTCCATCGCTTGACTTGCGTGGCGAAACGCCGGTTTTGATCATTCCGCCTGGCAGAATTATCGATTCCGTGGAATTCACACCGGAGATCTGCCGGAACTGGATTCACTATGTCGCTCCTGTCGTCGCCGATGCCACCGCCGCCTCTGGCAAGTTCAGCGTCGAAACGGAAGGATTTCAGGTGCCTGTTAATGCCATCGATCGGGCGACAATACGGGGATCAATTGTGCTTCACGGCGCCAACATCGGACCGGGCCCGCTCGGCCAGCAACTGGTGACGATCACCGGGCAACTGAAATCGCTGGCGCGAGGCGTATCCGTTGAGACCCTTTTGCAGAACCCGGCGCCTGCTCCGAATCGAAGCTGGGTAGTGCTTCCCGAACAGACAGTCCCGTTTGCCTTGCAGGACGGTCGCATCCATCATCAGAATCTGGTGTTCCAGATTGACGATGTCCAGTTGCGGACCCAGGGATCGGTCGGCCTGGATCAGACGATGCAATTGCTGACAGAGGTTCCGGTACTCGACAAATGGATTGGTGACAACAAATGGCTGGCGGGGCTGAAGGGGCAGATGCTGCAGCTTCCGGTCAGCGGTCCGGTCAGGCAACCCCGGATCGACAATTCCATCATTGCACGGCTTGGACAACAAATGTTTCAGGGGGCAGCTTCCAGTGCCATCAACGATCAGCTACAAGGTCTGATGAACAAGGGAGGCCAGAAGCTGGATCAGGAGATATTCGGCGGACTCAAGGGCCTGCTCGACGGAAAGAAGCAATAGTCGGCGAACAGTCAGCGCGGCGGGGACTGGATTGAAATGAAATTCCACTTGCTGGGCACGGCGGGGTATCACCCGTCGGAATCGAGGCACACCTCCTGTTACATGATTCCGGAAGCGGGAATCGTGCTCGATGCCGGCACCGGTTTTTTTCGCGTCCGCGAGCGGATTTGCACCCGGGACTTGCACATATTTCTCAGCCACGCCCATATCGACCATTGCGTCGGACTGACCTTTTATCTCGACGTGATCTTCGAGCGGAATATCGAATCGATCCATGTCTATGGACAACCCGAAAAACTTGCGGCCATTCGCAGCTCGCTGTTCAGCCCGTTTCTCTTTCCCCTGCAACCCGACTTTCACTGGGTGCCACTCGAAGACCCGACCGAACCATTGCCGGTTCCGCTCAACGGCAGGCTGCGCTGGTTTCCACTCGAGCATCCGGGGGGAAGTATCGGCTTTCGCATGGACTGGCCGGATCACAGCGTTGCCTATGTCACAGACACGACTGCAGCCGAGACGGCACCCTACATCGATGCTGTACGCAATGCCGGACTGCTTGTGCACGAATGCAATTTTTCCGATGAATGCCGCGAGCATGCCATCGTTACCGGGCACAGTTCCCTGACCGACGTGGCCAATGTTTGCCGAATTGCGAAACCGGACCGGACAGTTCTTGTACACCTCAATCCGATTGCCGCAGCGCCGCTGCCTGTGGAATCGGTCCGGCACCTGTACGACCGGATGACCGTCGGCGAGGACGGCATGGTCGTCGATTTCTGATCCGGCAGGCGGCAGAAGAACATTCTTGAGAGAATTTCCGTTAATGGAGTGATCGCCAGATGATGCACAGGAACGAAGACTCGCGCCTGCCAGGCTTTCCGGTCATCACGGCCGTCACCCTGGAATGGGGTCAACAGGATGCATTCGGGCACGTCAACAATATTCATCACTTCCGCTGGTTTGAAACCGGAAGGATTGACTATCTGACACGGCTGGGAGTTCCCGTGGTCGCCCATGGCATAGCGCCGATACTCGCGGCCATCAACTGCAATTATCGCCGGCAAATCAAATGGCCCGATGAAATCCTGATCGGCACGCGAATCACGCGAATCGGCAAATCCAGCCTTACTGTCGCCCATGCTCTCTGGACCCGCCAGAACGGAACGATTGCCGCGGATGGCGATTCTGTTGTCGTGATCTTCGACTACGCGAAACAGCGACCACACCCCGTCCCCGATTCATTGAGGCAATTGATCGCTGAAATGGAAGGGCGCGAGATTCAGGATTCCTGAAACCTCATTGGCAATCCTGCGACCGGGCGAGCTGATACGGGTCAATCTTTCCGGGCCAGCGTGCTGTTGACAACATCCATAAACGCCTTGTCATCGATTTCCGTCTTTGTGGAAAACCGTCCGACGACTTTACCCGACCGGTCGATGACAAACTTCTCGAAATTCCAGGAGATGTCGCCAGCTCCCTTGGGCTCTGTTTCCAGGGAGGTCAGGTGCTTGTAAAGGGGCGATGCGTTGTCCCCCTTGACGTCGATCCTGGAGAACATGTCGAAACTCACATCGAATTCCTTTTTGCAGAACTGCAGGATCTCTTCATCAGAACCGGGTTCCTGGCCGCCAAACTGGTTGCACGGGAAGCCCAGCACAACGAGTCCCGAGTCCTTGTGTTCTGAATAGAGTTTTTGCAAGTCCGCGTACTGCCGGGTGTATCCACAACGGCTGGCGACATTCACAACGACAAGAACTTTTCCCTTGTAGTCCGCAAGATTGACTTCCTCACCGGTAATGGACTTTACCGAGAAATCAAGAGCTGCCGGGACATTTGACTCTTGCTGCTCGCCTCCGGCGGTTTCGTCCTGTGCCTGCACCGGCGCCAACGAAAAGAACATCAGGGCCGCGATCGTGGCCGTCGCGAGAAAAGAAACTGGTCGCATGGGAAAATCTTCCTGTCGGGATTCTGGCAAATGGGTCGAAGGCCCTATTGTCGCCCGGAATCGCGGCCATGGTCCAGACCCGAGAGACGAGTTTTCGAAAAAGGGGCAAAAACACCATCGAGGTTTGTCAACGAATCATCATGTCAAACGCTTCGAGAACTTTTTCCCGATGTTCGCTGCCAAAAATCAGAATCATGAGCTGGGCCATGATTTCCTGCTCGTTTTGAGTCTGAAAGGCTTCGCCACCCCCCAACTGGGCGATTTCGATAAAGGCAGGAATCCGCTCGCTTTGACGGCAAGTCACCGTGCTGACGATCCCCCCCTGCTTTCTGCGGAACTCACTGGCAAGGCGAAGAGCATCACTGCGTTCCCGTGCATGTGGCGGTGAATCCCCAAACAGGAGAATAACCTTTCGGGCTCCCTCCCTGAACCGGTTTTTTTCTACTGACCATTGCAGTCCGGCATAGACGGCTTCCGGTTCGTCGCCACCCCCGGCGGCGTCAATGGAATTCAGGAATCGAATGACTTCGCCAAGATCGTCGGTGAGCGGCAAGCCCTTGACCAGATACTGCTCGTCGTGATCCCGATAAGAGCAGATGCTGATGCGGGTCCTTGGAACAAGACGGAGCAGGGCACTGCCCATCTTTTCAATTCGCTCCTTCACAGCACCAATCTCTCCCTCCATGCTGCCCGTGCTGTCGAAGGTGATAACCAGCTCCAACCCGTCACTTTGCAACTTGTCCAGCATCAAGGCAAACGTGTCCGGATTTTCTTCCTCGCCCCGAAAGGGAGCCAGGGCATTCTCCGAAAACTCGCCACCGCCTCCATCGCCGAAAAGGACTGATTCCGGAGTGCGCATGGCCGAAGCGCTGTTCGACGACGCATCCTTCTCTGCCGGAAAAACACTGAAGGCTCTGGTCGAGCTGTTCACAGGCACCCGGTCGAGCGCCATTGTATCTTCCGTCAGACCTGATTCCTGGCCAGTAGATTGGCCGATCAGCACGGGCTGACCTTCATGAAATCCGGAAAGCGGAACGGTTCTCGCCGGCAGCATCGCGAAGATAGCCAGAATGATCAGGTGCAAAACCACCGTTCCCAGTACCGAGAGCCACCTCTCAAACCAGATGGGCGGCGGACGGAGTTCTTCGCCAATCGCGACATCGTGCGCCGCGCGGGGCAAGATGATTGTCGCCTTGCAGTGCGGACACTTTCCGCGCGTACCCAGCTGATCCGCAGTCACGCGAAAAACTTCGCCGCAATTCGTGCATGACAAGTTCATGAAACGGCGCGATCCGTCCGTAAGGCATATACAACAGGCTCGACATGATCATATGCGTCGCCGCGCCCGGATCCAAGCGATCGGGCCGCATTGAGCAACAGCCCTGTTCAGAATGCCGGGGCAGCGGGCGAGTTTTCCGCGACACGGCCCGGCCCGGTGTTTTCATGGATGTGGAAGTCGGCCCAGACCGGAAGCTGGTCCGAAACCAGCTCGGCCTCGGACAACGTCAGGTTCCCCTCTTTCATGAAGTCCAGCACACCGGAATCCCCGGAAAACTCACTGGTGGCTATCGTGTCCAGCAGGATGTTGGCGGGCTGGGCGTTGCCAGCCGTGCTCGATGCCACGTTCCTGATAAGGGGAAAGAGCCCGGAACCCGCCTCTGCCAGAGACAATTGGGAAGCCGGTGCACCGAAGTCGCCGACCATGATGACATCGTCTTCCCCGCGCGAATCTCCCCTGACGGCCCGAAAGACCGGACCGGTCTGCAACAGCTCGTTGGCCGGCGAAGACGGATTGAACTGGACGCTGACGACAGTAAAGGTGAATGCTTTCCCGGATTCGACATTCCTTGCACGAAACCACCCAACCAGCGGCTTTCGCTGGATCAAATTGTCCGGATCATTGACCGTGTAATGCCGGTCGCTTTCCAGTTCGACCGTTGCCCGATTGAAGACGAGTACCTGACTGATCGCAACTCCGCTCGAAGTATCCGCCACTCCGGCAACATAGTCGTACTGCCCGGGTGCATTTCCCAGTTTCCGCAGGAACCGGTCCAAAAGCCACGGGTCCTCCATGTTGACTTCCTGCAAGGCCAGCACGTCGTAGCGAGCGACAATCCGCGCCAGGGACGATTCGACAAGCGGAATCGAAAGCCGCGCTTCGTCGAGTCCCCGGGTATTGAAGGAGCCCACGCGCAACATGTTTTGCCGCGCGCCTTGAAACGAAGCAACATTTGCGTTCCCGAGCTTCATGCGAAGCTGGTCGAGATGATCGGCTGCCAAACGAAAAAAGTCGCCGGGACTGTTGATTCGGTCCCGATGAACCAGCGCCCACCCCCCCGTGAGAAGCGTCGCCAGCAAGACAGTGCAAATCATTAGTCGTCGGAACTTCACAAAGACACTCGCAAAAGGTGCAAGGCGGAAATTCAGTTACGGCGATCAATGCTTCGAATACCCGGCAAATTCGTGGACCGCCGCCTGATCGCCTCGTTCAGGCTATCGGCAATTGAAGGGCGCCGGTGCAGGGGGAATGCCGGTTGTTTGGATTGAATCAGTAAAACGTCCGGTCAGGCGGCGGGTTCGGCTTCCAGTTCTTCGTTCGGCGGTCTGAGCACTTCCATGGCGACCTTGTCATCCAGATTCGGCCTGAAACTGACCAGCAGCACCAGCGGGATATACCAGGCAAGGTACAATCCGCCCCCCTGACCATGCCAGAACTGGACCGCCACCATCGAGGCAGCCGTACAACTTATCAACGTTGCAAGGTCCTTTTGCACCGGCCAGAAGGCGTAGGACACGCAAAGGACGATGAACACCACGAGAAACGGGAGGCGAAACCAGCTGTCCCAGCCGATGGCCCAAATGCCGCCAAGCCCTTCATGCCGTGGAATGATAAACCCGAATATCGACTGCAATTGGGCGAGAAACCCGTCGAGGTCCGCGGATGTGAAGGCCAGCGAAGAAACGACCACGACAATCGAACCCAGAAAACCAAGCGTAAAGCGAGTCCGTCCGCGCAACCAGTAATAACTGATCCAGAGGGGAAGCAGAAAAAACGGATAATAACAGACTCCAGCCGCCAGCCCGACCAGAATTCCGGCAACGACGGGCAAGCGGTAACTGGCAATGGCCCAGACCAGCAAGGCTCCCGGCAACAGATGCATCGAGTCCCCCGCAAACTGTGCGGTGTAGGGCAAGAGCAGAAAAATGGTGGCCATGGAAAACCCCATTTGCGTGTTCCCGAAATGCCGGTAACCAATCAACACCAGCCCGCCAACAATCGCCAGTTGCGAAAGGATCGCCATAATCCTCGCAACATCGAGCAAGGCAATCGGTTCTGACGTCTGCTGGACATTTCGTTCCACGAATAGCGGAATCGCCGGGATCAGGTGCAACATCGGATAACCCGGCCCGTACTTCTGCAGCTGCTCACCGGTGTCCGATGATGTTCTGCGGGCGATTTCGATGGCTCCACGAGGACCGGAAAGGTCTGCCGGGCGACTGGTCACGACATTGGCAATCAGAAAAACCATCAGGCTCGTCGCCAGAAAAATGAGGCCGCCTATCGACAAATTGGACTCCAGCATCGGCTTTCGGCGAATCGAAGGATCGTAAAGCAGGCGGATCATCCAGATCAGCCCCATGGCAAACAACCACAGGTAACCGCTCCGTTCCAGTCGTTGTCCCTTTGAATAGGCCGGAATCGTACTCCCGGATGGCTGCTCCTCCTCAACGGACGGGCTTTCTTCCGGTGATTGTGGCGAACCGCCCGACCCGGTTACCCCCTCCGCGGCAACGACAGCGTCCTGGTTCCCTGCGGCTTGCTGTTCACGGAGCTCAAGCTGGTGTTCGCGGCTGCCGTAGTGAACCATGAGCAGCCCGGGAGCCAACAGAATGACCAGCAACAAATCGAGATTGCGAAAGCTCCAGAACCGGTTGTACTTGAAGAACAGTGCAACCAGCAGCAACGATGAAAGCCAACCCCAGGTTGAGGGCTCCACAGGAACGTAGCCAAACGGAAATCCCGTCATGAAAATTGGCCTACCGGGCGGAACTGGGATTCAGGAAATCAAGGAAATCGTGGGAAACGGGTGTTCATGGAAGTGAACACCTTACACCTCCTTTATCGTCGCCCTGCTGAATTGTAGCCGGAAACCTCCCTCCGCGGAGGATCAACATCCCTGACCGGAGCGAAAAACGGGAAGGCAAAACGCGTATAACCGGTTAAACACCCGGTTGGCGACGCTTGATCATCGTGATCTCGTTTCCTGTCACGTTATGCACGACTTCGTCCATGTACGTTCGGATCAGCAACAACCCGCGACCTCCGGTTTTGAGGATATTTTCCGGGTCCCGCGGATCGCTGAGGCTGGCCGGATCGAAGCCGGCCCCCTGGTCATGAATCCGGAATTTGATCTGATCGTCGCTGAAAGATGCCTGAACGTGGACTCGTCTCTGGCACCACGGCTCGCAGTCCCTTTTTCCGTGAACGCGCCTTTCATAGGCACAGTCTTCGGCACTTGCCTTGAACACCGATGATACCTCGAGGTTGCCGTGGCAAATCGCGTTGGTGAGGGCCTCGCAGAGCGAGAGCCCGATTCGCAATTCATCGACACGCGCCCAGTCGGGAAGGTGCTCCACGCAAGCCTCGATGAGCCGGGGAATTTCCGAAGGATCGTTGTCCAGTACAAACGTGAGCTTGTTTTCCTGTTCTCTCACGACTGGTTCCTGGGACGCCAGCCGGATTCTTGACGACCAGTCGATTATGGCCCGTGCCGTTGTCGACAAATCCTGTCGCAATCGGGACTTGTGAGAAAAATTTGCCGCGCCGGCGCGCAGGGCAGCGATGGCTTCCGGCTCGCTTCCAAAAGCAGTCACCAGCAGCACCGGCAGATTGGGGAACGTCTTGCGAACCTCTCGCACAAGCTCCACGCCGTTCACGCGGGGCATCTGCAAGTCGGTAACGACAAGTTCGTAGTCCCCGGTGCGGATCTTCTCGAGTGCCTCAACGCCGTCACAGGCCGTATCGGGCTTCGAGCCGGCAACCGGTTCGAGTAATCGGGAAATCAGCGTCCTGTCGACCGCATTGTCGTCGACAACGAGGATTCGCGTCATACAGGGGAAAGCGGGGAGGAAGCAAGCGGCGAGAGATCAGCGTTCAGTGCAACTCCCTATTATAGCCCCGCAAGTGCCGGGAAAACGAAATTTTTTGGCACGGGAAAAAAACAGACATGCCCGAGACTGGCATGCCACGGCCTTACAACCCCGACTTTCCCGTCAACGAGCCAGCGGGCGGCTCAGCGTGGCGCGACTCTGGTCGGGCAGCGCCGCATAGAT
>WPCK01198067.1_pt1 | contig 14049 bp, 14 predicted proteins | sample 5399851 | NCBI WGS metagenome assembly WPCK01 (sample SAMN12869471, study PRJNA574797) | sludge metagenome | isolation source: wastewater treatment of pH11 | place: China:Beijing | collected 2019-05-20
GGGCCGCCGGCGACGTCGCCCGCATGATCGCCGGCGGCGCCCAGCGCCTGATCGCCGCGATCATGGACTGCGAGAAGCCCGTCATCGCGGCCGTCAACGGCACCGCGGCCGGCATCGGCGCCCACATGGCCCTGGCTGCCGACCTGGTCATCGCCGCCGAGGGCGTGCGCTTCATCGAGGTGTTCGTGCGCCGGGGCATCGCTCCCGACGGCGGCGGCGCCTACCTGCTGCCGCGCATCGTCGGACTGCACAAGGCCAAGGAGCTCATCTTCTTCGGCGACGACCTCGACGCCGCCGACGCGGAGCGCCTCGGCATCGTCAACAAGGTGGTGCCGGGCGACGAGCTCGAGGCCGCCACCCGTGAGTGGGCCGAGCGCCTCGCCGGCGGGCCCACCAAGGCCATCGGGCTCTCGAAGTGGCTGCTCAACCGCTCGCTCGACGTCGACCGCACCACCCACTTCGGCGACGAGGCCCTCGTGCAGGACCTGATCATGACCACCTTCGACGCCAACGAGGGCGTCAACAGCTTCAAGGAGCGCCGCCCCACCGAGTTCAAGGGCTGGTGATGCCCGGTCCCCGCGTTCTGGCTCCCGATTCGACCGTCGGGACGGTCGAATCGGGAGCCAGAACGGAGCAGGTCGGATGACGCGGCTGGAGGCCGTCGAGCTGCGGGTGGTGGAGCTGCCCCTGGTGTCGCCGTTCCGCACGTCGTTCGGCACGGAGCTGGTCAAGGAGTGCATCGTCGTGCGGGCCGTCACCGACGTCGGCGAGGGCTGGGGCGAGTGCGTCGCCATGACCGACCCCTTCTACTCCTCCGAGTTCCTCACCGGGGCCGCCGAGGTGCTGCGGCGCTGGCTGGTCCCTGCCCTCTTCGCCGCCGGCGACGAGCTCGCCGCCGATGCCGTGCTGCCCCTGACCGAGCACGTGAAGGACCACCGCATGGCCAAGGCGGCGCTGGAGATGGCCGTGCTCGACGCGGAGCTACGCGCCGGCGACCGGTCGCTGGCCCAGCGTCTGGGGGCCACCGCAACCTGGATCCCTTCCGGTGTCTCGGTGGGCATCCAGCCGTCGATCGCCGCCCTGGTCGACGTCGTCGACGGCTACGTGGCGGAGGGCTACCGGCGCATCAAGCTGAAGATCGAGCCCGGCTTCGACGTGGACGCGGTGCGAGCCGTGCGCGAGCACATCGGCCCCGACGTCCCCCTCCAGGTGGACGCCAACACCGCCTACACCGTCGCCGACGCCGAGCACCTGGCCCGGCTCGACGAGTTCGATCTGCTGCTCATCGAGCAGCCGCTCCCGGAAGACGACATCGCCGGCCACGTCGTACTGGCTCAGCGCCTCCGCACGCCTATCTGCCTCGACGAGAGCATCCTCTCCGCCGCCGGCGCCGCGGACGCCATCGACCGCGGCGCCTGTTCGGTCGTCAACATCAAGGCCGGCCGGGTGGGCGGCTACCTCGAGGCCGTCCGAGTGCACGACGCCTGCGTCGAGCGCGACGTACCCGTCTGGTGCGGCGGCATGGTCGAGACCGGCCTCGGTCGGGCCGCCAACGTGGCCCTCGCTGCCCTGCCCGGCTTCACCCTCCCCGGCGACACCTCCGGCTCCGACCGCTTCTTCACCACCGACCTCACCGAGCCCCTGGTCCTGCGCGACGGCGGCCTCGACGTCCCGACCGCCCCGGGACTCGGCGTCACCCCGATCCCCGAGCACCTCGAGCGCTTCACCACCCACGCCGAGTGGCTCCGCCCCGAGGTCTGACCCCAGTGCTCCCGCCGGTCCCCCACGTGCTCGAACTGGCGCCCGATCTACTGGTCAGGGCCAGTAGATCAGGCGCCAGAACGGCAGGGTTCGACGAGAGACCGGCGTGAGCGCACCCTTGTCGGTCGAGGTGCGGGAGCTGACGACGCCCGACGAGTGCCACGCCGGCGCCGACCTGTACGCCGAGGTGTGGGGGCTCCCCCCGGCGGAGACGCCCATGGCGGGCGAGGTGCTCATCGCCCTGGCCCACTCGGGCAACTACGTGGTGGGGGCCTACGCCGCCTCGGGCGCACTCCTCGGCGGGGCCGCCGCCTGGTTCGGCGTGGACGACGAAGACGGCACCCGCTTCCTGCACTCGCACGTGGCCGGCGTGCTCGCCGCCTCGCAGGGCCTCGGTGTGGGCATGGCCCTGAAGCAGCACCAGCGCCGGTGGTGCCGGGAGCGCGGCGTGGCCGAGATCCGCTGGACCTTCGACCCGCTCGTCCGCCGCAACGCCTGGTTCAACCTCACCCGTCTCGGCGCCGTCGGCGTCCGCTACGTGGAGGACTACTACGGCGGGCTCCAGGACGGCATCAACGCCGGCGGCGCCACCGACCGCATGGTCGTCCACTGGTCCGTCGAACAGCCGGACGAGCGGGACAGCTCGGGACCCGGCGGCGCCTACCCCGTGCTCGACGTCGGCCGGGGCGACGCACCCGTCATCGTCGATCCCGATCCACCCGACGCCGACCTCGCCGTGTGGCTCCCCGAGGACATCGTCGGCCTGCGCCGCACCGACCCCGACCTGGCCGCCGAGTGGCGCCTCGCCCAGCGCGCCGTGCTGGGCCCCGCCATGGCCAAGGGCTACCGGGCGACGTCGGTCAACGCCGAAGGCTGGCTCCTCCTGACGCGCGAGACCGGCTGAGCCGCGAACCGACGAAGTCGAGGCAATGGCCCCCGGATTCCGGGGGCTCTTGCCTCGAGAACGGGGTCAGCGGTCGGGGTGGAGAATGAGGGCGCTGGTGGGGACGCCGGTGCCGGCGGTGGCCAGCACGTTCTCGACGTTGGCCACCTGGTTCACCGAGGTGCCGCGCACCTGGCGGACCGCTTCGGCGATGCCGTTCATGCCGTGGATGTAGGCCTCGCCGAGCTGGCCGCCGTTGGTGTTGATGGGCAGGCGCCCGTCGGCCTCGATGTTGCCGTCCCGCAGGAAGTCCTTGGCCTCACCCGGCCCGCAGAAGCGGAACTCCTCGAGGGTGAGCAGCACCATGGGGCTGAAGGCGTCGTAGAGGATGGCGGTCTGGATGTCGTCGGGGCCGATGCCGGCGGTCGCATAGCACTGCTCGGCCACGATGCCCATCTCGGGGATCCCGAGCTGGGGCCGGTAGTACGACGTCATCATCTCCTGCTCGCGGAAGGTGCCCTGCGCCGCCGCCGAGATGACCGCCGGCGGGTTGGGCAGGTCGCGGGCCCGCTCCGTGCTGGTGACGACGATGGCCTGGCCGCCGTCGCTCTCCTGGCAGCAGTCGAGCAGGTGCAGGGGCTCGACGATCCAGCGCGAGCTCTGGTGGTCCTCCAGCGTGGCCGGCCGCTCGTAGAAGAACGCCCTGGGGTTGTTGGCTGCGTAGGTGCGGCTGGCCACGGCCACCCGGCCGAAGTCCTCGCTGGTGGCGCCGGTCTCGTGCATGTAGCGACGGGCGAACATGGCCACCCACTGCGCCGGCGTGAGCAAGCCGTGGGGCGAGTACCACGAGTACATGGCGTTCTCGGCGTTGACCGCCGGCGGCCGGTCCTGCACGCCGGTGCCGAAGCGGTGGCCCGAGCGCTCGTTGAACGCCCGGTAGGCGACGACCACGTCGGCCACGCCGGTGGCCACGGCCATGGCCGCCTGCTGGATCGTGGCGGCGGCGGCGCCGCCGCCGTGATGGATGCGGCTGAAGAAGGTCAGCTCATCCATGCCGAGGTGCTTGGCGATCTCGATCTCGGGGTTGGTCTCGGCGCTGAAGCAGACCATGCCGTCGACCTCGGACGGGGCGATGCCGGCGTCCTCGAGGGCGGCCTTCACCGCCTCGGTGGCCAGCGACATCTCGCTGCGGCCCGAGTCCTTCGAGAACTCGGTGGCGCCGATGCCGACGATGGCGGCCTTGTCCTTCAAGAGGTTGGACGTGCTCATGGGCGTGATCCTGGGGCGAGGGCGAGGGCGAGGGGGAACGTCGGGCGGTTCACGGCAGCACGCGTCACGGCAGCGCGCCTCACGGCAGTACCAAGGTGACCTGGCCGGTCACGTGGTTGCCCTTGCTGTTGGCGCCGACGACGTCGACGGTCACCGTGCGGGTGTCGTCGTCGGTGGCCGACACCACGCCGGTCATGACCATGGTGTCGCCCGGATAGTTCGGGGCACCGAGGCGGATCCTCACCGAGGTGAGAACGGCGTCGGGGCCAGCCCAGTCGGTGATGAAGCGGCCCACGAACCCGTTGGTGGACAGGATGTTCATGAAGATGTCCGGGGAGCCCCGATCGACGGCGAGGTCGGGGTCGTGGTGCACGTCCTGGTAGTCCCGCGACGCGATGGCGGTGGCCACGATGAGCGAGCGCGTCAGGGGCAGGTCGAGGGGCGGCAGCTGATCGCCTTCGGCGACGTCGGCGTAGCGCACCGTGGTGGTCGGCGGGGCGCTCACGCGGCGCCCTCCTTGGCCGCGGCGGCCAGGTCGGCCCCGAGGGCCACCAACGTGGGGCTGCCGCCGCCCAAGGTGTCGCCGGCCTGCTTGACCCAGAGGAACGTCCGGTGCAGTGGGTAGTCGATGTCGGCGCCCATGCCGCCGTGGAGGTGCTGGGTGCTGTGCACCACCCGGTGGCCGCCCTCGGTGGCCCACCACTTGGCGATGAGGACCTCCTCGTGGGCGGGCAGGCCCACGGTGAGGCGCCAGGCGGCCGACCACAGCACGGCCCGGATGGCCTCGGTGTCGATGTAGGCGTCGGCCGCCCGCAGGGCGACGGCCTGGTTGGTGGACAGCGGACGGCCGAACTGGTGGCGCTCGGAGGTGTACTCGGCGGTGGCCTTGAGGGCTCCCTCGCACACACCCACCACAAGGGCGCTCAGTCCGAGGCGGGCCCGGGCCAGCAGCCACTCGAGGATCTCGGCGCCGCCGGTCGGGTCACCGACCACGTCGGCGTCGGCCACGAAGGCACCCGCCAGCGAGAGCTCGCCGTGGATCTGGCGGTTGGTGGCCTCCTCGGTGGCGATCGAGACGCCGTCGGCGCCTGGGTCCACGAGGAAGACACCAAGGGTCCCCTCGCCCGTCACCGCCGAGACGAGGATGCGGTCGGCTACGTGGGGGTTGGGCACGGCCGGCTTCGCGCCGGTGAGGCGCCAGCCGCCGTCGGCCCGCTCGGCGGTCACCCCGGGGTGCAGGGCGGCGTTCGCCCCGTACTCCTCGAAGGCGCCCGTCAGCACGACGTCGCCGGCGATCACGCCGGGCAGCCACGCCTGCTGGAGCTCGTCCGAGCCGAATTCGGCCAGGGGCAGCGCCCCCAGGAAGATGGTCGGCCACAGCGGGAGGGGTGCCACGCGCCGGCCGGCCTCCTGAAGCACGAGGAGGGCCTCGACGAGGCCAAGGCCGCTGCCGCCCACCGACTCGGGCAGGGCGATGCCCAGCAGGTTGGCCTTGGCCAGCTCGGCCCAGAGGGCCCGGTCGAAACGCTCGGCGCCGCTCTCGACCTCGCGCACGCGGTCCGCGGTCGCCTGGCCCTCGAAGATCTGGGCGGCCAGCTCCTGCACGGCCTGCTGCTCTTCGCTGAACGAGAAGTCCATCACTCGCCTCCGGTGGTGGTCGTAGCGACCGGGTGGAACTGGGGCAGGGTCAGATCGGGGTCGTGGTCGGCGAACTCGACCTCCACGGCCATGCCGACCTCGACGTCGGCGGCGTCGATGCCGACGAGGTCGGCAACGAGTCGGGTGCCTTCCTCGAGCTCGATGAGCCCGATGGGAAGGGGGTAGTCGAACGCCGGCAGCTGCGGGTGGTGGTTGACCACGAAGCTGTACACGGTGCCGCGCCCGCTGGCCTCGATGGGCTCCCACCGCAGGGACTGGCACGAGTGGCACATCGGTCCGGGCGGGTGGCGCAGCTCGCCGCAGTCGCTGCACTTCTGGATGAGGAGCTTGTGCTCCTTGGCGCCCTCGAACCAGAACTTGCTGTCGTGGGTGATGACCGGCCGGGGGCGCTTGGGTCGCTCGACCGGGGCCTTGCGCTCGGCGGGGCGGAACTTGAGGATGCGGAACGTCATGGTGCCGACCAGCTCGCCGTCCTGGTCCCGGTACTCCTGGCGGGTGGTGATGAAGTGACCCACGCCGAGGCCGGTGGTCTTCTCGTCCGACACCGACTCGATGAAGGCGGTGAGGGTGAGGCGGTCACCCGGCTTCAGGTAGCGGGGGTAGGTCTGCTCGCAGTTGGTGGCGACCACCGAGGTGAAGCCGTGCTCGTCGAGCAGGGCCATGAGGTCGTCCTGGGCACTGCCGCCGGCGGCGGGCGTGGGACGGAAGCCCCGCATGATCCACGCCTGCAGCATGACCGGCGGGGCCACGATGCCGCCGTGCACCGAGGCGGCGGCCGCCTCGGGGTCGGTGTACACGGGGAGTTCGTCGCCCACAGCCTCGACCCAGTGGCGGATCATGGCCTGGTTGACCTCGTCGGGGGCGGCCACGGGCTCGCCCACCTGGCGGCCCTCGAAGGCCTTGAGCTGGTCGATGAGGGTGTCGCTCATCGGCGCGACTTCCGGGCCATGCCGAGGCCCATCCAGGCCACGATCTCGCGCTGCACCTCGTTGACCCCGCCGCCGAAGGTGTTGATCTGGTCGGCCCGAGCGGCCCGCTCGAGACGGCCGCGCAGGACGGCGCCGGCCGAGCCCTCCCGCAGGTAGCCGACCGCACCGAGGATGCCGAGCAGGAGGTGGTGTACCGCGATGTGGGTCTCGGTGCCGAAGACCTTGGCCGCGGAGGCGTCGGCGGCGTTGAGGTTGCCGGCGGCGACGGCCGAGGCCAGCTTCCAGTTCAGGAGCTTCATGGCCTCGAGTCGGGCCCGGGCCTCGGCGAGGTCCCGCTGCACCCAGGGCAGGTCGATCATCATCCGGTCGGTGCCGTCGGCGGTGGGCGTGGTGGCGGCCCACTGCACCATCTCCTCGAAGATCTGGTGGGCGTGACCGCCACGGGCGGCGAGGCCGACGCGCTCGTGGTTGAGCTGCGTCGTGATCATGCGCCAGCCGTCGTTCTCCGCCCCCACCCGGTTGGAGACGGGCACGCGCACGTCGTCGTAGTAGGTGGCCGTCGTGCGGTTGCCGCCCACCGTGGTGATGGGCGTGTACTTGAAGCCCGGGGCGTCGGTGGGCACGAGGATGAGCGAGATGCCGGCGTGGGGCTTGGCCTCGGGATCGGTGCGACACGCCAGCCACACCCAGTCGGCGTCGTCGGCGCCGCTCGTGTACACCTTGGCGCCGTTGATGACGTACTCGTCGCCGTCGCGCACGGCGCTGGTGCGCAGCGCGGCCAAGTCGGTGCCCGCGTCGGGCTCGGTGTAGCCGATGGCGAAGATCACCTCGCCGGCGAGGATCTCGGGCAGGAACTTCTGCTTGTGCTCCTCCGAGCCGAACGACATGATCGTCGGCCCCACGGTGTTCAGGGTGACGAACGGGATCGGGGCCCCGGCGCGCTGCACCTCGTCGAAGAACACGAACTGGTCCTGCTCGGGGCGACCCTGGCCGCCGTACTCCTTGGGCCAGCCGATGCCGAGCCAGCCGTCCTTGCCCATCTGGCGCACGGTGTCGCGGAACACCTGGCCACCCTCGCCAGGGCCGCCGAGGCCGGCGCGCACCTCCGGGGTGAGCAGCTTCGCGAAGTAGGCCCGCAGCTCGTCGCGCAGGGCTTCCTGTTCAGGGGTGTAGGTCAGGAACACAGTCGGTCTCCAGGAGGAGGGGCTCCGGGTCGGTCGAGCGGAGGACGAACGGGACGAGCGGGACGATCAGGCCTTGGGCAGGTCGCGGAAGGGGACGGTCTTGTCGAGGCGGGGCTCGGGCGGCAGGCCGAGGACCCGTTCACCGAGCACGTTGCGCTGGATCTGGTCGGTGCCGCCACCGATGCGGGAGGCCCACTGCATGAGGAAGTACTCCTGCCACACGCCGTCCTGCACGGCGTCGCCGCCGGACAGCATGCCGCCGGCGCCCTCGAGTGAGAGCACGAGGTCGGCGTTGCGGGCCAGATGCTGGGAGTACGCCAGCTTCATGATCGAGCTCTCGGCGCCCGGCGGGCGGCCCTGGCTGAGGGCCGTCTGCACCCGGTAGCCCACGTAGCGCAGGATCTGGAAGCGGGTGTAGGACGCCATCAGCCCCTGACGGACCAGCGGGTCGTCGGCCCGGCCGCAGTCGCGGGCCAGCGCCGCCAGGTGCCCGAAGTTCACGCCGCCGCCGCCGCCGATGGCGGTGCGCTCGTTGGCCAGGGTGGTGAGGATCGGGCCCCAGCCCTTGTCGATCTCGCCGAGCAGGTTGGCGACGGGCACCCGAACGTCGGACAGGAACACCTCGTTGAAGTGGGCCGAGCCGTTGATCTGGTGCAGGGGACGCACGTCGATGCCCGGCGTGCGCATGTCCACCAGCAGATAGGTGATGCCCCGGTGCTTCGGCTGGTCGGGATCGGTGCGCACGAGCAGGATGCCCCAGTCGCTGTGCTGGGCGCCGGAGGTCCACACCTTCTGGCCGTTGACCACGAACTCGTCGCCGTCGAGCACGGCCTTGGTGGAGAGGTTGGCCAGGTCGGAGCCGGCGCCGGGCTCGCTGAAGAGCTGGCACCAGATCTCCTCGCCCCGGAGGATGGGGTCGAGGAACCGCTCCTTCTGCGCGTCGGTGCCGTGGGCGATGAGGGTCGGGCCGACCATGCCGGTGGCCACCATGAACACGCCCGCCTCGACCTCGTAGCGGGCCTGCTCCTGGTTGAAGATGGCGGCCTCGATGGCGGTAGCACCTCGGCCGCCGTACTCCTTCGGCCAGGTGAGCCCGGCCCAGCCGCCGTCGTAGAGGGTGTGCTGCCAGCGCTTGCAGCGCTCGACGTGGTCCTCGCTCTGACCCAGGTAGCCGCCCATGCTCGAGCCCTCGTGGCGGAGGGTGGCGTGGTCGTCGAGCCACGCTCGGGCCTCGGCCCGGAACGCGGCCTCGGCCGGGGTGTCGTCGAAGTCCACGGGGGCTACTGGCTCCCGTAGACCGGGCTGGGGGTCGGCGCCTCGTCGAGCAGCTTCGCCACCGTGTCGCCGACCTCGGCCGGCTCCCAACGGGCGCCCTTGTCGACCCGGGGTCCGGAGTGCCACCCGTCGGCGACGCCGATGATGCCGCCCTCGACCTCGAACACGCGACCGGTGACGGCCTTGGACTCGGCGGAGCCCAGCCACACCACGAGCGGCGCCACGTTCTCGGGCGCCATGGCGTCGAACGCGCCTTCCTCCGGTGCGGCCATGGTGTCGGCGAAGACGGCTTCGGTCATCCGAGTGCGGGCCGCGGGGGCGATGGCGTTGGCGGTGACGCCGTAGCGGCCCATCTCCGCGGCCTGCACGAGGGTCAGCGCGGCGATGCCGGCCTTGGCGGCCGAGTAGTTGCCCTGGCCGACGCTGCCGAGCAGGCCGGCGCCGGAGCTGGTGTTGATGATGCGCCCGTCGACCGGTTCCCCGGCCTTGGCCTGCTCGCGCCAGTAGGCCGAAGCGTGGCGGGAGGGGCAGAAGTGGCCCTTCAGGTGAACCCGCATGATGGCGTCCCACTCCTCTTCGGAGGTGCTGACGAGCATGCGGTCGCGGAGGAAACCGGCGTTGTTGACCACCACGTCCAGGCCGCCGAAGGTGTCGATGGCCGTGCGGATCAGGCGCTCGGACCCGTCCCAGTCGGCCACGTCGTCGCCGTTGGCCACGGCCTCGCCGCCCATGGCCCGGATGGCGTCCACGACCTCGCCGGCGGGACCGTCGGAGCTGCCGGTGCCGTCGATGTTGGCCCCGATGTCGTTGACCACGACCTTCGCGCCCTGGCGGGCGAACTCCAGGGCGTGGCCCCGCCCGATGCCCCGTCCGGCACCGGTGATGACCACGATCCGTCCGTCACAGAGACCGCTCACGCGGAGAGTAGAACACATTCTATTTTTCCGCGGCAAACGCTGCCTCGGAATCCTCGTCGGCGGCGTCGTATCGTGGCGCACCATGCGACGATCGACGCTGCTCCCCGGCGTCGTCCTCGTCCTGGCGGCGTCGCTCGCCGCGTCCCCCGCAGTGGCACAGACGACCCCACCCTCCCCCACCACCGCCCCCGAGCCCGACGTCACCCCGTCGAGCGCGCCGCCGGCGACGACCACCACCACTCCGGCGCCGACCTCCACCACCGCCGCCCCGTCGACCTCGACCACCTCCCCGACCCGCACCTCCCTGTCGGTCCCCACCACCACGGTCACGCCGACGGCCGCGGCACCGTCGGGGGCCGAGAGCAGGACCACCGCTCCCAAGGTGCGGGGCGTGGGCGACTCGGTGTTCCTCAGCGCGCAGACCCAGGTCGAGCAGCGCCTCCAGCCCGAGTACCGCCCGCGCTTCCGCAGTGTGCTCGGGGCCCTGGTGCGGGAGATGACCCCCACCGCCCTCGACATGGGCACCAACCACCCCGCGGCGATGGTGTTCGGGCTCGGCAACCCCGACATCGCCGAGCTCGACGAGCCCAACCCCCCGGACCTCGACGCCGACGCCGACCACCTGCTGCGCCGGACGGGGAACGTCCCGTGCCGCGTGTGGATCAACGTGAAGGAGAACGGGGTCACGAGCTACTACCACCCGTCCTGGGCCCATGCCGCCGCCGCGTTCAACGACTTCCTCGACGCGGCCGCAGTGAACGGTCCCGGCGCCGACCTCTTCGCCCCCAACCTCCACATCCTCGACTGGAACGCCACCGCCGCCCGCCATCCCGGCTGGTTCCTCCCCGACGGCCTCCACCTGAACGCCACCGGGCAGGCAGGGTACGCCGGGAGGCTCGACCGGTTCTTGAACCGGGTGTGCCCTCCGACCACGGGGTGATCCGTGGGGCCGCCGGGCACGAATGTCCGGTCATGGCACACGACTACGACGCACTCCTCTGGGAGCAGATGGGCAACCTGGCCGACCTCGCCGCGGGCCTCGAGCCGGCGGACTGGGACCACGCCAGCCTGTGCACGGGCTGGCGGGTGCGGGACGTCTTCGGCCACATGTGCGTGGGGCACACCTATCCCCTGCCGAAGCTGCTGGCCAAGGTCGCCGCCAGCGGCTTCGACGTGGAGAAGGGCTCGGCGAGGGAATCCGCCGCGTGGGCCGACGCCCACACCCCGCAGGAGATCGCTGCCACCATCGACCACATCGCCACCGACCACGTCCGCAAGGGCATCGCGAAGCTGATCCCCGACAGCGACGGGTACGTCGACCACGTGATCCACGAGTTCGACGTCCGTCGCCCGCTGGGCCGACCCCGCGAGCTCGCCGATGACCGGAAGGTGGCCGCCCTCGACGCCATGCTCCTGGCCAAGGGGGGCGGCACGAAGCCGAAGAAGCGCATGGCCGGTTTGACCTTCGTCGCCACGGACGTCGACTGGTCGACCGGAGACGGCCCCGAGGTCCGCGGCACCGCCGAGGCACTGCTGCTCGGCCTGGCCAACCGTGACGTGGCCCTCGGCGAGCTCGAGGGCGACGGTGCGCCGGCCTTCGCCGGGCGGGTCGGCGCGAGCACCTGACGCACCGGCTCGCCGTCGGGCTAGGGCATGTCGCGCAGGAGCAGGCGGGCGGCCTGCTCGAGGTCGTCGCCCACCTGACCGACGGTCAACCAGCCGTTGACCCACCCGAGGTTGGTGGAGTTCCAGACGTGGGCCAGGACGCGGACGATGCCGTCGCGCTCCTCGTCGGGGAGGTCGGCGATGGGGGCGGCCAGCACCCGCATGATGGTCGTGGTCATCTCCCGCTGGCACTCGACGACGGCGGGGTCGCTGGCCGTGACCGCGTTGACCACCGCGGCGGCCAGCTTCGGCTGCTGCTCCATCCCGCTGGTGACGCCTCGGATCACGGCCACGACCCGGTCGGCGGCGCTGCCCTCGGCCGGCGGCTGATCGGTGACCCGTGCCTCGAGCTCCTTCGACCAGTCGACCATGCTGGCGGCGAGCAGGTGGTCCTTCGAGGAGAAGTAGCGGTAGATCGTGCCGAGGGCCACACCCGCGGTGGTGGCCACGTCTCGCATCTGGACCGCGTCGTAGCCGCCCTCGGCGCCCAGCTCCATGGCAGCGGCGATCACGCGCTCACGGCGCGCGGCCTGGCTGACCGTCAACGCCTCGGTGTCCACCGCCAAAACAGAACACGTTCTCGTCTCGGCCCGTCAATTGGAGCAACTACGGTCGGACCCCATGGCCAGCGACGACGTCGTCATCTACCACAACCCCTCCTGCAGCAAGTCCCGGTCCGCCCTCGAGATCCTCCAGGAGCGGGGGGTCGAGCCCACGGTCGTCAACTACAAGGCCGAGCCCCTCGACCGGGCCACCATCGAGCGCATCGTCGAGCTCGTTCCCGACGAGCCGAGTGCCCTCGTGCGCCGGGACCAGAACTTCAAGGAGCTCGGGCTCGACATCGCCGACTACCAGAGCGCCGAGGCGGTGGTCGACCTGCTCGACGAGCACGGCATCCTCATGGAACGTCCGGTCGTCGTCCGGGGTGACCGCGCCGTGATCGGACGGCCGCCCGAGAACGTCCTCGACCTCCTCGACTGAGGTTCGGCCACCATGCCCGTCGACCCTCAACTGCAGCCACTGCTCGACCTGCTCGCCACCAGCGGCGCGCCGTCCATCACCTCTCTCCAACCGGAGGCGGCCCGGGCCCTCATGGCCGCGATGCGGGGCAACGCCCGCGAGGTGGAGGTCCACACCATCGCCGACCACACCGCCCCCGGCCCCGCCGGCGACGTGCCGGTGCGGGTCTACTCCCCAGCCGGCGAAGGCCCCTTCCCCCTCCTCGTCTGGATCCACGGCGGTGGCTGGGTGCTGGGCAGCGTCGAGGAGTCCGACCCGGTCGCCCGAGGCCTGTCGGTGGCGGCCGACTGCGTCGTGGCGTCCATCGAGTACCGCCTCGCCCCGGAGCACCCCTTCCCCGCCGGCCTCGAGGACTGCTGGGCGGCATTGCGCTGGTGCGTGGACCACGCTGACGACCTGCGGGTGGACCCGGACCGCTTGGCCATCGGTGGCGACAGCGCCGGCGGCAACCTCGCGGCGGCGTGCACGGTGCTGGCCCGCGACGCCGGTGGTCCGCCGTTGCGCTTCCAGCTCCTCGTGTACCCGGTGGTCGACTTCGACGCCACCACCCGATCGATGGTCGACAACGCCGAGGGTTACCTGCTCACCCGTGAGGTGATGCAGTGGTTCTACGACCACTACACCAACCCGGATCAGCGCAACGACCCCCGCGCCGCTCCCCTGCGGGCCGACGACCTCAGCGGCCTGCCGCCTGCCCTCGTCATCACCGCCGAGTACGACCCATTGCGGGACGAGGGCGAGGCCTACGGCCGACGTCTGGCCGAGGCCGGCGTCCCTGTGACGGTGACGCGCTACGACGGCATGATCCACGCGTTCTTCTCGATGACCGCCTTCGCCGACCGCGCCCTCGAGGCCGAGGCGGAGGCCGGCGCGGCCCTCCGCCGGGCCTTCGGCACCGCCTGACTCCGCCTCGCACAAGCGCGCCTACACGTCGCGGTTGGAGGACTGGATGGCCACGAGCGAGGGGCGGTCGGTGAGGGCGCGGGCCGCCTCACGGCCCGGTCGCGAACGACCACGGTCGTCACCCGACCGACGTCGGTGTCGGCGACGTCGGTCCGGACCCAGACCCGGGTCTCCGCGGGTGGTGGCCCGGTCGGTGTCGGAGCGTCGGCCGATGCAGTGCCGTGGTGGGACTCAGCGGGCACCGAGTGCCTCCCTTCCCTGGTGGAAGAACTGGAGCGCCGCCGCCCTCGGGTCCTCGACCCCGGCCAACGCCGCATACGGGAGGAGCGCTCCCGTGAACGACTCAGCGTTCCAGAAGCCACCGCGCTCGACCTCACCCCACGGCAGCACGTAGAGGTAGGGCTCGTGGTAGGCGGCGTCACCGGGCGAGGCGCCGAAGGTGACCCGGCTGCCGTCGGCCTCCGCACCGAGGTCGGTGGCCAGGTCGAAGTGCTCGGGCCAGAGCTGTACCCGGGCGGGCGGTTCGCCGGCGGGCAGGTCGGCTCGCAGCTGCTCGAGGGCCGCCGCCGCCAGGCCGAACCACT